>Ga0126336_10001204_pt1 | contig 12952 bp, 6 predicted proteins | sample SidCmetagenome_FD_92530 | JGI IMG/M metagenome (GOLD analysis project Ga0126336, IMG submission 92530) | Coral microbial communities from El Islote,Puerto Morelos, Mexico - Siderastrea C C metagenome | ecosystem: Host-associated > Invertebrates > Cnidaria > Coral | place: El Islote,Puerto... | reverse complement strand
CCTCGTTCAAAATGGCGGTCGGAGAAACCCCTGGCCAAGGCTGCTGAAATACTCCAAGAATCGTGGAGTATTTTGTCACGTGACACATGATGAAACGGCTTTTTGGAGGTTGGTTTTAGCGTCTGGCAACCCTGTTTGCGTTTTTGCAATCTGAAACTGTTGTTCAAACGGAAAGAAGACATTTCAAAGTGTTTACGTGACAAAATTTTAACGAAGTTTGGAGCCATTTTGGCAGCCTTGGCCAGGGGTTTCTCCGACCACCATTTTGAACAAGGAGAAGGCCCTGGGAACGAGGTTGGGTCTTATTCACCTTTTCAAGTTAACTATAATTATTATTGGTACTCTGCAGCTTATATCGTTTCCTTTCAACGGCGGATCAGTGCCTTAGACGAATTTGTAACAGGTTTTTGGAAACTCTATAACAACGAGATTTGGATATTGGGTGATGATGAACTTTATCAATATTCTTTAAGTTAAATAGAAAAAAATCTTTCAACCAGTACTCGTCTGAATTTCTACACACTTAACCCTATAAATTGTTTTTACTCTTTCGAGGTGATTCAGGAGCAGTAACAACAAGTTAAACAGTAACAGCGACGAATGAGGTGTACAAAAGTGATACTCAAACGCCTGTAAATTGAGTGTTCGGTATCAAACCGGAGATGGCCTGATTTTTTTTTCTAGAAAGGATAGAGTTACATAAACGATGTGCGACTCTATCCTCTTGTTCTGTCTAAAATTCCGAAAGTCCAGAAAGGCCTTACTTTCATTATAAGGTACATGTAGTTGCTACTTTTTGAACCCGCAGGTGGGCTTAGCTAACCTCCAGGTTGACCCTTTTCCGCCTAAGTGGTACGCAAACTCAAACATTTCTAACGTAACCAGCTTTTTCGTTATGCAATCAATTTGATAGGCAACAAATTCAAAAATAATAGATCTTTGCATGCATGCCTCATTTTGGAATTTTGAACGAATCATCCCGAGTTACATACAAAAGAACCATTAACGATTTCTTTCCAAGGCGATGCAAATTTGGTTATTCACCTGGTACTCTTTTAAAGTAAAATTTTCCACTTTCCTGAAAACTTAGCAGAAACCGTTCCACAGAAAAGAAAGGCGATAAAGAGCCTAACAGAGGAATAAACGAAACTAAGTAATAAATGTAAAGAAGATCCTCGCAGTTATTAAAAACTAAGTAAGTAGCTAAAATACATTTCGGTATCTGTGTAGGTGTTCCGGCAGCCGTTCAATTTACAGCTGAGGAAAAGGATGGTTTTATTACATTGAAATGGACAAAACCAGAAACCAATGGAGCATCCATTATAAAGTATTCTGTCTACCAAAGATTCGTGAATGATAAGAAGTGGAGGTGTGAGGACATATCCGACACCTCCAAACTTGACTATGATCTTAAAGGGGATGAAGGAAAGGAGTATGAATTTGTGGTAACTGCTACAAACAAATATGGTGAGAGTTCAAAGACAGCCAACATTCAGACAGTTAAAGTGTTAAAAGGTAGGTTTATAATGTTACTGAAGGTGAAATATAGTTTGCGAATCGCCTGATAGCCCAGCGGACGGAGCGAAGTGTCCAGATAAGTTTTTTGGCAAGAAAAACTACAACGCATACTTTTCAATTGCAAATTTACAGGAACACTATCCCGAAATCTGTTTGACAGCGACTTTATATCTCATTTAAGGAACATCTGAAACCAAAGCTTCCGCAAAGCCTCCGGATACTCAATCAGGTAAAAATGAACGTCAATACAGTTGATACTTCAATTTCTACACTTAAATTATTCGAAAGGCTAGCTATCTGTTCAGGATTTCCTTAAGTATTGTACACCATTAGGCAACAAGATCAATTGACAAAGATGCAGCAAATAAATATGAAATAAATTTTAAAATAACCACTTGTACTTCCTGGAAGCTTCTCGCGAGGTTTTCTCTCAAAAGAAAAATCAAAACTTGCAATAAGGCCCTGCTTGGAGTTAAGGACACTCAACTTTTTCTGAATGTGAATCCCGGTGAGCTCCCATCCAACTCCTTTTCTCCACCAAATCAATCCAGCTAAATGTTGACATTTAAGAAGCATTTTGAAAACGGCTCAATACTGTAAGGGGGAGGGTGAGGGGTAGCTTGGTTGACTCCCTAGAGTAGGTAGAGAACTTGTTCTAAGACTACTGTCGGTATTCTGCATCACGTGCCATATCTAATACTCACCTGAGTTAAAAATTTCAACTCGGGTATATTGGCACAGTTTATCTTAAACTGTATAATTATATGTTCATTTTAGGCAATTCGTGTGATGAGCAGAAGACAGTTCTTCATGCAGCCTACATCGTTGTCATAGTTTCACTGGTGTTAGTTATACTTATTCTACTTGTCATGCTTCGGAGAACGCGGAGGTGTCTTGGTAAGTGAGACCTGCTGTTTTGAATCAACAATTTCTTGCAGAAAAAAAAAATGTGTTTTTGATGATTTATTACTAGTTGCACATTGTTCAGTTACTAATGCCAGCGTGTTCTTGTTATTGCAGGAAACCCTAAAACAAACAGGTATGTAAATTTCTTGTTAAATAATTGGTAAAGGAGGTCAAAACGGACATTCGCACTTAACACAGAGCGAGAACATTTTAGACCACAATTAGGCATCTTGCGTCGTGCTATAAATCTTTTAAATTCTAGCTTAAATACTAAAACTAATATTTTAAAGTTGTGAAGAGTTGGCAATTCTTACATTTGTGTACTCTTTGAAAATAATGTAATGTATTATTAGAGTGTTACACTTTTGTGGCAAAATAATGTAATAAAACACTCTCTTCCAGTAACACCTTGAGGTTTTGTTCCTAGAAACGCAGTTCGAAAATAAAAATACAAATTCAAAAATAAAAATCTCAAGTCCTCAAGCGCTTTATGTTTGTTTGTTTGTTTGTTTTTCTTCTATTTTAATAGCAATTTCTCACAGGTAAGTATTAGCTTGAAAAGAAAACGATATGATTAAAAACTGGACAACGTAAATATTACTCTCCTTACGTTTTAGAAGAAACAAATGCCCAAGATTCGGGGATCTGGTGGCTATGGTAAGTAAATTTTGTCATCAGCAGGATTTGTTCTAGAGTAGCGAAGTCTCTGGACTGAATTAGATCATGGACCGACGGCTTATACTCGTTCACTTAAGACCCACCTGCACTGAAAAGAACGTAGCTAGGACCATTTCAGCACACCACCTTGTTATCGCATTGTATTTCACCAGTTAGTATTTTTTCTTAGCATGTTTGGATTCTGGAAATGTTTACTTTGTGGCCACATGATCGTGAATTGTCTGCGAATAGTCATGGTTGATTGAGCCTGTAATAGACTACAGAGGATATCTACTAAACCACCATTAAATGCAGTCTTTACCCACAGATATAATTGAATCTCTGTGATGCAATCCCTTTACCATCGTTGTCACCGTCACTTTATGATAGCTAGAACGAAGCTCATGCCTTATTTTCCTCTGTTAACATCCTTTTCATCAATACAGTAAAATTTCTCGTGGACAATTGGAGATATTAGGTCTTTTTAAAAATATTGTCTTTTTGCTCCGACAATTCTCTATAGAATCCTGTAGCTGTCCATGTGGAGGACTCAACACGGCCCTTAAGAGTGGTACATTCCGATGACGCTCCAACCTATGCAAACCCAGCAGGGGGAGACTACATGTCTCTTCATCCCTCAACAAGAAGCTGGGAAATCAGTCGGAAACGTGTCAACATCATCAAAGTCATCGGTAAAGGAGCCTTCTCTCAAGTTGCCCAGGCAACGGTGCGAAATTTACGTGGTAGCCAGGAAAGCATCACAGTTGCGGTAAAAATGCTGAAAGGTATGGTGTTAATGTGTGGACATGCTCGCATTGCGTGCTTTCATTCATGGAACCATCGCATTGAATGGCAGATCCATGTTTTTCCCCTGTTTGTATTTTGATTTATAGACTTCAAGAAAAATTATTTCACATACAAAACGTTCAGACTGTTTACTGTTTATTTTTAAATATAATGTAACGCATTGTTTGTTGTGAACAGGACGTCAGGTGACACGGGGACAATGTGAGAGCTCGTGCGCTAACTGCTTTGCACCATTCCCTGCAAAATAAAGGTTTAATTTAAAATTTGTGACCTTCCAAATAGCACGTTGCAAATGCAAATGCAAACGTTGCGACATTGAGAGCCTAGTTAAAGGCTAAGTTGCCATTACCATTTAGTTAAGTTATTCATTTCAACTGACACTGCTTGTGTATTTTTGAGAATAATAGCAAAAAGGAAAGTTAGACAATTGTATTTACGGGCTGATTGGTTGTATTTTCAAGTGCGATTAAAAGGGTTACTAGTCTAAAGCATAAAAGTAATAAACACAAGCTTCTTTGTCGAGGGATCGATAATTTCTCAGACCCAAAGTTGTACATACAAACTAGAGAAAAAAACATGACTTGTAATTTATAAATGGCATTTGACGTAGTCAGTATCTACGGTAGCTCACCTGGCAAAAACATTAAATTCATCACAATAAAAGTTATTTGTAAGCATATTTTTAGTGAATGCTGGTAATAACTGAACGGAAGCTTTTCTCTAGTCATTTAAAGACCTACTTGCATTTTTTACGAACAACAAAATCCATTTCCATTCATTGCTGTCCTGGGATCAAGCTAAAACGTGAAAAAGAGTCTTCGTTTGCTTCAAGATCAATTTTTCAATGCACCAAAACAACCAAGAGTACGCAGTCATTTTGTCGCTGTTTCAAGTCAGGTTGAGAAGAAGGGAAAGCATTAACATTAAGCCTGCGTGGAATAAAATTCACAGTCCTTTACTCCTCGTAACAGCACATTACCCATTAAAACGCTTTTCTACCTTTTTTTTGTTGTTGTTTTTTTATCCGCAGCAAACGCCCCGGCTTCGGATAGAAAAGACTTGCTGTCAGAACTTGAGTTGATGAAAAACCTGAAACCTCATCCTCACGTGATCAAGCTGATGGGATGCGTCACAGATAGCGGTATAGGGATAAGCGTTTCAGTTTTCTGCGAAAAAAATTATCTTCTTATCATTTAGCTTCGCTAAATACATGTAGGATTGGAAGCAGAGAGACATGGTGAATTGAAAGAAGCTAAAGCTGATATTGCAGCTACCTCAGACATGAACACAATATTAGGTACCAGCAATTGAAATATTGACTACCACGTGAGAATCCCTGTAAAGGTCAAAGTGTTTGAATGTCTTATTCTGGTAGACAAAATATTCAGCTGTTATTAACCTCTCTTGTGAAATACGCAGGAAAAGATCCTAATTCAGTTAATCAACCTGGGACAAACGACGAACTTTCCGTCCGGGTCATAAGAAGCACTGCGACCTTGCATACTAAATAAGTCGTAATCTTTCACTCATAGACCAATATCTTTCTCCCCGGCCATAGACCCTCTTTTGGTCCTTATTGAGTACGTGCCATTTGGCGACCTGCTGGGCTACTTGAGGAAGAGTCGAGGGTTGCACGATACATACTATAAGGACCCGGATGTGAAGCCGCAGACCAATCTGACTTCAGAGCAGTTGATGAGGTTCGCTTGGCAGATTGCTGATGGCATGTGTTATTTGGCTTCAAAAAAGGTTAGCTCAACCCCCAAACCCACCCTCTTCCCTACCGCCATCCCCTGCGGCTCCAAAAAGCTAGCAAAAACGTTTAAAAAATGAAACGTGAGATATTTTTTTCTAGATTATACATCGTGACTTGGCGGCGAGAAATGTTCTTGTTGGCGAAGGAGAGAAGTGTAAGGTAACAGATTTTGGGATGGCCAGGAATGTGCACCAGGATGATATTTATTCCAGAAAAAGTCGGGTAAGTATTCACTAAAAAATGTTATTCAATTGAAGGTATTCCAGTATTGTAAGATGTTTTACGTTTTGCGAAAAAGTGAGCAATATATGATCGCCCTGGCATTTTAAACTCTTGAAAAATAATACTAATGATTGCTCAAATCGTCTTTGCTCAAGCAGATTCATACCAGCCAACTTTAAAAAAAGATTGTTATCAATGTATTTACAAGCATTAGGCGCTTCAGACGTCGTAACGCAGATATTTTCTTATAAGCCTTTCGAATAAAGCTCCCAGAGTAAAAAAAAAGTGCCACTGACGTCGATGATATTGTCACAAACTAGGATCGTAGGCATGCTGTGATCTACCCAAAATCATTGCCTGAAAAATGCTAAGAGAACCATCGATACAGGCTTTCAATATCTATGTATAGAGAACACTCCAAACCCACAATCGAGTTGGTGTCATCTGCATATAAGCGCAGAGAAGATACGACCCACTTGAGTGAAAACCATTTTTTGTATGTGTTCACAGGGTCGTCTGCCTGTTAAATGGACTGCTTATGAAGCTCTGATATATGGGACATACACAACACAGAGTGATGTGTAAGTGTCATTCCACGTGTCCTTTCGTTGGTCACTTTTGGGCCATTTTGATAACCTCCATTCCCTTCACGTTGAGTTACGAACTAAGTGTTTATTGGGATCCCTGACTATTTGAATATTTAATATATTTTAATATATTTTAAACACCTGCCTTTATAATCTAACTGAAGGTTTAATGCATTCCGTACTAAAATACGAGTATTTGTGACATTAAGCTATACAGCGCTAGAAAATCGTCTAGCAATCCAAGGACGTTTGCATAAACTTTCACTTATATTTCGGGTGATTTATACAACTGGACGCTCACGGGGTAAAATATTCTTAGAACATTTAATATGTATTTTTATTGTTGATGCCTAGCATCCCTATTTTTGTTGCCTAGTTTACATTTTATTTTTTCACACGGACAATTAGCCGTCTGACGAACGCTAGAACTGTTAAAAGCTCGGTACACCCGTGTTTAAATAAAGTGTTATGTTATGTATGTTATGTTGGGAAGGTTAGAATGGTTGATAATGTTATTGCTTCACTTTACATAAACTCACTTTGCATTAGGCATTGAAAACGGACAAAACGCATTTTACTCCCAGGCGAATTAGGTTATTAGGCCTCCTTGAGCATGTACTTTGTGAATGGTATTTCTTCAAAAACTCATTTTTTTCAGGCAATTTAATTTGGCGTTCTGGTCCGGATTCGGACCGCAATGTCAGGCATGCTATACTCGGAATGGAGTATTGAAACGGACTGGAATGGACTGGTATTTACTGTGCCATTTTTCAAGTCTCCGCTGTTGCGCTAGCCTATCTACCGACACGACCGCGCTATCTGTTAACTGACAGTGTCATTGAAAGCGACTTTCTTGTATCGACCCTGTTTCACTGAGATAATCATCCTATTTATCACGTTTGTTTGTAGTTGGAGTTACGGCATCCTGCTGTACGAGATTCTCACTGTAGGTTAGTTGTAACTGAGTTTTTGTCTTCTTTGTTTTACTTCCGATTCACCTTACGGGCGATTTATATACAAAACCGTCATGTTGGTAAATCATGCCAAAAAATAAATGTTTAGGAAATATCGAACTGACTACGTGTGATCGACAGCACGTTCAGTGTTTGTCTTATGAACGATAAATTTATACCAGCATGCTTAATGAAAGCAAAATGCATGCCATCTAGGTGGATCTCCATATCCGGACATAAATGCTCGCCAAATCGCCGAGAAACTTCAAGAAGGGTACAGAATGCCTAAACCAAGACACGTTGATGAAAAACTGTAAGTTTATTTCTATCTGTTTGTTCTTTGTTTCTAATTTGGCAAATCACGTTACAAACTTGAGCAAGTGTCACTGTTGTCTTGCTGTACTGTTAGAGACATGGGGTCAGTTTGTAAAAGCCTAGTGAATAACTGGCACACCCCATCCCAGGGGGTGGATAATCTTCCCAAACTGATTTTGGACGTTTGTATCTTTTTATGTGCCAGTTAGAGCACCAAACTTCGCGACTTTTCCTAAAATTTTTCTGAAAACAATTTAGAGCAGCATGTCCATAACAATCATGTTTTGATAAATAGGTTTTTTTTTTCAGAAATTTTAAATTTCCTCTTTTTGATAACAAGTAACAATGTTTAGATAATATAACAATAGAGTTGATGTTCGAGGGCGTAAATATGTTTTTGGCCCGACTCAGGCTCTTTTTATCCTGAGCCGTAGGCGAGGGTTACAGTGTGCTCTGAGAAGGGCCAAAAACATATTTACGCCCTCGAGCATCAACTCTTTTACTATTATAATCATTTCAGAGGGTATTGCGAAAAGATATTATTAGCAGCATAGTGAGTGGTGAGTTGACTAAACCGACACGGCGTTTAACTTTATTGCAAATGTTTACAAAACAAACACGGCAGAATACAACAGGAAAATATTTTTTAAAACATTCTGGACCAAAATGTTTAAAAGAAAAATAATATAAACCTCAGTAGAACCAGCAGAAAATACCCCATTTAGCAGTGTTGACGTTAATTGTACAATTTGCAAATTGGCAGATTGGCATAATTACCTGTACGGAACAGCGAGTTTCTCTCGTCGACGACAAACAGATATAAACTTCACTTTGTATGCAATGGAGCTACTACAGGCATTGTTTTCACATACAGCTTCTTTTAGCTTGTTTAAATCTTCTTCATCCAAACACAAGAGCACCAACAAAGCGAATGAAGCAAACAGAACTGACAGGAAAAAAAAAACAACGCGAACATTGAATGGTTTCCAGTTTTCTGATTGGCTGGTAGCTAAAATGTCGCGCTTCTGATTGGTGATCTGAGCGGGCTAAAACATATTTTAGCCCGCTGATTTCCCCATTTTCAGCTCGCAATATACACCACAATGCCCAATGAAATGATCATAATTTTTGTTTTACTTTTTTATTGATTTTCATAATTGTTTTGGTCAATTTTGGTGCTTCTCGTTTCAAAAAAATCAAGAAATGCAAGGTGGCAGATCCACGATGGCCGCCGCTTGAGAACATGACGTAATTCCTAAGTCATGTGACGTTGTCGGCTCATATTGCGCACTTCAAAGTAAGCATGTTTAGAAGTACTATACACCCTCTAAGGTTCGTTGTCAACGTCTGAGTTACGGGGGTTAACTGTGTGCCTTTGGCCGAAATGTCTGAAAGCACAGCTTTCCCTTATTGTGATGACTCGAATGCTACTAAATAGACTTCAGTGTGATCATCTGTCGTGTTTTTTGTTTTGTTTTTTAATATACTTATTTCATGTTCTCTTTCTGATCTCAAAAGGTAACCATTACTCACGTTGGACAGCAGTATCGACCATCAAAGAACTTGATAAATGTTCTAATCCAGTTTTGTTTGGCCGGTTTTTGAACTGCCCTTACTCTCAACAGTGGCACCATAATCTGACCGTATATATTCGAGTTGACGTTACTAAAGATTCTTTTGTTTGTTTGTTTGTTTTCTTAATATGGATTAGACATCAGATAATGATGAAATGCTGGGAAGAAAACCCGAATGATCGCCGTACTTTTGAGAAACTAAGGAAGACGATGAAAGATATGGAGAGAAACCACAAGGTAAAGAGGATCAATCTGAAGAAAGATTATGTTTATTTCAGGGATAACAGTATCATACAACTTTTTTTCGTGTACCATGAATTGTAAAAACATAAAAAAGGTTGTAGCTTCCGACTTGTTAAGGAAAGTGTTTCTGCCACTTTCGATTCCACGTATTAATTATTTTAACAAGTATTTTTTTTTTTTACGCAAATGACAGGATTTCATTCTTCATATTCAATACATCTTTAATCAGTTTCATCTAATTTAACTTGAACATAAAATGGCTTTCTGATACTGTGGTGAAACGAAATCTGCCACAATGATGCTTTCATTACATTCCAGAATACAAGCAGACTGTTCTTGCCATCTCAACCCCTTAAAGTGACTGAAACGTCTGGTGTGGGATATGAACTTTCCACAAATCCCAGTTAACGCATATATATTTTTTTCTTTACAGACGTATGTAAACCTCAACAAGTACGACAACAGCCTGTACGCTAACATTTACGACCTGACAGCAGAGTAGCTGCAACTGTAGCTGTTCATTTGCATTTGTATCAACCAGTGTTTTGCTCAACAAAATATTTTTATGGTAGTTGTCAATGAACCAGCCGTTCGAACCAACATTTTCTATCATGCTTTGCGGAAATTAATGACCGCCTGCACAGATTTTTTAATAACTTTGATTTTAGTGGAAAATTTAGCCAAGAGTTTAATTAGCACAAGTATTTGTTGCGGATGTAATTTTCAAGGAAACCGTAAGAGACACAAACACTTTTTTATTATTCAAGCACATGGACTATACAGTGATAGTTAAAACAAATAGACCTAATTGCTTTGAATAAGCGCAGAAAGTGATTTTCATAATAGTGTTACATTATTTTTTTCTAGCTATAATTTTGGAGAATTCATTAAACTTAATGAGAACTAAATTTAATCTAAGCACCGCCTCCTTCTATTTCATGCATTTCTATTCTGCCTAACTGTTTTGTTTCGGTGATGAAGGGCTCACGTTTCTCTTTGATTTCGTAACGCAAACGGGGCCTTCATTTCAGGAGTTGTTCCTTTTCGGAGAAAGTTACTAGCCATTTATTTCTGAGCCAAGATGCATACTGGTATGTGATATATGGCATCATAATCTTTCTGAACATTGGTAACAAACAATTTCTTAAAGTGTTAATGCTTGTTTACTCTCCCCCCCCTCCCAAAAAAAAAAGAAAGAAAAAGAGAAAAAAAATATTCGGTAGCAAGTTTCTGTGAAACTAACCTTTATCTGATATGCTCCTGCCTTCATACAATGTCCTCAAATCATTCCAATGTTTTATCGTGGTTCGTGCAAATTTGCTTTCATTTCCTTATAGCTGTGAATCAGTTACAGCATGGCTCCCGTCAAACACTTTCGCTTTCAGACAACGACAAAAAAATTCTATCTTTTGAATTGCAGCCCTGGCAACGAGGTTGAAATGACAGCAGGCATGTTCAATCGACTGAAAACTAAATTTCATCGAATGAAGATGGTGATCTTGCTGGACATTCCAGTTTTCATATAGTTCTGTCACTTACAGTACAAAATTTGGAGGACCAGCGACGCAAAATTATTCTTCTCGCAAAGACGGGCTTGCGTTACACGTGACGTCATTTTCTTTTTCAACAATCCCATTTACAATAAACCAGAGCCAACTAGCGCGCGAAAATCCTCTCAGTTATTCAGTTGTAAAAAACATGATTAGTTTTCCTTTATGTGCCCAAGGAATAACACGCATTCTTTTCGTTTACAATTGATAGAATAATGGACGAGCCGTCTATTGTTCTGTATAATGTTCTTTCTCTAGGAAGGGTTTTCTGGTCGTGATTTCTATGGAAAAGAGGACATAAAAGAGGCCTATGTTTTAACCTTGATTTTCCACGGGGGAAGGTTCATCAGGTTCATCAAGGAGTCGAATATTGCTTTCAAAAAATTTCAATTGCGTAACGTAATTACAACAGTCAATGTATGTTTTTTAGGCGACTCGTGGAGATGCATGTTGAAATTTGTGGGTGTGTATGTTATTAAAGTTCGCTATTTTAGAAAGTTGTTGTGAAGTTTCGGTTGGAATAAGCTTAAAACCCCCGGGAGGGACTCCCATATGAAAGGGACGTCCGAAAGCTTGTCGGAAAATTAGAATTCAACCCCTAAAGGAGACCAATCTGGGCCAATTTGGGCGTGGCTCAGGCTTTATTTGACCCCTAAAGGAGACCATGCTAAAAGAGACAAACATATAAGAGCTATAGTGATTTTTATTTTGCTAAAGATGTTGACATCGACTGCTGTTCTCTATAATTAGATTTTAAAAGCATTATCATAAATCTTCAGTTTTTCATTCATGGTCATACCGTAAGGGATACTTGTATGCGTAAAAATATTGGCTCTCTGTCCTGAACACCCTAAGTGAGACCAAAATCTGCAATTTACACCCCTAAGCAAGACGAGCATCCCCGTTACTTTCATATGGGAGTCCCCCTCCCCCGGGTTAAAAACCCACCACTTTTAGAACTTATATCGAAACCAAAAATAAAACCTACATTTTGTTGAATCAAAAAACTTAGTGTGAAACAAACTTACACAGTCTAAAAACGTGAACACTCCAAAGGAACTGAGCCTTTAACAGTAGCATGGGCCTTCGATAAGTTAGTTCGTAACCTCATAACGTAAAAACTAAATCTACAGGTAACTAAATTTTATGATACAGGCGCCATTTATTGTTCCAAAATATTTAAAATGCAACAACCCCACTTATCTCGAATAACTTCCCATCTCTAGAGCTCGGGATTTACTATTGCCGTTTTTGTTAGTCTAATTTTGGCCTTTTATTTTATTCTCAATGAGAGAAGTAAAAGCGAACTACTTCAGAAAAGTTCACCCCACTTTGCTTAATTTACAATTTTTGTCAGAATCTCAACAATGCCGGCTTTTCACGTTTTAAGTCTGCAAACGTTGTGTGAAGAAATTACTTATCGCAGGATTCATGGTTTAGTGGAGACAGTTAGAACCTGATTACACTGTAATTCAGAAACACTTCACGAATAAGAACACGTAAGATGCGATAAATCCGGAAACATTTAACAATCTGCATAATTATTTTTTTTCCTATAGTGTAAACTCAGCTTTAATGTCTTCACGGTAACCAGTCGACCTTCAGTTGATATCGAGTGGAAGTGGTCCAAGCAAATTGCTAACTTTCCTTTCTGTCCCAGCCTTGAAGTGAAGTTCAATCTTTCTACTTTTTGTAAAGGTAAAAAATAATTTTGAAGCACTGGATCTCTGAAAGAAATCGGATATTTAACAACTATCCTGCGAAATCGCGCGGAATATCACCTGATACTTAGCCGACGAGGCCGTAGGCCGAGTTGGCTAAATCAGGGGATATTCCGCAAGATTGAGCAGGATAATTGTTTTAT
>Ga0126336_10001203_pt1 | contig 12957 bp, 16 predicted proteins | sample SidCmetagenome_FD_92530 | JGI IMG/M metagenome (GOLD analysis project Ga0126336, IMG submission 92530) | Coral microbial communities from El Islote,Puerto Morelos, Mexico - Siderastrea C C metagenome | ecosystem: Host-associated > Invertebrates > Cnidaria > Coral | place: El Islote,Puerto... | reverse complement strand
TTTCATGTAAATTTTTATCGATTGCACCAATTCTCGACAATTCATCATTTATTTGGGAAAGATCATTTCTCAAGACAGGAGAGTTATTTCCAGCAGCCATTGATCCAATCAATATTTTCATCCTCTTTGTTAATTGTTCTGGGGAATTATAATGAAATACACTTGATCCAACCATTCGGCTTCTTCCTGATGATTTATGTTTTGGCATATTTGAGAGTTGATTGAGATCACTGAAAATTTTTACAGCATTCAAAGAATATTTTGTTTTTGAGTTGAATCTCTTTGTAAGTAAATTAATAAGTGATTTATCTGCATCAGCTTGATAGACAAGGCTTCCACCTCGATAAGCATTTAACTTCATTTCATTCATCAGCTTTGTCACATCAATGAGAACTCCTCCATAATAATTATCTTGTAGTTTATAAGCATTTCGTCTTGGTTTCTGAAATTGTATCATTAATTGCTTTTAAGTATTTATCTATTGATTCTCTATCCTCTATTTTTTCTTCAAGTTCTTTACAGACATTTCTTTTTTGTTTTTTGCTTTTTTAACCATTTATTTTATACGAAATTTGTTTTATTTGTTTTTCCACTATTTCTTTATATTTAGGAAGATTATCTTTTTCGAGAAGATCTTTTGGTTGATCAAAACCATATCTTCTAATTATTTTTCTATCTTCATCATTAAAGTTATTTTCACTATCTAAAATGAGATTTTTTTGGCTTCTCTAGTTAATTGGGGTAATTCTTTTTTTTCTTCATAAGTTAATTATGGTAATTCTTTATTTAATGTAAAAACATTTTGAATACGTCAGTAATAGCTTTTTGGTTTTCTTTCAATTGTTCAATTACTTTATCCTGTTTTTTATCTGTTTTCTTTTGTTGCTCAATCAAAGGTTCTCTTAAAGTTTTAAAATAATCACTCATTACCAAGTCACATCCTTGTTCATTATCTTTTATCTCGTTCTTTACTGCAGTAACTGCTTTCTTAATTTGGAATCCATCAAATTCTGATTGTGCATATTTTTTATTTCATCAATATCCATTTTAAGTGTTAAAAACAAACTTATTTCCAAAGATAACTTTGTTTTTAACACTTACCGTTTAACGTGTAATTTATTAAAAAATTATAAAAAATGAAAATTCCAAATTATGATACAAAACAAGAATCTTCAAAAAGCTTAAATGATTTCCTTGATGAAGATTTTCGTATTCTTATTGATGGACAAACAAGATGTGGAAAAAGAAATACTTTGATGCACATTCTCAGAACACCGCTTGTTTATTATGATAAAATTTACATCTTTTCCCCAACTCATCGTCAAAAGTTGATGGAAAAAATTTCAGAAGACGTTGGCTATCCAATCTTAGAAATTGGAGGAGAAAATGATATACCAAACACAAATGAATATCCAATAAATAATAGAAAAGTGTTGTATTTGATGATCTTGTAAATGCAAATGATAAAATTCAAAACAAAATTGCTAATCATTTCACAGATGGAAGACATCATAAAATCTCCCCAATTTATTTAACTCAGTCTTATTTTAATGTTCCACAAAAACTAAGGTAAAACTGTTCTCACATGATTCTTTATCCACCAGCAACAAAGAATCACTTAAATCTTATTGCAAAAGAAAATTTTTTTGATCCACCTCTCTTCAATAAACTTGATCCTTACGAATTTTTGTTTTTTAGATAAAGAAAAGAAGGTAAAAAAAAATTATGAAGATATCCAAAAATGGGTATTTTTAACAACGTTGGAAGATTCACTAATTTTGATATTAATGAATATATTGGAAATTTAAACATGCAAATTCAAGGGGGTGGTTTAAAATTAGACTGAAATAATAATTATGACATTCAACAAAGGCGACTAACAATTGTTGGTGAAGGAATTGGTAATAATGATGCAATTACAAAACATCAGATGGAAGCAAATATTCAAGCGGGATTGCAAACAAAACTAAACAGAACAGATGTTGTTCTTGTTGATGGTTCCACTCATATGACTGGAGATCTTGATCTAAGAGGAAATAAGCTTATTTTTCCAAGTGAGATTGATATAGATAGAAAATTAATCACAAATTTGGATACTGATGAAAATGACGACCTTTCTGCGGTCAATACGATAACAATGAAAAATTCAATTGCTTAAAATAATGCTTTACCTTTAGCTGGTGGAACAATAATATGAATTCTAACAAAATAATTAATCTCCCAACCCCAGCGGCAAATACAGATGCTTCCACAAAAATATATGTTGATGATAAACTACTTTTAAAATTGGACAAAATCGTAAGTACTGATTTAAATATGAATATGAATATGAATTTAAATAATTTAATCACTGATTACAAAGACATAAAATCGGCAGCTAATGTCGGCTATGTCAACAATAAGGTACACTGACCGCCAAAGGTGATGTGACTGTAGGGCTGAGAAATTACTTTGACAAAAAGATAAATGAATCTCATATCAGTAGCTCGACTAATAAAGAAGATGCTTTCAGATATCTCATGAAAGTGTTGATGAATCTTCAAGTGAAAACAACATAATAGTTGATGGCATTGTTGACTTATCGGCTTCTCCCCACAATGTCAATAAAAAAAGCTTACAGCTTTAAAATGGGGAAAGACGCTCAAAATGAGTATTCTTCTCGCATTGGCTTCAACATGTTCAAACTTCCAGAAGGTGAGTACACTTTGGCAATTGAACTTTTCCCTCCAAGCGCAACAGATTTGCCAGTGAGTGTCGTTTCCACTTGACTAAATATTGGTCAACAATCAACCAAGCTGTTTGTTAATTACAGCAGATCGATTGTTTATTTACATAAGTGGGACATAACTCCTCCCGAATACATTTACATTGACATGCATTGTCAGGGCACTGCAAGTAGCTCCACTCAAGGACTTGGTTATTTGATTCTATATGAAGTCAAAGGATCACAGAGTAATGTAGACTCGGATGTGTATGATACGGCGTACGTTGTAGAAAATGGTAAAATGGTGATGGAAACAGACACTGATATGAACAATCACAAAATTTATGTCCCACAATTCATCACTAGTTATTACAATAAATCTAAACATCATAACCGCATATTTCTAAATGGTCTAAATCCTTTTCAAATAACACCTTACAATTGTAAATTGAGTGAGATCTCTTGTTATTTTTATGACGAACAAAGTTCGGATTTTCAAATGGACAAACATCAAATGAAGAATCATTCAACTCAACACAAAATGAAAGGAGGCAAATTTTACCAGTAACTTTCAATTATTTACAAATGATATTTTGTGGATTGAAATATATATTAGGAACATTGATAACATTTCACCAGATGGAGCAGTCTTCAGCTTAGTTTTTGAATAAAAAATGAAAGACGTCTTTGAATTTAATCATATAGACGATAATTTATCAAAAGATGAAATTATGACATTAAAATACTTTTACAAATATTATCATAAAAAGTTTTGGTGTTTTCAAAAATCTTATAAAAAGTACAAATTACTTGATGAAACTATAAATATTTCTAGTCTTTGTTTGGTGATTATTGGTACAATAACTGGTGGAATTACATTAAATCCAATTATTCTTGGTGTAATAAATGGAACTGGTGTTTTAATCTCAAGTATAGGAAAAATAAAAAACTATAAGAAAAAATAGAAATGACTAAAATTGCTTATACCACTTATGAAAAAGTTTTAGTTCAATTGAGATCTGCATTGAGAGGTAATGAGTTTGACAAAGATGAATTTATTGACAAAATGAAAGTAATAGATGAAATAATTATTGATCAAATCCCACTTACTGATAAATATGCAAAAATTTACAATAAAAAATATAGTTAATTATTCTTTGAGAATAATTACCTCACATAAAATCTTTTTTACCTGATCTTCTTTTTATAAAATTTCTGTTATTATCTAAAGCATATTTTATTGTAGAATTATTTGAAATTCACCAATCTTTTGCGGCTTTCATAAGACTGGTATATTTTTTGAATTAAAAAAATCTTTATTATCTGCAATTTCAACTCCTCTTGGTGATTTTTTTTAGATCAGTTCTTTCTTTTAATAAATTTTCAAGAATCTTTATATCACATGTTTTTAAAAAATCAATAATTTCTTTTTCCATTTTTATATATGTCTTTTATTTTTTAACTTTTTTTATTTATATATATAAAATGGAAGATTTAAAAAATATGAATGCAAGAGAATTGAGAAATTTTGCAAAAACAAATAAGATGCGGGGATACCCAAAATATTCAAAAAAAGCTAATTTATTAAATTTTAAGTCAAAGACCTAAAAATGAATTAAATCGAATGACTATTCCAGAATCAAAAAATTTTCCAAAAACAAATAAAATTCAGGGATACTCAAAATATACAAAAAAGCTGATTTATTAAATTTTCTTTCAAATCAAAAACCTGAAAATGAATCAAGACAAATGAATATTCCTGGGAGATTGATAGAAATAATTGAAAAACCTTATCAAACCAAAAAGAAACAAACAAGAAGGGAAAAAAGAGATTAAAAAAACAAAGTGAGTGATTTCATTAACAGTGAAAATAAATTATATCCAAAAGATAAAGAGAAGAGGTTAAAACGATTGAAAAAAAGTTTAGCTGATGTGAGTAGAAAATTAAGAAAAAACAAAAAAGATCGTAATAAACTTATTTCAAGAAAAACAAATATCCAGAAGGCGATTGAAAGTTAAAAACTAAAAACGAAGAATTAAAATTAGAAAATGTTTCACATCAATTCATCAACAAGTATTATGAAGATAAATACAAAGTTATTTCATATCCAAATAATATTGATTTGATAACGGTTTTTTTGAAAGCATTTGAATTAGCAATCGAAAAGAATAAAATTGTTGATGGAGACAAAATCAGGTTAATTGTTAATCATATCAATTGGCAACATCCATTGAGTACAGGAATATTAACAGTTAATGGAAGTATCGCTGAATATTTACTCAAAGAGATAGCGAGATGGGTTGAATATAAAGAAGTCCCTTCTACAGAATTAGAAATAACAATTCAATCGCTTACGATCTCAAGAGGCTCAGGAAGATTAACAGCAACAAATAACAATTCAAAAAGCAAAACATCAATCATAACGATAAAAAACGATGATTCAACATGTTTGGCAAGAGCAATTGTTACAGCAATGGCAAATGTTAATAAAGATAAATGGACTAAAACTCAAATTCAAAATGATTTTAACAGATCAAGAAAACTTCAAAGAGATGAAGCATTGCAATTACATGAAGAATCTGGAGTAAAAATCAATGATTTTGGTTCAACTCTCGAAGATGTAAAAACATTTGCTAATGATCTTGGAATTCAGATTAATATAGTTGATGCAGATTATTTTAATGAAATCATATTTACTAGTGATAATCACTTCGAAAAAAAAATTATTTGTATAAGAATAAAAACCATTTCGATGTATTAAACAAGTATGCCTGGCTTTCTTTGCAAAAATTACTACTGCCATACTTGTAAAAAAAACCTTCGAAAAAAGAGATAAACACAAATGCCCTTCAAAGTGTATTGCTTGTTTCAAATATTTTCCAGATGGTAATGTATGCTCAAAAAAGGATAAAAATTTAAGATGTAAAACGTGTAACAGAATTTTCTATGGGGTAGATTGTTTCAAAGAACATAAGCGACCAAGGGGCTTCAAAAATGGAAAAGAAGATACTGTTTGCAATAATGTCAAAAAATATTTATCATGTGAAAGAGACGTGCCGGACTTACAAATTCATAAATGTGGACACTCAAGATGTAATAATTGTAAAAAATATTGTGATATGAATAACCATAAATGTTATATGGAATTTAAGCAATGTAAAGGAGGAAACTGTACAGGATGTGATGGTGTAGAACGGTGTTTCTCGTGTTCAACAAGAACAACAAAATATATGTTTTATGATTTTGAGGCAACTCAAGAAACTGGAATTCATGTTGTAAACTGGGTAGATTGTCAAGACTTTGAAGGAAATATTTATAATTTTGAAACTGTTGAAGAATTTTGTAAGTTTGTCTTTGCTGAAAAACATGAGGGTTATACATTTATTGCCCATAATGCAAAAGCATATGATGCTCAATTTATTTTGAAATATTGTGTAGAAAATCAGATTAAACCTTATTGTATTTTCAATGGAACAAAGATTATGATGATGCAAATTGAGAAATTTAAAATAAGATTTACTGATAGTCTTAACTTTGTACAAAGTGCTTTGTCAGCTTATCCAAAAACATTTGGATTAAAAGAATTAAAAAAAGGATATTTTCCTCATTATTTTAACAAAACTTGCAACAGAGATTACGTTGGGCCAAAGCCAAGTAAGAAACATTATGGATATAATCAAATGAATAAACAAAAAAGATAAGATTTTTTGGAATGGTATAAAGCAAAAAAAGATGAAGGATATGTTTTTGACTTTAAGAAAGAGTTAAAAGAATATCGTAGAAGTGATGTTGATATTCTTAGAAGAAGTATGATGAAATTCAGAGAAGATTTCACAACTCTGGAAAATATCGATCCACTTCAATATATTACAATTGCATCTGTTTGTTCGACAATTTACCGAAGTAATTATATCCCTTCAGGTTCAATTGCAATCCAAAAGGATGTTACTTCCGGAGAAAAATATTCTGAGAAAAGTATTAATTGGTTAGATTGGTTGAGTAAAAAAGATGGGATAAAAATTCAACACGCTCTGAATGGAGGAGAACATAAAATAAAAGGAGTTGGAAAAGTTGATGGTTTTTGCAAAGAGAACAACACCGTTTATGAATTCCAGGGATGTTTTTGGCATGGTTGTAAAAAAATGTTTCAATCGTGATGCAATAAACACTAAAAACCATATAGATATGGAAACACTTAGAAAGCGAACAAATGAAAAGAACAAAAAGATAATTGATGCTGGATTTCACCTAGTAGAAACGTGGGAATGTGAAATTGAGAAAAAAAAAGAATTTATGGTAGAAAACAAAAGAGAAATTGTTGGCCCTCTTAATCCGCGAGATGCTTTCTTTGGCAGCCGAACAGATATTACAAAGTTAACTTATAATTTCAAAAAAGATGAAAAGGAAAAAAAAAAGGATTTTGCAAGTTTATATCCGACAGTTCAATTCCATAAAAATTATCCAAAAGGTCATCCAACAAAAATTCTTGAACCTGAAAAATATGATGAAAGTTGGTTTGGATTTATCAAATGTAAAATTCTTCCACCAAAAGGATTATATCATCCAGTTCTTCCTGTAAAAACAATGTGTGGAAATTCTAAAAAGCTTTTGTTTCCTTTATGTAGAATGTGTTCTGATAAAAAAAATGTAATCACAAAGATGAAGAACGAACTTTTATTGGAACCTGGTGTTCAAATGAAATTGAAGTAGCTTTGAAAAAAGGATATCAAATAATAAAAATATATGAAGTTTGGAATTTTTAGGAGAGAACTGATGAACTATTTAAAGAGTATGTAAAAAAATTCCTAAAAATCAAGATGGAAGTTCACCTCTTGTTGTTGGGGAAAAATGTACTTACAAATGGGAAGAAGAATTCAAAAATGTTGTAAAAGAAAAACTTGGAATCGAACTTGGAAAGATCGAACATAATCCAGGAATGAGAGCAATTTCAAAAATGTGTTTGAATAGTTTGTGGGGAAAGTTTGGACAGAGAAATAATATGAAACAGAAATATGTAACAGATGTAAAAGAGTTTTATGAAATATTATTGAATGATTCTATTGATAATTTAAACATTCAATTTAAACATTCAATTCATTATGACTTATGATATGAAGGATATGTTTATTGATAATAGTAAAGATACCAATATATTTATCGTAGCTTTTACAACAAGTCATGCAAGAATGATGTTATATGAACTATTAGATAAACTGGGAGATCAAGTGTTAGGATATGACACAGATAGTGTGTGGTATATTGAAAGGTCTAATGGTGAAACAATAAAAACAGGTGATAGTTTAGGAGATTTAACAGATGAACTTGATGGAAATCATATAACTGATTGGTGTGGAACAGGACCAAAAAGTTATAGTTATACAACAAGTAACGGTAAAAATGTTTGTCAAGTTCAAGGATTTACTCTCAACTATGAAAATACTCAATACATAAATCAAGAGAGTATGAAACAATTAATTGAAGAAAAGAAAGAAAGAATTACAATTGTCAATGAAAATAAACTGACAAGAGATTCAAAGACAAAACAACTTGTAAATAAATATCAAGAAGAAGATTTAACACTCGGATACGATAAAAGATACCTTGAAAAAAGTGATAAGGGATTTGAAATTTTTCCTTGGGGGTATTAAATTCTGTTAATTTTTTAAGCAAAACCCCGTACTTCACGTCTGCTCATTTTTTAAACAGTAGTAATTCTCTTAATTTTTTGAGGAGATTGCTTTTGCTCATCTTTTGAACTGAAACCATACTTCACGTCTGCTCATTTTTTGAACAGTAGTAATTCTTTTTGAGAGAATTGCTTCTGCTTATTTTTTGAACGGACGTAAAGTATGGAACACATACTACTATAAACAACTCGGCGCTACTTGCCTCGTTGGTTATCTATCATTCGATATCCAGCGCGCTCTCGTAGAACAATGGTTAAATACTCTGAGTGAAGAAAACATGATCTCTTGTCCAAGTGTGTTTGCGCTTGGGTTACGTGTACGTGCGTGTAGTATGTGAAACTGGATCTCCTTCTTGTAATATCTTGTGAACGTTTCGATCAGTGTCAAAATACTTTCCCAAAAAAGGGTGAACACGGCGAACCCTACGAACTCGTGTCAACTCAACTGTATAGGATTTGCCGCTGACCAACAGATTACCCAGATTTGACTGGATGAAAGCTTTGTAATGTGATACGTACTTTAGTCACTACTCAAGGGAAAAACCACTGTTCAATAATTTTTATTGTGCGCCTCAGTTTCAAGTATGCAGAATACGCCACAAAAAGGTAGGAACAGCTTAAGTTGCTGATAATGTTAACTTTATACCGAATTGTTTTTTTCAAACTGTTACACGTTTTTGAAAAACGATTTAAACTTAAAAGGACTATTCACTTGCAATTTATTCCTGTTATTGCAAAAAACAAAACAAACCTATTCATTTTCATAATCTACATTGTTTTTGTCATTGACATTCACTGTGATCTATTCCCGGTCCCCGTCTACTGCGAATAAGCGAAACTGATTGGCTCTGTTGCCATTAAATTTTTACTGATTACTAAGGGATAAGCAAAGAGCGTGCACACTATACCCTTGGAAAGTAAAGTTTCCCTGAATATTTGATCAAATATGACCTTTATATTGTTGTTCACCGATAATTCAGTTGTCTACTGGAAACAATTAAACTACTTTCCGCGTTTTCCATCTGCGATGGCACACTCGGTCGCGCCTTGTTGACGATTCACTCTTAAAAGTTGTAAAACAATGTCCAAAGTAGTTAGTTATCAACTCGACGTTTGAAAATTTTACTACTTCGTTTCTGTGGTCTACTAGGGTGTCTTTGGGCATGGAAACACGTGGTCCACTTGTTAAAAAATGGTACCATGAGACAATCATAATGCAGTTGTGCAGTTTGCGTTGTACAACCCAGAAATACATGCATGTGGTGTTTGAAAACCAACCAAGAAATCTGATTAGCTCCAAGAATTTTGGCCAACGCGCTTAACGTTTGCTCCATGGCAATGTTAGACACCTGGATAATCGTCATCCAACATTGATACTGCAAAAAAAGCTGCTGGGAAAATGTTTGATAAAAGACGGAATATTTACTATGTTTATTCCACAATTTAACGAGAGCCTCAGTTAAGCCTGATAATTTTTCTCTTATCAAAATTGTGGTTTAAGTCATCAAAAGTGTACTTTCGTATGTAGAAAAAGGTAGTCTTACCTCCACACTTTTTGCTCATTGGAGATAGAAATACTGCACCGGGTTTTCGTTTTCTTACACTGACAGGCCTCTTTGTCTTGGGAGTAACTACAATGTACAGAAAGACAGTGGCATTTGATCAGCAGGGCTATTTGTGGGGTAAGAGGTAACCGTTAACGGGTGAGGTCCTGAGTGCCTGAGTGATGGAGATGGAGATGATGATGATGTGATGATGAGCGATGGTGTTGATGATCTGGAGTTGGTGTTAAGGGATTGCAGAATATAGTTTATTGCACGTGGCCGAGTGCAATTAATAATTAATTTTCACAAAATTTGTAAAAAACTTGAAAACAAAAGTGAAAAGTAATCGGTTTTTCTAAGTGGTTAATGAATATGAATATTAAAATGACAGTGGTAGGAAATAAAATCTTTAAACTACTAGATTCTTATTTTCAGCTTCGATTCGTCCACGCCAGACAATGTGTCCATAGTCACAATACAATCTGCAATCAGAACAATAGGCTTTTTAAATATAGACACAGAGCAAACACCAAAACCCATGCAGCAAACGTTTGTGGCTAGAACAAGAAAAAAGCTTGGGAAAGTTATCGGGAGTTTCGAGAAACGGGATCCCGATCTGATTTAACGCGCTAGCAACTACACTGCCTCTGATTTGTTGAGACAATAGTAGCCGTCAGTACATAAACGTTGAAGTCTAGGATATTGAGAAAACAGGATGGAGTTTTTGTGACGTGAGAAGGATGAGAAGATGAATGTTATATACAGATAGGCTAGCCTAACAGCGGGAGCTCTCAAGGATATAAGCTGGTGTTGGTAGGCGGAACCAGGGTGGAGTTCAGCGGGATGTTACCCCACCTTTGACCAATTTTTTTTCCAAGTTGTTAAAATTACCTCAACTTACAAACTACTCTTTCAAAACGTACTGGAAAAATTTATCTCCAGAGTCCAGACCCCCTAGGCCCAGGAACGTTTGCCTTCCCCTCTAGTGAAATCCTCAGATAGACATTACACGATATAGAATACCTCTGAAGCTAGAAATCTCGGTGTTATTCTAAATCGTTATCTTATCATGTCCAGTATTGTTAAAAGCATTTGTCATTCAGCTTCACTTGCCCTTAGAAACACAAGTAGATTATGAAAGTGTCTTAATCAGGGAAGTACTGAACGCCTTGTCCACGCTTCTATCTCATCAAAGTTAGACTATTGTAATAACTTGCTATACGCCACCATATGCTTCCACTGAGATACAAAAGCTGCAACGCATACAAAATTCGGCAGCAAGATTAGTTGTTAGAGCTATTAGTTATTTAAGCTAAACACTTTGACACTTCAATTCATTGATAGCGTATGACAATCAGAATTGATTTATAAACTACAAAAATATGGCATAAAAGGAAAGTTCTTCAAAGTTATCAAATCAATGTACTCGTCGATTAAAAGTTGTGTCAAAATTGATAAAAACACTACCACAGACTTGTTTCCTTGTAACAAAGGAACACGACAATGTGATGGTTTAAGCCCTGTTCTATTCTCATTATTTATGAACGATTTACCACAATATTTCAGGGAGAATAATTTTCCGCGAGTAATACTGGGAAATCGCTCTTTGAATTGTCTAATGTACGCAGATGACTTGTTAGTTATATAAGTTCCACTCCAGAAGGATTACAGCAATCGATTAACGTAATTCAAAGACATGCTAACGAATGGAAACTCAAAGTCAACACCAAAAAAAAAAATTCCAACATTATCATTTTAGTGGAAACGGCCAAAACAAGAACAAATACAATTTCAAATACCAAGATGAAACTTTAAATATTTAAGAACAAAACTTAGAGATAAAACACGTTTCCACGTCGCGATGACATCATTTTCAAGTGAAAAAATAAAATTTAAATTGACTTAATATATACAATTATTCTTAAATGTTTAAGGTGATTCCATTCAATTGCATTGCGCATCCTTTCTGTGCATCATTTTGTGCGTGATTAGCGCGCACACGAGCGCATTGATAGGTTTTCTATGAAAGCTGAGCTGTTCACAGAAAATAAATTGTCTTTTTCTCCCAAACGAACTCGGTGACCCCACTTTTTTATTCCATTTACTTCAGGAAAATACGACTTTACATGATATATTACAAATTTTGAAATATTCCGGTTGATTCACTTTACAGTCAGATTTAGGGGTTTCACTGAAACCGTGCAAACGCTCGATTTGCCTATTATTTTATTGCTTTCATTTTAACGGCAATTTTGAGGCGTTTTTCTGTAACATTCTTCTTCTATCATAAGAATAATGCTTATATTTCATTGCTAGTAATGACTTTGTTGAAGTAAAGAGTGTATTTGGTACAAGGATAGGTTTCTTAATATTGCTGTCGAAAGATAACAAAGTATCTAATACTACAGACCCGTAGCGTGAAATCAGGCACGGTGACCTGTAAAATGCCGAATAGAGTACAGTGCCCAAAAGAGTACGACGCATAAATTATGACTCATTGTGCAATATCTGTCTCAGCAGGAAGTAATTTAGTTTCACATTGTCATCTAACGCACGCTTTCTGGATACCCACCCATCAAAAGAAAAGAGATGAAAAGCTAAGGTGGCAATCAACCACACAACTACAAAATCAAACGCGTTGGCAGTTTCTATTATGTATTCCCGCATATACCCTGACTGTGTGTGCAATTGTCACTCGATCTTAAAAACCATGTCACGCATACCCTTGGCATGCTTGATACAAGGCAACCAAAACAAACCCGATGTGTTTACATATTGATAGCGTTTTAAAATATCTGCAAAAGTAAGAGTTTCGCACACGGCTCGGATGAGCAAGTATAAGCAAAGTTTGACAACTGTACAGTTCGCATGGAACCTCCTCCGGGAACTTAAAGGGGGGACGTGTACTCCAGGCTTAAAAGAATCGCTTGTTACAAAGTTTCACAGGTTAATAGTCAGATCTAAAGGAAATAAAAGTGTACTGCTTCGTGCAGAATAGAGAATGATGCTTGTCTACCCTAAC
>Ga0126336_10001202_pt1 | contig 12964 bp, 6 predicted proteins | sample SidCmetagenome_FD_92530 | JGI IMG/M metagenome (GOLD analysis project Ga0126336, IMG submission 92530) | Coral microbial communities from El Islote,Puerto Morelos, Mexico - Siderastrea C C metagenome | ecosystem: Host-associated > Invertebrates > Cnidaria > Coral | place: El Islote,Puerto... | reverse complement strand
CAGTATGTATAAATACCGCCTGAAGTCACAAGGGAATAAACATTGCATTAGCCATCAAAAACTTGGAGTTGAGTTCCAAAGTCTTGACCGGCCCCCTATCAATTATATGAGCATTCTTAATGAAAAGAAAAGGATTCTGTGTTTAGAGTTTGACCTGCAGCAAACGTTTTGTGAGGATAGAGTGCAAATCCAGTTTATGCTACACGTGCCGCCATTAAGCTCAAGCAGACAAGAGAAACTATTCGTCGATGAACGAACGCAGCGAAAGTGAGACCTCCATAAGTCTGTACTTGGTGTGCATTCTGCGGATTATTTATTGCAAGGTGCACAAAGAACACAAATGCAGGCAAGAAAACAAGAAACTCGTCCAAAAATGAGCTCGCCTCGAATGAATGCCACTGAGAAAGGTGACAACGCGACACGCCCTACAGGAAGAGTTGCGCGAGCTTACACCGCTAAAACTTTAGCATTGATCGGAGACTTCATTAACTCCTCCACAAAACTGAAAGTTGAGATTACAGATGCATGTTCACCATCTTTCCAACTCAAGGGAGATTCGGTATCGGAGCGATGTGTAATCTGCGGTCAGAGTTATTATAATAGCTTGCAGTTTAAAGATTTTGGACGTAGGTTGGCTGTTATTGGTGATGAACTCATGACTAAAAGACAAAAGGCCGCTGATTGCATGGGAATAAAACTCGCGTTCATTATCTTATTTGCCGTTGGTGTTTATGCCAAGTTAGCTAACTTCGAGCTTAAAAACAGTAGTATTTAGAACGAAAACTACATATTGGTTAACATTTATACTGCAACTATCGCTCATGTAAATACTGGCGAAGTCACAAAGCTACGTTGTGTTAAGTCTCATTGAAAACCGACCGTGCGTATGCTAATACTGCTGGAGTATAAAACAAACAAAAATAAGTGTGTTTGAGTTAGAGCCCTCGGGCTTGTAAACAATGTTAGAATTATAGGAAAACCATCCATTTCTATTGCCAGAGGTACGAGTTTTATTGTAAATAAAAGTTCGTGGGAGATCTGAATAATAACTGTCCAATTTCTGTTCGTTAATTTTAGCTACAATTCGCTTCAACTGTTGGTAAAAATCATTAATAGTCTTAATTCCTACCAACGTTTTCGACAAATTTGTTTGATGTTCGTAAAATCTTGTCAATGTTTGTCGAACTTACCTTTTTATTTTATTCTTTAAAAGCCGCGTAAGATGGTTCTTCCAATGTCGCACAATTCTTTCGTGCGTACTGTTGAACGTTTGCTTGTAAGCGGCCTCTGTAATCATATTCACGCATGAAAAGCCTGTCGAATTTAACTGGGAGATTGTTAAGATTTTCTCAGTGCGTTTAAACTACAAGAAATAAACTAATCTGGTAATACATTCGCTGCGAAATAGTAAGGAAACGTGTCGGGGGGGGCGGATAATGTTTGGTTTGTGAGGGGGGTACACTAGGCCATTTTTATGTGCTCGTCGCGGCGAATTTTGATCGCCGCGCCAGCGAAAATCACCAAGTGTGCCTGTTCCCGAGACAGCGATTTTGATCGCGACGACGAAACATCGAAAATTGCCGGTATCTGACACGTCAGATATCAGTGATTTAAAGTCGCCGCGATTTTGCGAAAATCGCCGGGAATCGCCAAGTGTGTCCGCTCCCGCGAAAATCGTCGCGAAATTCGCCGCACCAAGCGTACAAACAGTAACCGGCTCGACTTTGAAGAAACGCCTCTTGAGCCTACTCCTCAAGGGGAGGCTTGTCGTGAAACGACAACTTGGTCGTAGAAAATAACCCACATCGGTTCCACTCATGTTCTACCCATGAGTCATTTCGGGGTTTCCTCGGTGTCTTATGACATTGCAGGCTTTTCCTCACAAAATCGTACTTGACCAAAAAAATGTTCCAGAGTTCAGTTATTTCCGGTTCCCTTTCTTGTGTGACTGAGAAGAAATCCCTCCAATTATTAAAAACGCGCATTAATAAAACATTTTAAGATTTTATTGCGTTATATGAGTAGAACGTCAATGGTCAAACTTACTGCGTGTCCTACTTCGCTACTAAGCCCATAAGAATTCCAGGCCAACAACACGACAAATCGAAGGCAACGTACAAGAATTACCAATACCAACAATTCCTTGATTCGCTCTGACAAAGGGCTAACGCTCCAAAACGTCAGTTTTCAATTTCTCTACGGTGGCCAATTTACCTTATCAACTCAATTGATAAATCCAAAATTTTGTGTTTCACTTCCCCACCGACGCAGCACCACAGTTTCTTTAGAAAGTAAACGCGCTTGTTTATTACCGAAAGTGGCCTAAGATGGCAAGGGAAAAGCAACAACAAAACAAACATTGTTTGTATTTTCCCCTACTAGATCCAAAACCTAAAATAAAGGGCAGTTTTAGAATTTGAATTAAATCGTGGATCATTCTTTATTTCTCCCTTATATTCAGACCATGCTTTTAGTGGTGCCGTAAAAGGCCTGATAGAAGAGGGCCTTGAATATTCGAAGCCGCACCCCACCAATGCTGTCAAGATGGGTGCAGACCTTGCTGCCCGTTCAGGAATTTCAGTGGAACAAGCGACTGCCTTCCCTTCTGGGGTTCCTGAAAACTGCCAAGTTCAAATAAGCAGCGGAAAGCAAAGGAACCCTAGGCTGACACAGGACTACCCGATCCCCACAGCACCATATTGGGATTTGCATGAGATGGAAGATAAAAGGCGTTCATCAGTTTTAGCACCCCGGTGCTTAAACACCTGTGTAGCTTTTGATGAAATTCCTTGTTGAAATCTGTTCTCGTGGTTAGCTTAACTCGTTCTATCTTGCTTTTGAAAGATCGTTAAGTTACGCCTCCTTAACGCCGTTTTTAAGCAAACGGCGTGTTGAGCTTACATCTTCACTATTACATTTTCACAGAAGACCGCGATTTTAAGCCACAAATGCCTTTTTTGGGGACCACAATCCGACAACAAATAGCAACCTAAAACAAATTTTAGGCAAGGAATTGCCTAAAACATTGTTTACAAGTTTAGTTTTCCTTACGTCCTTTTTTATTTTTTGTTTTTGTTTGCTGACTTTGTTTTTGTTTGTTGAAGCGCGAGGCGTACCATAGCGGTTTTGCCGCCGCGAAAACAAAGAACACGAGCAACCATGACAGCAAGACTTCGAACGCACATTCACCGTGTAGACTATCTTTTCCTTTGGTCACGCTTTAAGAACGAGGAAGGTTTATGTTTATTTCCTTCCTCGCATAAACGCTTTAAGAATGAGGAAGCCTTTTTGTTCATGTCTATTTCCTATTCGCGCAAATGCTTCAAGAACGTGGAAGGTTCATTTCTATTTCCTTTCGCGCAAATCGACTTCCTCTTAGTCGGTTCGACTGCATCACAGACGATTCGAGTCGATTCGTCCACCTTTTCTACCCTTCTTATCGGACTTCCGGTAACTCAGGTCCAATGAAGACAGACGATTCGTCACTGCCTTAGACGAATCGACTCGATTCGAGACGATTCGTCATAACCTTAGACCAATCGACTCGAATTAAGACGATTCGTCATTCCCCTAGACGAATCGACTCGAATCGAAGCAATTCGTCATTAACTTAGACGAATCGACTCAGTTTGGGTGTATTGGACATGGATGGAGGATTAAACCTCGCGTTCACTGTCTTGTTTTCCGTTAGTGTTTATGCCAAGTTAGCTAACTTTGAACTTAAAAACAGTGATATTTAAAACGAAAACAACATATTAGTTTACATCTGACTGCAGGTATCGCTCATGTAAATGCTGGCAAAGTTACAAAGGTGCGTTATGTTAAAACTCAATGTAAAAGCAGGGTATGTTAATCCTTGGAGTACAAAATTGACAAAAAAATAAGTGTGTTTTGAGTTTGAGCCCTCGGGCCTGTAAACAAGATAAGAATTATGGGAAACCCATCCATGTCTACTCCCAGGGGAAAACGTTTTATTGTAACTAAAAGTTCTTGAGAGATTTAAGGAGGCTCGCAACAGTATTTTTGGTCTTGGAGTGTATCTTTTGAAATCAAAATTTCGCCCATCGTGGGTGTTAACATGTATGCAATCCGTAACTAAAAATGCTAAGACGTCATTCAGTATTTGAAGACTAATGGAAAAGGGTCTCCAGGAAGAAGCTCAGAAGACGAAAATAATTTATTATTATGAGAAGGAATTATAAAAGCACGAGAGGCCACAAGCCCAGCGTGTATAAATATTCATTGCACGTGAATAACTGTGAAACAGACCAGGAAAAACAAAATAAACTTTTGCTCGTTGAAAGTTAATAACGACTGATACCTGACCGAGATTTATCCTTCTTATCTAATAAACGAAATGTTTATTCAGCCTAAAACTTGCTGGAACATCAAAAACAATTATTATTCTAACGGCAATCAATTTAAGAGAAAAATCTGTAAGGGCAGTTGAGAAATACTTCTATTTATGCAAATTGCGAACTTTTGGACTGATTTGTGCTGCATTTTAGCAGTTTTTGAATATAAATATCTTAAAATCGGAGCCACCTAGGAACCTCAATGTACAATAAGAATGTTTTGCTTTCATAAAAGATCTTTCAACTGAAAAGAGAAAGTGTTATGTTTTATCTTTCTTGAAATATTGGAGCAAATTGTAGGAATGACCAAAATCAGCCCGTAAAAAATGAATCATGATTTACTTGAAAACGCTCTTACAGATTTTTCTCTAATTTCGCATACAAGTTGTGTAGGTTGAGTAGTATAGTTCAAGTTTCGTCACAAAGTGTCTGACTAGTTTTCGAGATATTCGACATTATTTAAAATGAGGGGTTGGCCATTACCGTTGCTATGGTGACCGCTGTTGCTAGGAAACCAATGAAAAATTAACGTTGGTCATATGTTGAAAAGGTGGTGTAGTATCAAGGAAATCGTAGTTTATCTTCTATGCAAAATTTTGATTTCAAAAGATACACTCCAAGGTCAAAAAATCTGTTGTGAGCCTCCTTAAACAATTATTACCAAATTTACTCAAATCATTGCAATTTCCCTCACTGGCAATTTATTTGCAAATTCAGTACGAATCGTGGCAGCCCGTAGGGATGATTGCAATTACAATCGAACCTCTCAGGGGACAGAGTTTACTGGCCGCTGTAGAGAGGTAGCCGTTATGGGGAGGTAGGGATGTAACATGACACCACTCGAGAATTCATTTATCAGTCTTGACATAGTATTATTCTTATTGCTTGTAACTAACCTTAAAATAATCAGTGTTAGTCAATGACATTACAACTCGAAAAAAGTGCGAATGTTGATGGTCTTTATCGAAAGTGTCAACAAAACAAAGCCAATAAGCGAAATAACGTGAGTGTTTGTACCATCTCTTCTTTTCTGAGAGTGAACAGCCCGTGTCAATTATGTACGTCGTCCGTCTAGACGCTTCCTCCTTTCTTTGTGGAAATAAAAGCAGAAGTACAATACAAACAACTCATTTAGTGTTAAAATTTTGCACTGTACTAAAACTAAGTCTTCAAACAGTCACGACTTTTCACTAGAAGACGAATGAAAAAAAATGTTCAAAAGAGGTGCGTTTGAAAAGGTATTGATCTGCAGACCACTCGAGACCAGAATGTTCTCAATTTCCTCAACGTGTGCGTGAGTCCAAGTACCCGACACTGCACGTATGAAGTTTCATGACTTCTGCTCATCGCAACAGCATTACTGTGGCACTTTATAAGCACAATTATTCTGCAATTGTTTGTTTTGTGGCCGTTATGGAAAGGTTATTTTGGGAGTTGGGGACACGTTTACTGGCCGTTGCCGTTGTCAAGAGGTGGCCGTTATAGGGAGGTTAAAATAAGAGCAAATGTATGGATTTTCCGCCGGGAAGAAAAAAGTGGCCGTTGCAGAGAGGTGGCCGTTGTAGGGAGGTGGCCGTTATTAGAGGTTCGACTGTATTAAAAACGATCAAACTAGTAGCGGAGCCTGCGCGCGCAGCGCACCAGGCCAGCACCGTTGCTAAGCAAATTTGGTAACCTATCGATGCGAGAAATTTTGGTTGTGACGCCAGCGTAAGCGCGCCCCACAGTACAGACTCTGGGGGAGGGGGAGGGGAGTCCCAAGACAGCCCGACTGGAGGTGGAGAATGTCATCTTTTCTTGGCGGGAAAACGCGCGGTGCTTTCGGGCAACCAGCGTTTTTATTGGCGGGAAATCGCATGACCACCGTCGCTTTTGAGAAAGAGGTTTTTTTAAAAAGCTTAGCTTGTTTAACAAAACGATTTAGTTCGACAGAAGTGAAAATTAGAACTTGAGAAAAATATCAAATATCTATAAATGGAAACAAAAAGTTCAAAAGAATACTCAGTTGTCTATTTGGTGGAAGGCGAATTGTTCAAGTTGCGAAATTTGCCTTCGAGGACTTCATCTTTGTTGTCAGTTCTGCTGCGAACTCGGTCGGCACAACGCTTGAGATCGCAGCATTTGGCAGCGGTCCCGACGCCAAATATAGCAGAGCTAGTGCCTTCTGTTTTTTTCTGCCCACAACCATGGTTTTTGCGGCGGTCCGAACACATTTTCCCAGGAAAAAACACCAACATATTGTAGTTGATCGGCAACTTGTCATAGGAAAATAAATAAGTAGTAAAATTAACTTTTTCAAATACCAGCGTGCGGGGCGTAGTGGTGTTCGTGTCAGGCTGCGATGCCGGCAACAGAGTTCGCTACTCAACGGGGACATGAATTTTTTTCTTTTTCTTTTCTTTTCTTTTTTTTAATTTAACGACTTGAACGAGAGTATTTTTACAAATAAATAAGTACCGCTTTTAGGCTTTGCTAAATCTTTATATTTGTCAGTTTCTTCCAGGCGCTAATTCTAACGGAAACTCAAAGCTTGTGAAATCGTCTTGGCAAATACAACGCGTTGCTTTGTGTGTGAGGCGTCGCAACAACAACAGCTGTCGACTGTTGGCGGACTTTTGGGAAACAGAACTCGTCCCTTTTGTCGCTAAACGAATTCGTTTTGTCTTTGCAAACCCGTTTGAACGTTTTCAAACTCATTTGAGCTGGTGTGAATAATGGAATGTGTTCAAACGCGCGTGTTTGCAACTCGTGTGGACATTTGCTGTGTTATCTGAATGTTGTTGATCGTTTTTGGAGGTTAATTTACTTGGTACGTATAACAAACTACAAGTAACGAACTCTCGCAGGTATACATGACATTCACTGAGGCATACTAAGGAAAAATGTTTTGTTTGTTGAAAAAGCAAGGATTGGTAGGAAAACCTTTTTGTTAAGAGTTTTGTTTACAAGTGAATCGGTAAAATCGTTCTCGCTTAAAAAAAAAAAACAGGCTAGAAGCAAATATGAAGTAGCCTATTACGAGATAATTCAACGCCAGGATCGGAATCACACCTACATTTCGTGTATGTCCTGCACGATGCCTTTATGCATACGACATATTTTGATTTGCAGCCTTTTTGCTCATAGAAACCTTAAGAAAAGGAAAGCTTCTTTAATTTTCCCTCTTGTATAATGCTGTACGTGGGGGCGTGGTGATGTATTGCCTAGCGTGTTGAGCTTCAGATCTGGAGGTCGGTGGTTCGAGGCCCATGGCCCTCCATAGGTGCCGGAAGTATAAATGGGTACCAGCGACATACTGCTCCAGGGAGAAGTAGCAATACTCTCAGTTGCTTCATGCTACAGAAACCGGGTTAAGCTCCGGCCGGTGTGGGCCTCCTTGGCTCGTGTGCGACTTCCCCTTTTTTTATAAGGCTGTACACAAGAAGGCAAAGACTGAGAAATACGGCTAAAAATTCTTTATTTTTGTGTGTTTACACTAAGTGGGCTGTGAGTTTCGTATGTTGAATGGTGCTGTGCCTGCTAAGGTTCCTTGTCATCCCATCTGCTCATTTAGGTAGATTAGCAGTTGACCGAAAGCCAGAAGCGAAGGCAAACGCGTTTACCGGCGAAACGCCAGGTACAGAGTCGGCAAGTGCTTTGGCCATCTGTGCGGCGTCCATGGGGTTCTTCGTGGCATATTCAACTCCTCCTGAGACCGACTAAGCCTTTTACTGCCCCACTGAAAGCAGTGTCTGAATTAAGGGGAGGAATAAAGAATGATCAGTAACAATAAACTTGAAACTTTGATTTAAGTAAATGAAAAGTAACAGAGGCTGTAACATTACAAGTAAAATACAGCAAAGCTTGTACATGCAGGATGTTAAACGATAAAAATACGCAATTTTTAAGACTAAACTTTGCGTAGTGAATCAACCTGAAGATTCATATTTTATTCATGTTTTTGGCTGCTTACAAAGTGTTACACCAGCTGATGTTATTATATGCATTGTGGTTTCAAGAATATTTGTGTCGTGTAATACGTGATTCTTTAGATTAATGATTGTGTAAGTTTTAAGTAAGATATTGTAGGTTTTTAGTGATCGCAACGTTTTTAATAGTTCGTTTTTGGTTGTATTTTTGATATTTATTCCTTGGTACGATTTTGGCGCGAAACGAATGTTTTGTGATGTTTGCTTACACGTTGCTAGGAAATTTATCTTTATTTGATGAAATGTTCAATTGTTTTTGTACAGTACATCAATTTGCTTGTTTTGTTTTCCTGGAAATAACTTTTCTTTCTTACTTTTAGCATTTTAAGCGCAGTCTCTTCGTGTTTCCTGCTGGATTCGTACCATTTAATATTCCTTGTAGTTATTGCTGTTTTTGTACAGTACATCAATTTGCTTGTTTTGTTTTCCTGGAAATAACTTTTCTTTCTTACTTTTAGCATTTTAAGCGCAGTCTCTTTATTTTGACCAGATACCTTGAGAACAATGTCGAAAACTTAGCGCAAAGTAGATCTTGTAACTACGCAATTTCGCGAAGGTTTTTATGCGTATTTTCGCAATAGATCTTGTGCGCAAGTCGTCACGTAAGAATATGTTTGAGTTTAACGGGTAACTGACATGAGATTGACAGTTCTTGCCCGGTCAAAATAAAAGGATGGGAACGATAGTTCTTGTGTGATTCTAAGCTAGCCTCTGTACTGTAAAGTTATCAGTTTACATTAAAAAGACAATCTTGGGAGAAGAAAATTAGTCTTCATTTTTGTTGCTGGTCTGTACGCTAGTCCCCCTAACAGACAATTTCAACAAGGGCAAAAGACGATAACGCGGTCACTCCCATAAATTACAAAGTTCAGAACAAACGCCCTAGCTTACAGGAAAAGGGGCGCTTAGGTATTGATATTATAACGCAATCAAAGAGGAACACTTATTTTTGAGGGGGGGGGGAAGGTATTGAAAGGTTGACGCAAAGTCGTATCACTACGATAAAGGGTGACCTCAAGTCCCGGGGGGTTTACTCCGGATTTCAAGTGTCGGGGATGATCGAATGGGTGCGAAACTCAAAACCCAAAAAATTCCCTAGGGCTTCCAACAAAACCCAAAAAAATCCCTGGACCAAAAGTTAACCCCCAAAAACTCCATGCCGAATTTCCGAGCCTTAAAAACTTCCAGAAAGGATTAAATGATATAACACGAAAATATTATTAAAACAACCGCAAAACAAGTTTGGTTGTACTTTATTCGCAGAACTACGACGCCGGGATACGCGGGCACTACCAAGAATCTTCAGATTGTTTTGAATACCCAGAATAATCCCTACTTAAATCAAGTCACCCAAAAAAATACTTGCCAAATTTCCCTACCCAAAAAAATCCCGGAATCGAAAATTTCAAACCCAAGAATATCCTTCCATCATCCCCGACACTTGAGATCCGGAGTACCCCCCCTGGGCCCAGGGGGCTTCAAGTAAGCCTCATCTAGGCCTAAATTAGGCTCAATGAACCCTCTATGTTCTGGGGTAAATATTCTAGGGCTTTTAAATCAAGGAAAAAGCTATTTTTCTTCTTCGTGCAGCACGTTTGTAGAACGAGGAATGTAAATAAATATATAAATATGCTAAATAATCAAACTGTTTATATTTACATAGTTCAGTTTATTGCTATTAAATTCAACAGTTGGGTTTTCCATACTCTGTAATTATAATACCATGTAGGCTATCCTACATTGGCATCTTTCTTTTCATTGAATAACATCATAGTGCAACTTTTACAGCGTTTAAGGGTCCCTGTTTCATTTAAACCTGGTGCCCATAAAGTAGCACTGTTTTAATATATAACAGAGGCATTCCTTTCCTACTGCATGACAGATAAGAAAAAAGACCCACATCACGGGTCCCTCCCCGCAAAGCTTACACCGCGCTCTGTCAGAATGACTTGGCACTGTAAAGTGTGGCCGAGATAGTAGTCATTACTTACCAATGTCTCCACTTTGATTACCCACTTCAAGTTTGTATTGTTCCTTCACCCACTCCGGAGCTCCTTGCCAAGCTTGGTGCGAGTTAAAAAACTTGCCGCTCGTAGATCCTGTATTTAACGTATACACTGTTTTAGATCATAAACTAATAATGTGAGTGCTTATTTTACGAGTTAGGCTAAAGGTAATGACTGAAGATGCCGCATGCGCTGCGATTAGTCAATAGCTGTGGACAAGAGAGGATGCTGTGGAATATTTTACCGATTTTTTCCCTCTCAAGTTTTTCCTGTTTGACCTTCAGCGCGATCACGTCTACAATTGTGCCTACAATCGACAAGTACGAACTAGGATACTTTTTTCTTTAACATTTTCACTACTGAAAACTCACTACGCCTAAATTGTTTCTTTCGTTTTGCAATGGTAGCAAACCATTGTTTCACGGTCAGCCAAAATCACGTCTGTTGCTCGTATGAGACTCTCGCCTGAAATCGAAACAAGGAAGGCTGCTTGCAGGCTATTTGAACTTATTTAACAATGATACTATGAAATCAAGTAGTAAACGAGCTCATAGTTTATGCGGGATGCGGATTGAGGGTCATAAATGGTTTGTCATATAGCTAACTCTAGATAATGAGGAAATTTATTTGTTAGCATTTCCGTCGAAAAAATATTTGTTTTCAGTATTTACTTGGGTTAGCTCTCTTCTCATAGGATCAGAGCTCATTGCCAAGTTGAAGGAAGCCGATCAGAGCTAACCATTTTTCAAATCCACGGGCTTTCTGTATTCGTTGTTGAAGTCGTGCTCGGATACTCTTAAAGTCTATCTGGTCTCTAACCAACTTTTGCAACTTGCGCACACTTGCAAGCTAACGTCTTCTCAGTTGTGCGGAGTCCGTCGTTTGATCTAGACGTCAAATACTCGACTTAATAATAATAATATGTGGGATGTCAAAAGTCAATTCAGTTAGTATACAAGTTTACATTTCGAAATTTGCATCGGTCAGTCCGACAGGTCTCGTTTGACACTCGGGTCCACTGAACTTTTAAATAACCTAAATTCTCTGTAAACCAACTTATACTGTCAAATGAACTAGAAATTGTCCTAAAACAACCTCTTAAAACCAAGAAGAATTTATCACGATTTCAACTTACCAAGCCATCTGAAAAATGTTTGCGACTTAGTATCCATTTTTCGGATTAAAACGACTTTAATCCTTCTGCTGAGCTGCTGCTTTATACACTGGACTTGCTTTAACCTGTTTATTATTAATATACTTAGCTTAAAACTTTCTGTCGTTTGCGTAACTTATTTATCCGTTCGTAAGAAACAATTGTATTACACTATAAACGCCGCAATAATTGAAACCTTCTAAATGTTTTTTCCGTTTTCTTCTGCAGCACCTTGCGTGTACATATTTTCATAATTTTCAATGGTTGAAATCTCTTGAGTTTGGGTGCAGTTCGGACCAGCAGGAAACTATTAATCGTGGAATTTGCATCCGTTCGCAAGAAACAAAAGTATTATGCTCGACTTCGGTTGGTATACTTGTCAGTCGCTCAGGTCTCGTTTGATTCTTGGGCCCAACGCTTAAATAAATCAACTAAACTCTCTGCAAACCAACTTATACTGTGAAATGAACTAGAAAGAAAATTTGCCCTCAAACATCCTCCAAAAATCAAGAAGAATTTATCACTATTTCCAACTTACCAAGCCATCTGAAAAACTTCTGAGTATCCATCTTTCGGAATTAAAACGACTTTAATTCTTCTGCTGAGCTGCTGCTTTATACACTGGACTTGCTCTAACCTGTTTGTTATTCAATTAAGTATAAGTATATTAAATATACTTAGCTTAAAACTTCCTGTCGTCTGCGGAACCTATTTATCCGTTCGTAACAAAACGATTGTATTACACTATAAACGCGACAATAATTGAAACTTTCTAAGTGTTTTTTCCGTTTTCTTCTGCAGCACCTTGCGTGTACATATTTTCACAATTCACAATGGTCGACATCTCTTGAGTTTAGAGGCAGTTCGGACCAGCGGGAAACTATTAATCGTGGAATTTGCATCCGTTCGCAAGAAACAAAAGTATTATGCTGTTCACGGGTCAATTTAAACCCTTTAAAGGTTTTGTTTTTCTGGAATCTCTTACGTATACTCTCAGTAGATGACACTTATTGTGCATGGATTCAATTAGCGAATCAGAGACTTTTAAATCATAAGTGACTGAACAGTCTTTCGCTTTAAAATGACTTATTGCAAGGTGCCTGACTAAGAACGCAAATGTAGGGGAGAGAACAAGAAACTCGTCGAAAAATGAGCTCGCCAAGAATGAATGCCATTGCGACAGGTGAAAACAAGACACGCATACATGTAAATGCTGGCAAAGTCAGAAAGTTGCGTTATGTTAACACTCGTTGTAAAAGCGGAGTATGCACTAAATATAAATAAGTGTGTTTAGTTTGTTCAGTTTAGTTTAGTTCACCAACTGTTACCACTTTTGTCATCACCTACACTTGTACTGTTGCCCCATTGGGGAGGTAACAATAAAGTATGTATGTATGTATGTATGTATGTATGTATGTATGTATGTATGTATGTATGTATGTATGTATGTATGTATGTATGTATGTATGTATGTATGTATGT
>Ga0126336_10001201_pt1 | contig 12975 bp, 11 predicted proteins | sample SidCmetagenome_FD_92530 | JGI IMG/M metagenome (GOLD analysis project Ga0126336, IMG submission 92530) | Coral microbial communities from El Islote,Puerto Morelos, Mexico - Siderastrea C C metagenome | ecosystem: Host-associated > Invertebrates > Cnidaria > Coral | place: El Islote,Puerto... | reverse complement strand
ATTTCTATACCCTATCCCAGACCAAACTGCTTGAAAACCATACCCTTCCCAGCGGCACATACCTATATAGGTTATATATGGGAGTACCCCCCCCCCCCGGGGGTTGGTTGACGCGACATCTTGAATTGTCCGCGGCACCAGATCACAGGGAAAAGGTCGCGCAAGCATGTTAAAAGCAACTTGATACACCACATTCGGCGAACAGTGCTCTTTGATACGTTTCCTGGTCAGGTCCGCATTGTCTAGTTGAAATACTTTAACATGTAACTTAAGAACATCTTAAGAACGTTTTCAGCCTCAAATCGTAGAAAAAATAAGAACGTTCAGCCTCAGCCCAAAAATTAGACGTTCTTATAAAAAAAAGAGTGTATATGAATAACATAATTCACTTGATCGATTGACTAGAAAATTATGCCGGCTGCCGGCTGCCGGCTGATTAAGAAATTAGTCTTAGAACTCCACCCACTTAAATAATATAGAGTCTTCGCTCCTCGCTTTTTCGGAGAACCTGGGTCTCTAGACGTACTGCCCGCTGTGGTGTGACCAGCTTATTTGCAATTAGTTTAGCTGTTAGTATGAAATCATCCACGTATACAGCGGCAGACTAAAGGCCATATGATACGACCGACATAGCTCATGATCTGAGTCATTCGTCTTGAACGTTCTGGAAGGCTTTTGACCCCAGGTAGAATATGCAATACAATATGACTTCAATACAGGATGCAGTTTAACAATTAAAAGACCAAATTCGAACAGATAAAGATTGCGCAACTGCCTTCACTAACGTTTGTCAAGAAAACAGCAGCAAATCTTCCTCACATATTGTTAGCATGTCTATTTGGGTTCTTCTGGATTGCTGCTGCGGGATGACCAGAATGACTACATTACGCTAGCGTGACTAGGCTAGTGTCTAGTCATGACTAGGCATGACTAATGTCTTACGTCACTAATATAGTACTTAAAAGTACTAGTGACGTAAGGTTGTTTAATGGTTTGTTTGATGGTTAAAAAATCTAAACAGTACAAACCATGCAACAACAACCTGTAAAAATTATCAAGAATTCTTTCATAACATAACTCCACTCTTAGAAACAAATCAAACTAAAATGAAAAACCAAAAATGAATATCTGAACTTGATTTTGCGAAAACTACTTTGGAACTGTTGTTTGTAAAAAAAAATAATAACAAATAAATAAATAAATAAATAAAACAGAAATAATGCAACCATTTTGAACATCTGTAAGACTATGAATCAGCATATAATTTCACATATGTACTTAAAAATTTAATGCTTTTATGATTATTTAATTACCAAATGTTTTACACTCACTGACTTATCATCTAAGCGTAGATCCAGCTCAATTTTATTCTAATACTCTGGCAGTTCCTCAAACTTCAATAAACTATCTATCTAACAATCTATGTCCTTGAAGTTGCCGCAGTCCGTCGAACTGATCAACTTTAGTGCCATGCATAATCTCATTGCCACACAACGTCGACTCCACCCAGTCTTTTTTTTTCTTTTAAAGAGGGAGGTTTACTTTGAAAAAAATTCTGTCTACTTGACAGCACTAGTGGGTTGTGATATTATGGAAACATAGGACCAATTAATAAGGCAGTGCTGCGCTGACGTTAATGAGAAAACGACTGATTAGACTATGTGTTTTGGATACAAAGTGTGAGATACCTCTCAAGTAAGTTGTGATAATGTTTTTACTGAGATAAAATTTGCTCTTCTACCCATCTTCTATAATGAGCTTAATTTATTTTTACACTGGCTCTCAGACAAAGCTTACTTAAGTGCCATGCAAGGCAGAAATGACTAACATCTCCGTAATTTTGCTTAATACTCCTAGCGAACTGTTCCGATGCTGTGCACAAGTGAAGGAAAATTCTAAGGCTTATCACTGGCACACAAGCTGTCATTGCTTGCTGAAGAACTCACACCAGGAGGTAGCATTTGACGGAATGCATATAGTGCATTGAGATCCATCCATTACTGGGGAACATCAAAACGTTATGGTGTCATGAAGAACCATTATTGTAATGTGGACAAGTAGACTTGCCACTGTAAAACGACTTCTTACTCCATCTGAAAGCCACTAGAGCACAAGTGGCGAGAGTAGGATAAAAGAAGTTCCAATTGTTTCTCTCTTTTAACGTAGTCGTTATATCTAGCTGACTATGCAAAACTGAGCCAAATGAAAACCCTTGTCAGAAACAGTGTTACTAAAATGTGAAAACAAGTAGACTACATCACATTTTTATTTCATTAGCACGCTAACACCCCCTAATGGATCTAAAGGATGTAGTATTTCAATGCATCCAACTTAATAAGTAAAGTAACAAATTATTAAAACCTTTACTTTTTACTTACTACAAACCATGCAGTCAGCAAATCTACTTGAGTGCAAGTGAATTTCTAAATGATTTCCTTGCACAAAAAAAGCAATTTCGCAATAACTGCTGTGCAAGGTGCTGCAATATGACTCTGGTTAAAAAACACAAAGGCTAACCTGGATAGTTGGCAAATCGATCAGACGGCGCTTCAGCAACGTTGCAACTGCGTTCTTTTTTATTTTACGCTTTGTCATTGCTTTTTACACCACAGTGATGCAAGTTCCGAAAATAATCTGATTTACAGCGCCACAGATATAGATGCGTGGGTGCAAAGACTATTATGTTTTAAAATGTCATCACTTTAAACTGTCTATCAATTTTACGCTAAAAAATTCGTAAAAGAAACTCCTATCAAACCTAAGGCGCACAAGAACTAACAATTTGCTGCAAGAGTGTTTATGAGAGAGTTGTAACAGTATGTTCATGAATATGTGAACAATAGCCCTTTTCACAGTTAACTTTCCTTATTTGCATTACAATGTGTTTGAACGTGGATGTGAGGCAATTTCGGGCAATTTTGCTGTTTCTGCCCGAAATTGCCTCACATCCACGTTCAAATACATTGTAATGCAAATGAGAAAAGTTAACTGTGAAAAGGGCTATTGAGTGCAATATGCCAACTCAATGAACTATAGCGTTACAAAATATAGTATATGTTTTTCATAAAGTTATAGCAACACAAGTGGTAATATGTACGGAAGAACAAGTTAGAGCGAGCTGAATGTTGTGGAAACGGGCAAAAAAGTTTTTAGAAGTGTTATCATAACTCAGGGATGAGAAAAGGAAGTTCTCTAACTCTCAAACTAAACTGTATAAAGAAATATTAACACTCAAACTGAAACTTTTCTGTGTTTCGATTCAGTTACTGCGGTAACTAATGTGTTTTAACCAAGCACAGTGCACGTAAAATCTCGCTTTCTTCATAAAAAGCATCAGTAAAGCCGAATCTAACTGCTACCAAGTGAATACACTATCGAACCGAGTTACTATGTCTTCCCACTGAGGCAAGTATTAAAGGTATTGTCCCAAAAGTGCTAATAATATAACGTATTCGTTTATAAAAGATCGATCAGCTAAATATTCATGGAAGATGAGCACCATAAAAGAAAGATTCTATAGCTTAAGTGGTCCAGGGAAAACCGACTCAGCTTAACATGTTCGCGTGATTCGTACCGGAAGCAACCGGAAAACTACCTTGAGCAAGTCGAGGGAGGAGAGTAATACGACTCCCCTAAAAACGACTGCGTGGGAGGCTAACCACGTGCATGTTTGGAGTTGCAATCACGTAGCTTTAAGCCATACTTAAATTCAATTCGCCACATAATCAGTGTCTATTTTTTGTAAACAAAATTCAAAAGTGTAAATACATAGTGTTCTCACCTACTAGGTATTAATTTGATGTTGTAGAAGATCTACAGGTCACAAGCAAGCTCAGGGTAGCGTGTAGCGGTAAAAAATGGATTACATTTCATTATAATTACATGAAAGCTCAACCGACGGTAAGAAATATCGACACAAATTATAACCTGAACGTTTATTTATGTCCATGTACAAAATTTCTCCAAGTCCAGCGCGAAACCATTGAGAGAAAATTTGAAACAGTGCATGTAAATTATCCAAAGGAATTTTTATACCACAGCGTGTAAACATACGAATTGTACAGCAAAGAAGTTTTCAGATCGTGTGAAAATTAAAACTGTGTTGCCAGTTACACTGTCCAGTTGGTCTTTTTTTGTGACTTCACTCCCCAATTCGGTGAGCAGGAGTAAATCCATTCACCGAGTCTTATCCGAGGGAGATCTGAGTCCCGATTTTGCTTAGTCTTTATCTACGTGGTGCTTAATATTTTGTTATAACTTCTGCATAACTACATGTTTCCTAGCTTCGTATGTTGCTGAAATTCTAGTCCGGTTTAGCAGTGAGGTCGTTATAATTCTACTCCAGATGCAGCCGTCGCGTGTTCTCAAAGCGAGTTCTATTCAGTTGGGTTATAATTTGAACACAAATGAAAATATTCTGTTCACTCCACTTCGAATTTTCGATGTTCACCACTCGTACAAAAAGCGCTCCGTAAGAAAAATTGATTTTCTTACCTTGTGGTTGCTGCAATAAGTCCTCCGTGTATGGCAAAATACTGCCTCCACACGATGAAGATGATGACCATTTCATTTGGGAACTTCAGAAACGTGATGTACGTTGCATGGGTGTATTGAAATGGCCTTCTATCTGTGTAGGTGTTGTAGGTGTATATGTCCACCCAATATTTTAAATCGTAGAGACATAAGACAAACATTATTTTCGTGTTGAAGTAAGCGGGCACAGAGAGCCATTTTTGCATAACCACTATTATGGACAGCTTCTTTCTTTTCTGCCAACAGTTCGTGAAGACTTGAAAATGGCAACACGGGAACAACGCACAAGATTCCAATGCGTTAATTAATGTTCCATTTGGTTCCTGAATCTAGACAGCCAGTAAATCTTTCTCCCGGTCTGTTTCCAACACAACAATTTCAGAGAGAGACAAAGGTAAAGATATGATATGCAGGTTTCCTTCGAATTTTCACCAAAAGTAAAATCGTAAATATTGCAACATACATCACGAAAATAACAGTAGGCTGCGCATGGCTTCAATAGATGTTTATGCTGACTGTTAGCTAATTCTTTTCATCCTTTCATCATGACGTCTGTCTTTATCGATAGAGTGGGCGCGCGGGATTAAAGAAAAGTGTGGGAGGGTAGAGACAGAAGTTGCCTAGCAGCCCGACGCTATCCGACGCCAGTTAACACCTCCAGCCAGCCACACGAAATAAGGCTTATAGGTATGAGAAAAACCTTTCTTCCATGTTTGTCCACAGAACGGCCTTTCGATAGCAACTTAGTAAAGATAAACCCAACAACTCAAACGCAGATGTGTTTTTCTTGGTCTTCCCATCCCACCCCCTCTTATTAATTTTTTCAACCCTCAGCCATAAACACCCACGCGGTGTCATTCACATCCGGAATTCTGAATGAATAAACCTCTCTCTGACTGAAAACGTATGCAAATGCACTAAATTTTCGGTTCAGTGAGCCGACCTCTGCCAGTTTGTGAGAAATTGCCAGTGTTCTCGACTCGAAACGGGAGCGATCGTTTCGCAAGGCATCATATCTGGAGAAATTAAGACTGAAGGGCATCCAAAAATGTAAGCTTGTTAGAAGACACAGGAAGAGTTTATAGACTTTATACAGCGATTCCTGTCATGACACTTCTTCCTTATGCTTGCGATGTATGTGTCAATGCAAATTCCAACAGCCATGCGGGAAACCTGAATCAGACTTGTGCGATTTTCATTTACATCGACTGCGGCATACGTTTCCTTTACGGTAGACTGGCAATGAGCAGCGAACTTGTTTTTATTTCATAGCCTTCTAAGGTAAGCTAAGTGACATTAGAGGTTGAAACACTGAATTGATGTCGTATAATTTAAATTTGGATCGTCCAACTATTAGTAAAAAATAAACGCCAGAGGTTTGACTTGATTCATAGTGTTTCATAATAGTCTATTCCCGGTTACAGCTTGGTTCATCATATGCTGTTTCTACTAGACAAGTCTTGGTGTAGTGGCATAGTGTCGATCAAAGGACCTGTGCTCCACTCCAGAGGAGTTAGGATTGAAGAGTCAGAATTGGTTTGTTCTTTCGCGTTTTTTACGACAGAACACAGCTTGAATGAGTATACCGCTGTGGCTGAGGTAGACTTCTATTGACACGAAGTTATGTGTACAATAAAAATAGCTTACTCTGAAATGCAGCCAAACAAAACGGAGCATAAACAGGATAAAACAGGCTGACATACAGATGTCTGTATGCCATTATTGTGTCTGTTAGCCGGATATGGTGGTTTTTAGAGCTGTCAAATCGCTTTATCTAATCAAGGAATCAGCCGGTTAAAAGGTTTTTACTCACTAATAGCCAGAGGGTCACATTCTTAAACTACTAAATTATGAAGTCTCGAATATTATCGCACTGAAAAGAAAATTTCCACATGCCACAGGTAGCCAGTTATGGCGGGCCTATGGCGGGCCATCGCGGTCAAAAGTAGATATCATGATATCACTATTAATATCTCGTGATATCATGATATAACATGATATCATGATATCTTGTCTTAATGATATTATCAGCGTTATTTTCTTTTCCGGAAAGATATCATGACGTCATGATATCTTAAGATATCCTGGTAGCACGATATCCGGAGAGATATCATGACGTCTTGATATCTTGCAAAATTAGTTGCTATCATTGTTACTGATAGTCACGGCATGTACTTATCAAGAGTTACAACAGTGTTGGAAGTATAAACATATATATTCGAATATATATCCAACAGTGTAGCAGCCAACGAGGATAGTAATGTTTGCTGTACTGGTTCCATGATCCTAGTATCTAGTGTAAAATGGGGGTGTCAGGCCTGCACGACTCCCACGCTCGTGTTTCAGTCCGCCGTTCTCATAACGTTGCTCTCACGAGTATATCTTTTAAGGACCGTCCTTTCTTATATGATATTAATGGCGGTTCCTTTAAGATTTCGTTAAGTAATGGTTGTTTTTTAAACAAATGCCATTTGCTCATGATGATCTGTTTCAAATTGGGCACTGATGGTTGATATTGTGTTACAAAAGGCAAGATTCGTTTATTTTCCCCGCACACGTCTCTTTTTATCTAAAGAAAATTCCCATCTCCACACCACTACTAGAAGGAGCGCCAAGGCTTATCCTACAGGAAAATTCCTTCCAATTTAGTGGGAAAAACTATCCACAGACACACGGAACGGCCATGGGTACTAAAATGACAGCTGCCTTTGCCAACATTTTCATGGCGAAAGTTGAAACAGACATCCTTAACCAAAGCATGATAAAACTGCTCGTTTAGAAACGTTTCATAGATGACATTTTTTCACTCTGGAACGTTAGCAGAGATGAAATAAGTAAGTTCATTCATTGAGCAAGCAAATAAACACCACCCTACAATCAAATGTACGGCTGAAATATCCGAAACAGAAACCGACGTTCTTGGATACTAACGTATACAAAGGCGAAAAAAAACGTAGTACTTGATGTACGCACGCATTTCAAACCCACTGAAGCATTTCAGTATACACATTTTTCCTCATGCCACCCACCCGGTTTCATTAAAGGGGAGGCTGGGAACAAACTCTTCTAAGACATCAGTTAAAGGGATGATCAAAAACGTCCAAAAACAACTCCAAAAGAGAGGTTACCCAGAAAGTTTTATACAAAATACATTTTCAGAAGTTCACTTTGAAGATAGAAAGTTAGCCCTCCAACAAAAACGCAGGGAAAATAAACGAATCTTGCCTTTTGTAGCGCAATATCAACCATCAATGCCCAATTTGAAACAGATCATCATGAGCAAGAGAGGATATTGTCATGAGCAAATGGCATTTGATTGAAAAACAACCATTGCTTAACGAAATCTTTAAGGACGAACCGCCATTCCTAAATATCACATAAGAAAGGACGGTCCTTAAAAGATATATTCGTGAGAGCAAAGTTTATGAGAACGGCGGGCTGAAACACGAGCGTGGGAGTCGTGCAGGACTGACACCCCCATTTTACACTAGTTACTAGGGCCATGGAACCAGTACAACAAACATTACTATCCTCGTTGGCTGCTACACTGTTGGATATATATATTTATACTTGCAACACTGTTGTAACTCTTGATAAGTACATGCCGTGACTATCGGTAACAATGATAACAACTAATTTTGCAAGATATCAAAAGTCAAAAGTACATATCATGATATCACTAATGATATCTCGTGATATCATGATATAACATGATATCATGATATCTTGGCTTAATGATATTATGTTATTTTCTTTTCCGGAAAGATATCATGACGTCAGGATATCTTAAGATATCCTGGTAGCACGATATCCGGAGAGATATCATGACGTCTTGATATCTTGCAAAATTAGTTGTCATCATTGTTACCGATAGTCACGGCATGTACTTATCAAGAGATAGTGTTGGAAATATATATATCCAACAGTGTAGCAGCCAACGAGGATAGTAATGTTTGCTAAACTGGTTCCATGATCCTGGTAACTAGCGTAAAATGGGGGTGACAGGCCTGCACGACTCCCACGCTCGTGTTTCAGCCCGCCGTTCACATACCTTTCCTCTCACTAGTATATCTTTAAGGACCGTCCTTTCTTATATGATATTAATGGCGGTTCCTTTAAGATTTCGTTAAGTAATGGTTGTTTTTTGTCGTCGACAACTACGTTTTTGACCGTTTTTTCCTGTGTGTGAGAATAATAATAATAATAATAATAATAATAATAATAATAATAATAATAATAACTTTATTAACGTGTCAAAAACTGTAGTAGCTGAGGGGAAAAGTCCCCTCTACTAATGATTGGTTTAGTTGTCGACAACCACCGTAACTGCGCACACCATTTTGGAAACGTATTACGTTATGAGCACGCGTAGTGAACGTTAGTTCTCAAGACCTCGCTGGCCTGACTTAGCTATCGCTATCGACAACTAGCACACCAATGTGTGGAATGGCGCTAAATGCTTCTGGATTTCTATTTTCGATGTGGTGAAACGTAATACAGTGTAGTGTTTAGTGGCGAAACGATAAGTATACAGTTGACATTCCCACACAACAGAAACCAGACGAATGTAGTAAGATAACTGTACAATTTAGTATAACGCAAATGCCATACTTTTATTCAAGCAAGATACAAATCCAAAACCCGCAAGCAAAATGCAGGGACAGTTGTTCTTCTGAACAACTACGTCACGAAACGGGGCCAAGCGTCCATGGGGACGAGAATGTATAACACCATGACTCGATCGATAGGAATTCAAATTTCTCGGTTGTTGCCAGAATTGTCGTGCCCTAAGCTCCACGGACGAGAATAGAGCAGGTGCAATAGCACCTTAACGAATTAGACATGCGCTACCGGATGTCGCGGATTTCACGACATCCGGTAACGGCTGATACCAGAGCCCTACAATCCCACCACTGACCAAACAGATCGTAGGCTCTGGGAACCAGAATGTCTCTCTGTCCACCTAACAGAAATAAATGTATGGTATTGTAATCAGCAAACATTTTTGATTACACGTTTTTATTATTATCATTTTTTAGTTTCCCTATGAGTGCAAAAATGCCTTTACATTTTTTTCAACATAAGGATGTTCAGCTAAACTTTAAACGAAGGTCACTGCAAAAACGTTCCAAAATTTATGTACACATGTCGCCAACCTTTACCCTGCAAGCAGAGGTTTCTTGGTCACCCTATGTTCCGGCTGGTTCCCGACCAGAACATAGGGCGTCCAGCTGATACCAAGCATTAGATGACACGGAAACAAAGAAGGGTAAGTTTCATTAAAATAGCTCATTGATGTATTGAAGCAAAACATTTTGCCTATTTAATCTCTTAGTCAACTAAAAATGAAAACGTTTAACACCACACAGGAACCTTAACCAACCCATCTTCATCTCACCTAATAACACCATTTTAAAAACTAAAAACAATGTTAAAGTATTAATATTTAAAAACACAGATATAATATAGATGTGATCGTTTACTTAGTGATACCCATTTACCTAATTTACTTTTTACGTTCTCCAAGATCCTTAACTTTATCAAAGGTGGGGATCCAAGCCTTACACTGCCATTAAGCTATCAGTGTGATTTTTATTTACACTTGCCATGTCACGGCATGTCACACATGCCATGTTATGTCACACATGCCATGTCACGGCAAGGTCGGCAAGAATCCAGTAGAAAAGAACAGACGATGAACTAATAAGTGGAGTCCAGTTAAGAAATATAGTAAACTAAGGATTTCAACAAAAAGAATTTTCACGACGTTTAAGAATCGTAATTTCTCACGGTAATATCTTTTACTAATAAATAAGCGCCTTCACCCATTGTACAGAAAAGTCAAGAAAGAAAAGTCATCCTCTTACTGATCAACGTTTGGTAAAATTAAAGAAATATTTAAGACCTCGTGTTGTTTCCTTAGACACAAAACTTTACCCCACATTGTCTCCCTTTACCCATTTGTATAAATGGGTACCAGCGACATACTGCTGGGGGTAATCCTGCGATGGACTAACATCCCATTCAGGGGGGAGTAGCAATACTTTCAGTTGCTTCATGCTGCAGAAACCGGGTTAAGTTCCAGCTCGTTTGGGCCTTTGTCTCGTGTGCGGCTACCCATAAAGTATCACTTAAAAAATAGTGGAATAAAAATCTGTGATACGTTCGTCTCGAGATTACACGGTCGTTGTGCATGGTCTGACAAATATAGTTATTTTTAAAAAAGTGCTTCTATACTGTAAAAATTAACTTAAATTATGTACAAATCAACTGCTCTTCATAGTGTAAAATAGTAGACTCAAATAAATTACTACAAAGTCAATTAGAAGGCTTACACCTTTGAAATAATTACTTAGATACCCCGGCAAAAGAGACTTTCTAAAAAAAAATTCTTTAATTGAATCTGTTTTATGTCTGTACCGGAGGTGATCTCCTTCACCTAAAACTGTTAAAAATGGATAGTGTCAGGCCGGATCGAGGCTTACAATCTAAATTGTTAAACTGGTGGTGGGCTAAAAGCTACAGAAGAGTTCAGGATCGATAATCCTCCAGTAATAAATTATATACATTATATTGTAATACATACATTTCTCATTTAAAAACAAAACGTAACGCCATGTGTGCAGCTTATTACAGTCGCAGCACGTCGCTGTTAGATGCTCTCTGGATCTTGAGACCTAAAGTTAATGAATAAAACGTATCTACACACTAAAAGTAAGATTTATGTTACTACCTTTTCATTGTTTTGTCTGTTTGTGTGTGTGTTTTGTATTTTATTTATTTATTTTTGTTATTTTTCTTATGGTTATTGTTGCTCTTGTTGATTTTGCTACTGTTGCTGTCGCTATTTATTCTATTGTGGATGCTTAGTTACCGTTGGCTAACTGGCTCTAAATTTAGGTCCTTTCAGGAATACAGTGCAACTCCGATTAGACGAAACTGCAGTTTATAGTGTTCTATGGCATCGGAGTCACTCACCTTATGCATGCTTTGGTGTCGCAAACAACCAGTACAAATACTTTGGGATACTAGACACCAAACCATCGGTAGGAGATTCATTGACTGTATTTCAGAAAGTTTGTCTTCTCATTTTGTCAAACAATAACCTCCGTTTGGCCCAAAAATATGCTCATTTGTTCGTACAAAAAGGCTTATTGTGTAAATGACGGTTCAGCGTTGAGCAAAACCGAATTCTTGCCAAATCTCAACAGGTAAACTGGTCGATCACAGTAAACTACGGCGTGTTTGTTTTATGGAAATGCTTTTAGCGAAGCCTAACTTTGATAACAAAAAACTGTACCATTGAACAGGGAACAGTGAAACTATGGACACCTAATGCCCTCCGATAACGAACAATTATTCCAGCACATTTCGAGGCAAATGAAGGTTATTGTATTGATTATTCTTCAAATATCGTTTCAGAAGGTTGCATTTTCAAGGATCTTCTAAGCTATGAAAGTTTCATCAAAGTATAGCGGCCTGTGAACAGCAGGCGCTCGTCGTTGGCTTCTAGGGCGAGAAATAAAGGTCATCGAGTAAAGAGAGATAGGGGCGCTCCGCTCAAAACATTGTTAGTTACTGTAAAATACCGGATACTCAAATACGCATGAACTCACATACCGTAAATATAAAGCCATATCGATCTTTGTTTCTCAACGCCAGGCTACACGTTCTCATAAATTATGTCTATATAGAGCGGTTTTCAACTAAGTGTCGTAAGACCAAAACCAAAGTAATTACTCTGACCAATCACAGCAGACACAAACAGCACAACGAACCAATCAGAACTCGAAGTAAATATACACTAGTAACAGTAACAATGCGCGTAAGACGTGTGTATGATCGCTCCGCACTTTTTCTCCTTTGGTTCGCTCTCTGCTGGACTAACCAACCATTTCTGAACAGAAGACACTGCAGAAGCTGTGAATCTACAAACTGGCCTGGAAAATACGACTCAAGGCTGAATTTTCTGCCTCCTAGAAGGGATTTTTTCAATCCACCGTTGCATGTTCGTTCGACCCATGAAACTGCTGGAATCTTGCTTCACAGTACATGTAATTACTCAAGCAAAGATGTATTGTTCACAACGAGCATACCACACGGCTGGACGGATAATTACGCAATCTCTGATTCTTTTCTGCACAGGAATTTATCAAAGCGGCGTAGGATGGAAAGACACAAAAGACCATGTTTTTATTATCCTAACAGCTCCGCCGCTTTCAATATGGATTACTTGGTGATCTGACGTTCAAGCTCAATCCCGGGCCTTCTATGAACAGAACAATACCGGTTATTGTTTCATCGCAAGCCAAACGCAGCCATGCATCACGGCCCATCACTGTGTCATACAACGTCACCTCCGGCTCCAAAAATTGCTGTCCCAGAGGAGTGAATAGGCACAATCTTATCAGCATAAGATGCCCAAACAAAAAACTGCAGAAT
>Ga0126336_10001200_pt1 | contig 12982 bp, 11 predicted proteins | sample SidCmetagenome_FD_92530 | JGI IMG/M metagenome (GOLD analysis project Ga0126336, IMG submission 92530) | Coral microbial communities from El Islote,Puerto Morelos, Mexico - Siderastrea C C metagenome | ecosystem: Host-associated > Invertebrates > Cnidaria > Coral | place: El Islote,Puerto... | reverse complement strand
CGTAAGGAAGATGTTTGTCAAATGTCTCGGCGGTATCTGTATGCGCGGTATTCTTCAAAAGGATTCCCAACACCAAAAGTTACTCTCGCAATGCACCGATTCGCCTCTCCCTAAGTTTTCCTACGGAGAAGACAGTTTTTGTCCCACAAATTATTACAAGTTGCTGTTATTGTTTATGTTCATTGCGTTTAGACGAAATTTGGCATACCAAAAAGTCTGTAAGTTTACCTTCTGTCACCTTGAAAAGACAAGAACTCATTGTTGTTACTGTATTGTTTTGCGTTTTGTTTCTTCAGTACACAAGGCTGTCACAGTCTGAGCGAAATTTGCATACGATCAAATCTCGGTCTCTTCTGCAAACAAGGACAACATTCTTTTGCAACATTTACTGGGTTGTTTAGCAAACGGGTGACCCGTTTAGCTGATAATATCTCAAGGACCGCAGCGGGTGAATAAGCTTTGTTATCTCCCCGACTGCCATGTACTGTTCATAACGGGAGGAGAGCCTGAAGGAAGGTAAGTCCTGGGGACTAGAATGGTGTTTTGGGAGTAAAATAGTTTAGCATGACTTTCTGCGCTTCTGTTTGCAAACAACAAGAGCCTGAGTACATTTTCGGAAAGAAAGGACTTAGAACCTTTCAGCGAGTGATGAGAAGACTGTGTTTATAGTATAAAAAGGAATGGCGAATGCTTCTCTTGCGTCCAGCAATAGAAACTTTTCACTCCTCACTGAAAGAACTGTAATTTAAAGTTCAAAACTTCAATTCCGAAATATGGAGAAAACAAACAGCAGCGCATGGAAGTCTAACTCAAAAGCTTTCATCGAAACGGACACACGCTAGGCTTTCATCCACAGACTTAAAACTTTGGACCACCTGACGAATCCTGATGACACTGACAAGTTGACTCGGCTCTTTTGGCGGGTGTCGTCGATTTATTCCAGATTGTAGATCAATCGATTGGACGTTGAAATTGATAGAGTTCAACGGCATGAACTCTCTGCTGTTGATACCTCAATTCAACGATACAGAATCTTAACCAGACATAAGCTGACTACGAAGTTAAGAGTACAGTTTATACTCTAAATAAAGAGAATTCGATCGACCACCTGACAATTTCATTAACACTTAAATGAACTTTTGTGCATTTTGAGGTACACATCGATTCGACACCTCGCTCTCAAATGGATTTGTTTACTTTTCCGGTACAAATTGGCGTGCTAAATTTGCCCCTGTTGTTCTACATAAAGGTCATCAAACCTTATCTCCGTTACAAAATTTTTCGGCTGTTAAAATGTGTTTGCCTTGAGTCTTAGATCGATTATACTTTCTTTCCGTCAAACTTTCCAATCAATAATAACAAGAAAATGTGTTTTATCTAATTTGGTGTTTCCCATAAAATATGCCTGTTGCGCGAGGCACGTATGTATACGTCATGTAATGTTTTGTTTTCTTTACGAAGCTAAGGTTTCTTCTCAGTTGTTTCATCATAGAAAAGTCCTAGACTTATGATAGAACTTTAAACTTCGTTGTTTTTTTTTCTTTTTTCGATCGTGTGGCTCAAAATGCAACCTCTGAGAAGGTTTGTTGAAGAAAGCCTCCATTACAGTTAAAAGTGTGACCATTGCATTCACTAAAATTAGACAAATTATTAAATATTATTCAGCAAAACAGGATTAGCGTCAATTTTGAATTCAGTTTTATAGCTTAACGATGTGAATTCCTGTTAATAATTCCGTTCATACTTTGATTTTGGATGCTTTTGAGTTGTTACGTAAAATTACCTTGATCAACTATATCTGCTTTCAAGCAAATTTTTCATTTTCCGTGTCGCCTACGAAATTCGTCCACAATGAATAATGTGACGGAAAAAAATCAATTAAACGAAAAAAAAATGAAAAGAATTCATCTCAGCAGTTTTACAGTAGGATCACAGTGGCTGACTATTCGCGTTTAGCCTGCATATCAGAATTCGTAGGGTATTGCACACCAGAAGTTTTAGATTTTTAGGTTTGTTAGATTTCTCATAATATACCAAACATCCTTCTGTATTTCCGTGTAAAAATACTGTATTCCTAATTTGAAAGCCTTCTTGTTTATTTTACTGACCCTAAACGGACATCCAACGTCAGTGGCTTCTAAAATCGCTCCTTTCAAAATCTATAACCACAATATCTTGCGCAACGACCTTTACTGTAGCTCCTTCCGAATCGAAGGGATCAGAGAGAAGTCACCTCGGGTGGCCTCATAATTAGTTGAAATTAATGTGGAGATAACTACTCTTCATTATAACACGATGTTGATAAAAGAAAAACAGAGTGGCATAACTGGACCGAAATCAAAACACACAACCCCCGGAGAGTAAGATTCAAGATATACCTAAAATAACAAACACATCACTGACTTGCGCAATTGTCTTCGATGCATCTGGAAGTATATTTCTAATGTTTACATTTTTTCAAGGTAAATTATTGTCGCTTTTATTGCATTGAATGTGGACTTTCTCAAAGTCTTTTTTAGACTTCTTGCAAGTCTATTCATATCAGTGTCATTTGTGATCATATGTCCGTTCGGTGCAGACATAATATGTTTGTCCTCTTCTAATGGTGTCATTTTTCGCCTTGTTTTTGTATCCTTAGTTCGCTAGTGGACAAGAGGAAATTGTTGAGGAAGGTATGACTAAATTTGTATGCTGTTTCTCAACGTTTATAAGATAAAAGAATAACAGTAATCAATTGCAGTTTTGACAATCGCCATAAAGGTCTATAAGGTAAGAATACGGGTGAACCTCTCTGAATGACCAGTTTCTTAAGCGACCATTTCCCTAAAGTGCCTGCCTTTATGAATTCCCTTTTTGAATTAGTCAGCTCAGTCAGATACTGTATTTAGAGTCTTGCGGCACACATGGTCACTTCAGAGAGAGTGCCCCCCCCCGCCCCCATTCCTGAGAGATTATATTGGATGTGAAAACCATGTGTCCGACTGCTGGGTAAACCTTTCAACTTTCACTCCCAACAGTTCCTAAATTAAAATAAAATCACCAGCTGCATTTTTTGTTAGTCACGCTGAAAGAAAATACAAACAAACTGCATCGCAATACTCAGTAGATTTAGATAGTACAGGATCAGGAATGAGTATCACGGGATTGTCAGCATCACTGAGATAGACCTTAGTTTTGCTCTTTTTTGGAGCAAGTGAACTGTCCATAATATTAAGAGTGCAAGAGTAGATTTTAGTCCTTAGAGTAGACTTTAGATACTATTTCTTGGATTTTAGATTTTAAATATTAGCTTTTTTAGGCTTTTATGTTACAGGACTTATTAATAACAGTGCTCTTGCACTGAAGGGTTATCCTGTTAAAATATTCGCTTATCATTATTACCAACATCACCATCATCATCATCATCATCACCATCATCATCATTATTATTATTGTTGTTATTATTATTATTATTATTATTATCAGTTTTGAAAATCAATCCCTTCTTAAATGAAATTGTAAAAACGTAACAGAACGGTCACTTTTTTCCCCGACTGCTAACATCTCCCCTTGTCCATGTTTTCTCAAAAATTTTTCTTTCTTCGTCCTCCTCAAACAACTGATGACTCGAAATAGCCGCTCAAATGTTGTCTGAGAAGAAGAAAGCCGAAAAACCTCTGGGATCCAGAGCATGTCGTCATTTGTTTGTTAACGCCTCGTTCTAATAAACAGGGGCCACTACTTGGAAAGTTGGTAAAATCTCATAGAATAGATAACTGAGTGAGCCCCCGCAAAATGTGCCAGGTGTTAAGGAAGAAATTGAAGTCTTATGAGCATTTTTTCTTTTCAAAATCGAATCGTAAACAGGTGAAGGTAAACATGGTGACAGTGTTCAGTTTGCAGAGTAGGGCATGTAATTTCCACAGAGATATACAGTTTGCAGTTGACATAGCACACGGTGAACCCGGCGTAGTTTATCAAACGTTAGGTAGTCGAGCCTAATCGAACTCAGTCATTCGATTGATTTGGATCAGTTTCGGCAATCGAAAGTAGTCGAACTCACCAAAACATTATGCCAATGAAACACAATCGAACCATATGTCCAGTGTGCTTCTTCAATGAAACTAAACCGAGCGTTCGATTGATCGAACTTAAAGTTCCTCGCCCTGTGCTTTTCACTTATGGTTTCAAATAGAGAGTTCCGTGAAAATAAGTTATGTCTGCCCTCGAGTGCTCTTTCGCCGTCAGTGTCGGGAGAAAGATCCATTAGATATTTCTTAGTATTATCACATTAAATCGTATCGACGTTTGGATTTAACAAAATAGTAGAGGTCTGCGTTAAATGAAATATGTCTACGTTCTTTACAGTTGGCTTACATGGTTATTAAAAGGTGCAGTCATCAATTTTTATGACATTTTTTTGGAGGGGGGAGGGGGTTGGGGGGCGAAAGTAAAACAAATTTCACGTGAAATAAAGTTACAACAAATTCGTTTCCAAACTATTTCGGTCCAGGCCTCTTATTGCTTTAACTCCTTCAAAACTTCTCTTTGCTTGGTGGAAGATTAGAAAAATAGGAGGCACTTTGCAAAATTCGGGAGAAAATTAGATTCGTAGAGTGCGACAACACATGTGTTACGAAATTCTGCTGGCATGTTAGTGATACATGTGATGCGTCCTACAATACAGTAACACTCTTACACTATGCCAGGCTCTCGGATTTTGGAGAAAGAAGGTAAATTAAAGCGCCAAGAAAAAGCAAAAACTATCAAAACTGAACGAAATGGAAGAAAACAAGAGCACTAGTAGACAGCTATTTACTCGTTCATCTGTGTCGCGCATCCGACTGCGACTGAAATTAGGAGAAAGATTTGAGTTATGTGAATGGAAGGCATCTTTCTTTCACTCTTCCGACCTTAAGCTGCATAAAGAACCCCAAAACATGGCAAAAACCGTTGTAGTTCCGATTATTTAATAGGCTTTATTAGTTAAAAATAGTCTGGGATAGGTGACGAAAATATTGAATATCTCAAGGAAAATAACCAATTGTAAAACACTTGCCATCCCATTCCGAGATTATTAATATGATCGGTTGCGCAAAATTTCTTATGCAAATGATTATTTCATTTTGATCTTTCTACATCGCGTTGTAATATAGGAGTTGATTGTTCAAAATAAAACAGCGATAACTCATCCTTTGAACCAAATCAAGACATAATAGTCCAAGGCCTCTAAAAAAAAGCATAATTTTATAAGAAGTTTTTCGGCTGTACTACGATTTGATAAAGCGTCTTCTTTTAAGGCAACGTCAAATTTGGGACGTTTGAAACGAAAACCCGCGGAGGCAAATAAATGTGCTGTTTGCGTTTCTAATTGTTCCGCCAAACAAACCGGATAACCAGATTTAAACATCGCCTGGCAGCTGTTGAGGAAATGAAAAAGATTTTGCAATTCGCTAATATAAACATACACAAGAATATTAAAATCGCCTTGCATATTAGGTAGATTGAGTGGCACACTTTATTAGGCACATATTGGGTTGCCAGTTGGAGAGAGCTCTTAGGGCCGGGTTGAATCAGCTATCGTACTGCCGGGAAAGCACAAAGATATCAGATATCTACGTATGGCATCTGGTTACAGGAATATTTAGCTTCCTATGTTACTATATTACTTTATGTGACATCCTCCAGTTCATCAAGACATCGAGAAGCGATAGAGCTATAAGTGAAGCTATACTCAAAAGGTATGTTATGACGCTTGTGTTTCGTTTTCTATAAAATTTCAGAGCATTTAGAATTAGTGTTCAGTTTTAGGATCAAAGACATAATCTGTCGAGACTAGGCCATACTTTTACAAATTAAATTTCTGATTTTGTTTATTCCTACTTGTATTTAGTGCTCTTAATAATAAAAACCAGGTAAAAGAAGTAAGCTGGTATCTTTATGTTAAGTTAGAAGCCCAAAAAATCATCAAGCAGTGAGATTTAAGTTGAGGTTTAGGCAGAATATCTTACGACATCTTAGTGACTTGAAGCAATATTATGAATAGCAAAAAAAAAGTATATGGTCTGACCGTTTGCTTGAAATTGTGTAATCGGCAGTATAGTACTTTCCTACTTTTCAATTTTGTTCTAACAAAACCTTACTTCTTTTCTGAACTGATATGAATTAACGCAAGGTTCACCGTCGCTATTATTATACAGCACTCGAGTTCATAGCGAATGACTCTAGTTTTACAACACCGAGGTGCTAGGCATCATTGTGTTTGTTCAAGATTTCTTGTTGTAATTACGTGTCCTCTACCGCAGTAATTGAACAATTTTGTCCATTTTTGTAATCAAAAAGCACGTCGCATCTTCACTTAATTTTTCAAGAAAAATTACTTCGATAAACCAGTCTGACGTTCCTTTGTCACGTCTGTAAAATATGCTCGTCTACTTTTTACATTATGCGCCGATCAATTCGAAAGTTCAACATCCCCCCCGGGCAACCCCCGGGCATTTGGACTTTTGAAGATTGGCTTGTTCAAATTCCCTCCCCTTGGGGCAAAAAGGCCGTTCAAATGCCCCACTAATTAGTACTGAAATACCTCCCCACCAAGCCAATTACGTTTTCAATCAAGCACTTTACACGTTTTTCAGAGAGAGATATATATGCCGTAATGATACCTTCAAACTTCTTTTAAAGACGCATTTGAAAGAGTTATTCACTAACCAGAGCGAAATTCTATCTTGTAAATCCGTCACACCCTGTAAAAACCGAAAAACCTCACGGGCGTATTACGTCAGAACAAGAGATAAATCCGGTTCAAATTCCCTACTCTTTCAACGCAACGTTCAAATTCCCCCCTCCCCGGGCGCGATGCACAGTCAAATGCCCGGGGTACGCCCAGGGGGGGGGGATGTTGAAGTCTCGAATTGATCGGTGCATAATTTGTTGGCGTAAAAAGTATTGTAAATAATGCTCATCACACTTACTTTGCTTTTTCAATTTGTATTTTGCGTTTCTTATTGGAAATTTCAAATTTATTGGCTTTGGTGGTTTGAGGTTAGGAGAAACGCGTTAGTATTTTCACACGAGTCCTTGCAAAATTCAGTGACATTGCGTAGCCAGGAACCGAAACTTCTTTCCCTTATGGGGTAATTCTTTCCTAAACGACTTTTTGAATTCAAGTTTCAATCTCAGTATCAATATAGAAAGGAAACAGAAATGTCTCCTTCAGTGAGAGAAACCCCACATCGTAACAATCTCAGCGCTCTATAGGTATTTTTTAATTTAACTCAGTGTAAGCTCTCAGATGATCTTCCCCAGTGTTGTAGTAAAGTAGTACGGCGCGAACAGTCACATTTAACAGACATGAAATGTGATCATGAAAAGCGGACTGTTTTTTCTTTTCTCTCCGAAAACGTGATCTATAAAACGTCCGTGAAGTGTACGTGTGATTTTAATTTCACTGATCATTATCGGGGAAATGAAAATTAGGTTTTTAATTTGTTGTGAACTGTGAATTTCTAACCACCACTTTGACGATATTGGTCCTAAACTGGACAGATTGCCTCAGTGAATGACCATTTAAGATTTTATTTTTTTGTTGAACGTGACCTTAAACCGTACCTTGATCTAAATTCCATAGACGTCATATAAAACCGCGCGAAAACGTGCACAGAAAGTATAATGCGTACTTGTATATATAAGGGACACATCGGCTATAGAAAGAGGCGGATAATACAGCATGTGCAATAAGTACTGTAACGCACAACGAAACAACATCAAGGGTCGGTTGTCTTTCTACCAAAGGATTTTCAGGGTGTCTTTCATTCAAAGTTTATATCACTGACAGGTTGGTTAAATGTATGGGTATAAGATATGACCCATTGTGACCCAGAGCTGAAATCAAACGACCGCGAAAAAAGTCTGTCGCTAGTAACATTTATTTATTTAGTAACATTAGAGAATACGTTGTCGCGATCATATTGTATAACAAATATATACCAACAAGGCCCCGGTTGTTCAAAAGCTGGATAGCACTATCCACAGGATAAGGGTTTCTATCCAGTGGATAACGCAATTGGTTTCCCTAACACTTATCCACTGGATACTGATTTATCCGGTGGATAGCGCTATCTAGCTTTTGAACAACTGGGGCCAGGAAAATAGCGCTGCCAACTACGAGTACTAATCTTGAGGAAAAGCCCCTACGACAAACTGCTATTCATTCATTCATTCATTCGTTCGTTCGTTCGTTCGTTCGTTCGTTCGTTCGTTCGTTCGTTCGTTCGTTCGCTCGTTTGTTCGTTCATTCATTTACTGATTCTTTCGTTCGTTCGTTCTTTCCATCGTTCGTTCGTTCGTTCCTCATGCATTTATTCGTCCTTCCTCCCTACCATCCATCCATCCATCCATCCATCCATCCATCCATCCATCCATCCGTTCATCCATCCACTCATTCATTCATTCATTCATTCGTTCGTTCATTCATTCATTCATTCATTCATTCATTCATTCATTCATTCATTCGTTCGTTCGTTCATTTATTTTATTTTTTTCTTTTTCTCATTGCAGATTACGTGACGAAAAAATGAACCCCACATTCACGAACCTAACAAACAGTATCAACGGCACAAACAGCACAAACAATACAGGGCCTCCACCTGGACCGCCGCGCGAAGTGGACATCGTCGCCACTGTGTTCTTCTGTGTCCTCGCTTTGATGATCGTGTTTGGAAACTCTCTTGTGATTGGTGCATTCCGAGTCAACAGACGGCTGCGCACAACAACTAATCTTCTATTGATGTCCTTGGCAATCGCTGACATCCTCATTGGAACAATATCCGTGCCATTATGGGTGTATATATCGATAACCTACACCTATGTAGGACCATTGTATGAATTTTATAACATCATTGATGTCACGTGTGGTGTGTCTTCGATACTCAATCTTACAGCAATTAGCTTGGAGAGATGTTACGCTCTGCTACAGCCAATAAAACATCGCAACATAAGAAAACGTACGTTACCTTTTTGGTAAAATAAAAAGACGATCTTGAATCGAAATGATTATGTAACAATCACTAGATCATAGTAATGATCAATCAATAGATCACAGTCATTTCTAGCAATGCCTCCACTCCAGGCATAAACCAGTATTTCTTCGTGTTGTCCAGGCATTAGTCTACCATGAGTTATTTGACGGCCACTTCAGTGATTTTGACCTCACTGAAAGGTGGCTTCGTTTTGTGGTGAGGTATTCAGCAAAACACGATGAATTTGTGGCTAACTGGCTCTTGCCAAGGGCCACAAGAAAAATGGCAAAAAGCAGCACTTTTCTGTGCTTTAATTTGTGTCTGAGAAAACATACCGTATCATATTTCGTAAATAAGTCAAGACGCGACCAGACGTAAAGACATTGACTTCCTTTTCACTACGATGCGGTTCATTTGAACAGCTCTTTATTTTGTCCTCACCGTGGGACATTTGCCACTTTGTTGAAAAACAAAAAAGTTTTATGCCGAGAGGTTTGCCAAGGGAGAAGATGGGCACTGTTGGAAATGACTAATGCGTAAGTTAATCAGAGATATTATGTACCATATAAAAACCTACTGTATCTGAATAGTTTTCCATTGTTGCTTACGTAAGATGTGGAATGGCTCGTTACAGTACCGCGCCGTATCATTGTCCACTAGAAAAAAGGTTTTTTTTTTGACAATTTTAATGTATATAAAAGCTTTTTTGTTGCTTTAGTTTCAGTTGGCCGAGCCAGATGCAAAAAATACGAGGGAAAGGATGGTCAAAAAAACTTTTGCCTTACAGCATCTTTCTGACAATTGACAATTCCCTTTTCTATCAACGCATCTTGCATTTTTATTGTCGGTTTGAACGAAAGCTATCATTAAATGTCACAACCACGTCTTTCTTTTTGTTCTTTTTGCTCTGCAGGTGTTGTCTTAGCAATAATTTTCGTTGCATGGGTTTTAGCATCGTTGGCTGGGTCGATGCGGAAATTCCTTAAGATGGAACAGCAAAAGTTTTATGGAGTTATAGTAACTGTGACCTTTTTCTTTGTTCCGCTTGCTGTTATTCTGGGAGCATATGGCACCATCTTTCACATAGCAAGAGCTCATGCACGTGGCAGAGGCGTTCGCTCCTTCAAAAAGGTATTGTTACAACATACAAAACAAGCAACAGTAGTAATTAAGTAGTAATGTGGCATAGCAACCGTCCATAAGGGTGTTCTGATATATTTGCTTTCTCTACGTGTATTCCTACCCATCTACTCCGGGGAAAACGTTCAGATTTCTTCTCTTCGGAGGGGGTGAGGCTGCAGTGGCGGATCTAGTGAGAGGGTCCTGGGGCCCGTTTCTCGAAACTCCCGATAACTTTCCTTGCCCGGTAAGCATTTTGCGAGCTCATTAATTTATCACCTCATGGTAATTATTGGCGCAAACTTAAGCGATATGCTTCTTGAAATTGTAAAGATTAAAAGTTACCTTTCAAAATCAATAAAAATTGTTTAACTATTGGAGAATATTGTGCGCATAAAATAGTTTTCGAGCCCGGCAAGTTATCGGGAGTTCCTCCCCTCCAGAGCAACTTCCCTGTGGTGGCGTTTCAGTCAGGGCGGAGAAATTAACTTAGAAGCATTCTTTCATCTTTCACTGTTAATAATCACTTTTCTCGTTATAAATTCCTGTAGCTCAGCCATACTGGGTGTTATGGTCAATTTGACAGTGTGGTTTCTTGGTGTCTGATTCATTATAATGCTTCTATTTCAGGATCTCCGTATTGCTACAACAGTGGCTGTAGTCATCGGTCTTTTTGTCATCTGTTGGACTCCTTTCTTCGCCCTCAACTTCACATTTGCAGTTTGCTTTATAACTAAGTTCAAGGGCGCTGGCTGTCCAGGGCTCATGAAATTACCACCAGTGATTCTGCAGATAAACAAATGGCTTCAGTACGGGAACTCCGTGTGTAACCCCATTATTTACGGCCTTCGCAACCAGGATTTTCGGCGAGCGTTTCGCAAAATTTTGCTGGCGATGTGCTGCAAAAAGGTTCGGCTGTCCGACTACAGCAAGAGTGCGTATGGGCGCACTGTACGAACTGCTTATCTACAGCGAGAGTCGAGTTTTGAAAACTCGCGATCGGTAATCTTCCCGCCTAATGTGCCGGCGGGAATGTTTGACATGCGAGAAAGCTACCGCAAGGCGATTCAAAGCGGCCGCAGCAAACCAATAAAACTCAAGTTTACAAAGAAGAGTTTGGCGGACGGCCTACTAGCGCTGAGTGTGGATGCATTTCACAGCCTCCCCTCTCCAAATGACTTTACGTCGAGTTCGACTCTCTTGAATTCCTCATCTGAGGTTTCCGCCTCTCCAGCAGAGCTTTGTAACCCTGCCTTCGAAGACGATCACGAAGAGACTAATATCTACCCTATTGAGCAAGCGACACCTACCAGAGACTTAAATGGAAACAAGACTAGCACGGCCAATAAGAGTTCTCCAAGGGAATCGCTGCAAAATGGCGAAACCCATGTTCGCTTCAAGGATACAAACAGCTCTGAAAAAGCCGTTCCCAGCCTTCTTCCGGCTTTCGATAGGAAAAGGTCGTTGTCAGAAATATTTCTTCGTTCCAGCAGCGGAAAAGACAGTCTCAAACAAAAACTGCGGTCTTCTTTTTCCTAGAAGTTAGTATTTTAAAACATTGTCTTTACCGAAAATCCTGCGTTTTAGGTTTGATTTACATCAAATCTGTGACAGAGTCGTGCGACCGGGTTTTTTGGACACTGGCTTCGACACATTTTCGACTCGCAGCAACTTCCAAGTGCTCAAGGTACACTTGTACTTGTACACTTGCATCAGTGCGGGAGAAGACAGAGCAAAATGATCGACTCCAGCTAGGAGGGAGGGGAGGGGCGTGATACTCTGACACCGTTTCAACGGGGTATGCTTTTTGGCATTTTATTTGAGACTTACCGTAACATTTGCCATTTCTTCAGTCGAAAACGGCAGAGATATACACCTCATTACAGACCAGGGCCCGGTTTTATCTAGTTTTATAGCACAACACTGTGGACTCCAAGTAATTGTTTTCGATTTGCAAATCAACTTTCCTCTTTTTAGTTGAGAAACTGTAACTAAAATTTTAACCTTAGTCAACTTTAATCCAGGGTTAGCATTAATCTGTTTTCAACCTACTGAGCCCAGTAGCCGCACATCATACGTTATTTCAGGCCCAAATAACAACAAAACACGAAAATGATGCTAAACTACATAGCAGGCACTGAAGCTTACTATGAGAGCAAATCTTGGGGGGAGGGGGGCGTGCAGAAGGTGTGGCGTTTGAAAAGAAGGGAAGCGCTTCAATAATCATTATACCGTAGTTCTTCAGTGCCTGCTATGTGGAACAAAAAGCTTTGTATATTCGCTTGCTTGTTACCCTGCATATAATTCACCATTGTCTACCTATTGGTAGCCAGCTGTAGAAAAAAACCTCTTCGTTACTAAAATTTGCTTTAATACAGAAAAAAGGTAGCGATTGTTTGATTCGGGAGTTCGACGAAAAATCTGAGTTCTTGAAATTGGAACTATTAGTAAAGAGTTTATGTGAATATCAGAGAAAGTTAAGATAACCATGCATAGCCCAATGTAAATAATTATGCGGCTTCGAAGTGAGTACTCTGCACAACACCGATGTAACTGACTGACTGACTGACTGATTGACTGACTGACTGACTGACTGACTGACTGTCTGGCTGACTGACTGACTGACTGACTGACTAACTGACTGATTTACTGACTGACTGACTGAATGACTGACTGACTGACTGACTGACTGACTAACTGACTGATTTACTGACTGACTGACTGAATGACTGACTGACTGACTGACTGACTGAATGAATGAATGAATGAATGACTGACTGACTAAATGACTGACTGGCCGACTGACTAAATGACTGACTGACTGACTGACTGACTGACTGACCGACTGACTAAATGACTGACTG
>Ga0126336_10001199_pt1 | contig 12984 bp, 9 predicted proteins | sample SidCmetagenome_FD_92530 | JGI IMG/M metagenome (GOLD analysis project Ga0126336, IMG submission 92530) | Coral microbial communities from El Islote,Puerto Morelos, Mexico - Siderastrea C C metagenome | ecosystem: Host-associated > Invertebrates > Cnidaria > Coral | place: El Islote,Puerto... | reverse complement strand
TATGCAATTAATCCATTTTTCTTTTTGGCATAAAGGCTTTTTTGTATATAGCAATATAAATCTTTAAAGGAAGATAAAGAAATCGAATACCAACCTTGTAGCAGCATGCCACGGAGGACACGGAGGTGTAATTATGTTGCACTTCGCAGCACTTCACGTCAAGTGTTAATAACCTTCTCGATGTTAACACTACAAACTGTGACTTCCAGCGTTTTTTCATTATATTCCACCCAGGATAGGCTGTTTTAATTAATGCCTTCAGTGAATCAAAAACCACAAGAGCCAAAATCTTGGACGCCACTCGTTTTGAAAGGGCGAAAAAATCGCCATGACATTCCCCGGAGTTGTGTGTCATTTATCGTCAAAATGATACTCAGCATATTTGTTTTGCCACAATATTGGCTAAAATAGCTGGCTAAATACCTCTGCAACATCGTTAATACACAACATACAACATCATGGTTCACTGTTGGTGAAAATAACGAAGAAACTAAGTGGCACCAAACGTCCACTTAACCTTCGCTGATCAACCAGTTCAGCGCTTTTCGCAACCGGAAGGACGTCATATATCGTTGGAACATGGGTATACAAAAATTTGAGAAGTGTTCTGCCCCGCCCCTGATTTATAGCGAGAAATCACCTTTTTTACCAGTTAAGTCCGCCAACTTGGATTTTCACGTTTTTCTCAAAATAGCACTAAATTACTTTTTTTAGTGAGCAGTTACTCCGAAATGATAAATTGTTGCTATAGTTAATTTTAAAATACAAATTCGATTTACAAAACATTAAAAATTAGTAGCGATTAAAACGAGAACCGTTATTTTTTTAAAAAAACATGCCTGTAACATGGAAAAGTTAGGTTTATTTGTTGGAAGCACGACACTTATGCCAAAATGTTTCCAGTTTAATTTTAGGAAAAGTAACAAAACTTACTGCTAATAGCGTGAACGGTTACGGAATTACACAACTTCCAAGCTGAGGAGGGCCTCAAAAGCTTCCCCCGGGGGTCTCAATAGGGTTAAGAGATTTCTTTTCCCTAACTAAAGAAGTTTAATAAGATCCAGACTTGCATGAGACTGGAGTTTTGCTCTGGCAATTTCGCCGGTATCGGTAAAATCCGGGATTAAACAAGTACAGTTGTATGTAAACCCTTAGTGTTAACAGTGTCTAACAGCGGCAAAGTTTTAGGTACCCGGGCAAAATGGTTGAGGACTTGGGTGACGATACGATGTACTTTCAATCATTCTAACACTTATACTCACGATAAGCCATGTGATGCCTTTTATCGAGTGGACTGAACATGGAATTAAACTTGCCTTAGTTATTGAGAGCAATTCAGTGTTTGAAACTAAAAGGGGATCAATATTACCTGTCTTGCAGTGTTTTCCTTTAAATCCAGCAGTACACACACACCGGTATCCTTTGTCTGTAAAACCGGTTTGACAGGTTGCGTTGTTCCCGCATGGGCTTCTCAAACAGGCATTCTAAGACAAAAATACTAACATCAGTTCAAATCCGCTATTGGAGACCATATTTGTGCTATATTGATGTCTTGCTGTGAGAACTAAAGCACATATTGTTTTGGAAAGCTCGCATGATAAATTGATTGAAAAGTAGTTCTCCCTTCGTCCCCAGCAAGTTCGGATTTATGTTTCATATGAGATATATTAGTATACGGGCATCATTGAGAACGCACTGGTGATGTGCAGTTTCCCTCAGTAGCACAACAACTGTTTTGATTTACCTATAATTTGATTTTTCAAATACTTCGAGGTTGTTTTCACATTGAGAATTTCGCTCATAGCTCTCTTTCCTTAAAACCCTGCTTTGGACATTTTATTACAAAATCGTCAACTTGCATGTTAATTGAGTCTCCGTTCGTCCTCGAACTTTTTGACTCTTGGGTTTATCTTTCTTAGTTGCTATTCAGAAAAATTCCTAGAAGCAAAACTTACCTTTCCTCCGCGATACAAATATTTTGAATTTTTCTTTAGTTTATCCTGCTGTCCCTCGAAAGTAGAATTATTCAGCTCACAATTGTATTTTCCATTGTCGCTCGCCGCTTTTTTCAAGTTGTAGCTAATACAGTTGGGTTCCATGTAGCATACTGTCTCGCAAAAATCACCATCCATGACTTCAACAGTGTGAATCACATGTTTTTCTAGACGTTTACCATCAAATGTGTGGTCGGGCCTGAACTCCAGTTGGCGGCAATTGTCTGTGCGGAGAAGAGAGGCAGTATTGAAACACAGGCATGCAATGCGTGCAGAACCGATGGAGTTTTTGCACTTAGTCAGAATCTTGTTTACACAATTCTGTCTCACGATATTGTTTAATAAAATGTAGTGTAGTTTTATCAGGAAAACCTACAGGTTTACCATCACCATTCGGGCCTCAGCCCAACACCCTCACCCCATTCCCTAACCTCATCGAACCCTCCTCAATCCCCTCCATCCCTCTCACTTGTTAGGAGAGCAAAGAGTTCGCAGGAGTAACATATGAGCCCGGGTAACAAGCAGCTGCTTTTTTTCAAAGTCCTTTGCTTCTTGTTTCCGATCTAGGAAGGGCCAGCAGCCGAACACTTTGCTCTCGTTTCAGTTTCTAGCTTTACTCAACAAAGAAATTCTTGATCTCGACTTGTGGACAACTGTATTAAGCAAGCAGTGTGACTGCTTGATACTGCAGTTTATTTAACCGTGACTGACGGCACAGTATTAACTTACTAGCGACGCAATAACTTTTTCTTCAAACGAGAAAAATAAAACTAAGAAAAGGTTTTCCACGACAAAAACTTAATCCTGGGGATCCTGAAGACAAATTGCTTTCGAAACTTTGCATACGTGTCAGGTAAAGATCAATGGAACGTTACAAACGTTACTATAGAAAATCAAAATGAAGTTATCCCTAATATGATCTCATTTCAACCGTGAATTTGTAATAATTTTATAAAGTTCAATGAATTACGCTTAAAACACCCCTAAACTTCTAAAGTTTGAATGAATTGGGAGACACGTGCCATGCAACTTTTCCAATATATCGACTTTCAATACATTTTCTTCGTCTTGGAACTATAACCTACTTGTTAAAACTGGAGTCTGTCATGCAGCAATGTAAGTTATCTTTTTCCCTATCTTTTTTTTTACTTTTCGCAATTTAGCCCATTCTTGTTGAAATTTTGCTTTTTTTTATTTATTTATTCACCTTTTGAAATTTCATTTACGATAGCAAACAAAAGCATAGTTTTAAATTCTGGTTTAAGTGGGCTGCCCCCTGGGCAATTCACTGGTTTTAAACTTTCACTGGAAATCGGACAACGAAACTAAAAAAATCTAGAGCTGAAATGTTACAGGGTCTTGTTGTTTACATTTCGTAGTCACATGACCTTTGAGAAGCTTTCGTTACCAGGACTTGACCTCAATATTGGAAACAAGCTTGCCTTTTCCAATATGTGAATGCCCTGGCTTATAGCCGATAGTTTTTCATATTTTGTTGCCATCTTTTTGGTCAAAGTTATTTCATCACCAAATCTCTCAAGGTTTGGGATTTAACAGCTGTCATCGCTTATAGAGAAATACCAATAGCAGTTCGGTTTTTCAAACATCACCTCGAGTTTTACGTTTTGTCGAAGTTATTGTATTAAGAGTTATTGTATTATAGTTTTATTGTTTGTTTGTTTGTTTGTTTGTTTGTATATAGTATAACGTATTGTGCCCCCACGTTTTTACGAGTTTTTGTAAGCTCCAGAGTGTTACGTGGATAAAAACTATTGTATTGTATTGTATTGTATTGTGTTGTGTTGTGTTGTATTGTATTGTATTGTATTGTATTGTATTGTATTGTATTGTATTGTATTGTATTGTATTGTATTGGATTGGATTGTATTGTATTGGATTGGATTGGCAATTATTTTTCATCAAATAAAATAAGCAAATGGCATAGTTGTTATTATTCCTAAATATATTCTTCTGTTACCACCTCGACCTCGTTGAAATAATTTTTATTCTTTTGTACTGAAAATGGTGAATTTTTTAATATGAATTTTAACAACACCGTGCAAAAAAAATAGCGGAGCCCGCGCGCTAGCGCGACAGCGGAGCACCATTGCCAAGGAAATTTGGTAACCTATCAAGCCAAAAAATTTTGGCAGTGACTTAATAGTCACGTGACCGTACGTCCATAGGTCCGTACGTCCGTCCGTCCGCACCGCAAGGTCGCCAATGCACTTCATACACTGGATATAACCCTGTGCTGAATTCCGCGTGTTTGGCGCGAAATCGCATGTTGACCCACGTTGTAGCAAAACAAGCAAAGACAACAAAAGTCAAAACCCAATTTGTTAATGGAAAAAACAGTTCAAAAGAATACTCAGTTGTCCTTTTGGTGGAAGGCGAAAAGTTCAATTTAGACGAAAAAAATTAGGCGATAAAAGTCAGGCGAGAAGTTCAAATTTGCCTCGTCGGTTCTGTTGCGAACTCGGTCGGCACACCGCTTGAGTTCGCAGCTTTTCGCATCCGTTTCGACGTCAAATATAGCACAGCTAGTGCTTTTTGGTTTTTTCTGTCCATATCCATGGTTTTTATGGCGTTCCGAACACATTTTGCCAGGAAAAACACCAACATTTTCATGTTGATAGGCAGCTTGTCACGAAGAAAGAAATAACTATTAAAATTAACTTTGCAAAGTAACATTAAACGCTCGTGGCCTAGTGGACTACTTACCGACCTATAACGCCGACGAGCCGGGTTTGACTCTTAGCGTATAAGAGTATAAATGTTTTTTTTTTCTTTTTTTTTTAATTTAACCACTTGAATGATATTATTTTCACAAATTAATAAGTGCCAGCAAAAAAAAAAACAAAACAAAACAAAACAAAAAAGGGGGCTTCGCTTTTAGGCTTGGCTAAATCTATGTATTATTATTTAAAGAAACAGAATAAATATATAATACACTTTGCTGCACAAAGTAAACAAAGCCAATTAAATTAGAAAACTCTGCAGCCATCTTGTCGTAGTAAAGCATCCGTTCGTGTGTTTCTGTATTCAAATAAGTGCACAAATTATCACAAATTATCCAAAAGCCGCCTGCCAAAAAAAATGGAACGTCCATAGACAAAAGAAGTTTTATTCGATGGGTAGATTCAACTTTAGTAGTCGAAAACAAACTTTGTAGACAACTATTAGCTTGTCGACAACTTCCTGAAAAAAAAACACGACAAAACAGAACAATTAAAAGACCTAAAAGACCCAAAATATCACAAGGCCACCTGCCTAAAGTAGGAACTTTCGCTCGCGACAATTTAAGGCTGGTTATTTTCAAGTTCACTGTTTGCTTCATAATTTTTTTTTTTCAATATGAAGAAGTGAAAAACATGGAAACGTCGACTCGCGTTAATTTTGATATTTCTTCAACGATATGGTTTTTCGCTATTTTCTCATATTTTTGGTTGTTTTGGCAACCACGTTGTTGTTTAACGCCTTTAAATTCAACTTTAAATTTTGGAATTAATATTAGTTATCGCGAAATAAAAATACCCTATTGACTGTATTACGGTGCATTTTTGAAAGGCTTGGCCTAAATTCGTCAAGAGTAATCAGTATTCAGGTTGACAATTCGCCATTTAAAAATTGGCCAAAGTTGAACATTCTAGATCAACCAGTTTTGATCACTTATTTAGACCTTTCCGCTATCATTTTCATTTTTCTCTGATTCAACCAAAAACTTCTTACTTCATCATGCTATCGCATCTTTTTTTTTTTCTGTTCTTCCGTATGAACGCTAAAGCGGCGTGAGAAGATTATTTAAACGAATTCTAGAGTAGACCTCTACACAGAGTCTAATTAAATGTTCAAATCAAGCTTCCCCTGCTTAAAATTGGTTTGGACATCAGATTTATCAACCTTTTCTACACGTCGTTTATAAAATCAACTCTGCTAGTACAAAGCTTGGCCAAACTCTCGATGCTTATTTTTGTTATTTGCTTTTTTTTCAGAAACCATTAGTGAATGCCATGTCATGGCTCTTTAAAAATAGCCACTTGTTATAGTTAGAGATAGAGAGAACGAAGATGCTGTACTGACCTTTTGAGCTGCACGTTTGGCCATGAATCGGAGAAGACAAATCCAATGAAATGCACAAGATAAAAGCAAACAACATTCTGGCAAACGTCTCGCGAAGGTGCAACAGATCCACTACTAGCTGCACTCTAATAATAAGCTCCAGGAGCTGTGAATCATTAGCCTGAAAGGCAATATAAAGTTTGACAGCTAAGATTTACGTGTTAGTTTAAGCCAATGGAAACCCAGCTGGTTAATTAAAGGAACGTACAGCTGACCGGGCTGATGAGTAAATTACACAAGTACAAAGACATTCATTTGAAAAGTAACAGCGGCTTCTCTCTGCATGGCAACGAAGTGTTACGGAAATTATGACGGAATTCCCATGCCATAGCTGGTATCATCAAACAGTTTGGCCGTAATATATACACTCTATTAAGTGTCATTGTTATAGCTTTATGCTCTTGAATTTCCTCGAATAAACGCCGGCTTCAAATGATGCCAGGCCTGTCAGGTCAAAGTTTAAATAAACGCCCCTGCCACGGACATTGTTTGAGGTCCGGCGTCCATTTGGATCTGTCCTCGTGTGTCTGATTATGTGAATTAGTTAAAAAGCGTACTGAATTACGTCAAAAGCCACCTTGGCGCAAGTGCAATTTTTTAGTTTTCTCTACCCCCACAGGCATGACATGCAGCTAAGCTATATAATAATAATAATTATTATTATAACTTGATTCCAGTGTCGAATGTATATAGCCGAGGAAAAAGCCCTCTACTAATAAGGGCCCCTAAACTATAAGAAACGTAAAAACATACAGTAATCTAAAAATGCACTATATACTATACTATACTATAAAAATGTCTATATTGGGTCGCTCCTGATTGGGTATAATAAGTTTAAGATATAGTAGTCAAGAAATAAAAATTATATGGATGTTAACTATTGCAGAGATTACATACAGTACATCCCTCATCCACCGAAGACTTGATTTTCAGTACTGGTCGTCTTGTTCCTTCTCCTCTTGATACGACCGAACTGTCCGTTGTTGATCATATTAATAAGATTCCGCTGTATTTTCAGAGGCGGCAAGAGTTAATTTTCCCATTCAAATATCTTTATTTTAATTTGTACCACACACAAGTTTTTAGTCTTCAAACCTAAAGCACCCAAACTATCTAGAATGGCATACTGCTTGGTGTTTTTTGTTTTTGTTTTTTGTTTTTTGTTTTGTTTTTGTTTTTTCACGTGATATTATTTATTTCTTGGGAAGCCGAGCCAAACATGAATTTCCTACGCCGCAAGTTTTAATAAGGTCAATAGCAATATCATCATCACCATCATGATCATTATCAATCCTTTCTCTTCTGGTGGAGAGTAGGGCCATCGATCATCTTCTTCCCATTCCTTTTTTTTTCTATGCAGCTGTCTCCGCTTCGTCCCAGGTACTGAATCCTAACTGCGCTCTTTCTTTTGCAGCAGTCCTTCTCCAAGTCTCTCTTTGTCGTCCTCTGCTATGCTTGCCCTCTGGTGCCCATGTTAATGCGATCAGCTTTGGGTTCATATTATTTGTCATTGTCAGAACATAAACTAGCCGTTTCCATCTCCTGGACCTTACTAATTCATCAATTGCCCTGGTGTTAGATCTTCCCCTGATCTCTTCATTACTGACCTTCAGTGAACTTTAAGGATTTTACTAAGGCATTTGTGCTGAAAGACCTTAAGCTTGTTCTCATCTTCCATAGTCGTCCTCCACGCCTCACAACCATAGAGTAGAACCGCAACCACATTGGTTTTGAAGATTTTTATCTTAGTCTTTCGACTGAAAAGGCTACTTCTTCATGCCTACTTAAGCTTGTGGAAAGCCGCTCTAGATTCGTGCTTTTATTTCACTATCCGCACCTCCTTGTTTGTTGACCTTGACGCCAAGATATGCAAAACTCTCTACATCTTCCACTTACCTCTCCCCAATCTTTTATGGATCTGGTCTTGCTGCGTTCAACCTCAAAACTTTTGTTTTCTCGGTATTGACCTTTAAACCTACTTTATGTTGATACACTCTACAGAATGCAATGAAAGAGCTTCGCGCGGGGACGTACTCGTTTTGCTGAAGATGATATGACATACAACAGAGATCTGCTCAAGTGTTGGAGTTTTTTGGCCACAAGTATGCTGTGGCTGATTTATTGAAAATTCGTAAAGAGCATGTTCAGCAAAGGTGGGGCGAAAAAAGCGCCACACCTGGCTGGTTTACAATACTACATTACGTGATAATAATCCGTCAGAAGTTGCAGCGAGAGCGGAGGGAGGGAAAGAGTTTTTCCCAGAGATGTAAACGCTCTGATGGCGAAAAGAAAGAGGGAATTAACGCCAGAATGATGAGGAATTTATACCCGGGCGCGACCGTGACCGATGTTATGATTCTCTGTTATCTGACATGGGAATCCAGAATAGGAAGAGCAAACATGTATGAAGAGTACAATAGGCGCACTGTATCAACATAAATAACATTATGCTTTGACATATTGTTTGGTTTTACTTCCAAACTGATTCAGTCTGCTCAATTTGTCTTGAGAATGATTTAGTTTGCTAAACAAGGGCGCTATATCGTCGGCGATATCAACTCTTCTGGCGAGAGTTGTAGTCAACTTCTTCTCAGTGGTTTTCCTCATAATCCAGTTGATGACAATGCGAAATAAAAAGGCTGACATAACGCAGCCTTGTTTGACCGATGATAAAACATCAAACCATTCCAATTGATCTGAATCCCATCCAGCACCGAATGCCATATTGAATCCCTGTGAATACCAGCGATAACCTTCTCGAGACTCAAAACATAGATAGGGGAATGAATTCCACTCAATTGCAATAACCCGTTCAATAATATTGCACAGCACAGATATTCGTTCAGTAGTACTCCTCCCCTTTCTGTACCCGGTCTGCTCGGGTCTTAGCTGATCGTCAACACCATCTTGTGTTCTTTTAATAATCACACTACCCATAACCTTAGCTACTGTTGACATGAGGGTTATTCCTTTCCATTTCTCCGCTGTGATGGAATCTATTCCTGCTGCTTTCCCAACCTTCGTTGTACCGTTTCCTCAATGGGGTAACAAACGACGGCTTTCTAATTCTTTCGAAATAAACGTGAGTAACAAGTTTTCCACAAATCTGTATCTGTAATTAAAATCTTCATCGGAAGTATTTAACATAGAAACCTGGGCTCAAAACTGATGTGGGATCCTCGATTAAAGGACCTCAGAATTTCAGCAGCTGCCCAAACCGATGGTTTCGGTACCGATTCCCTATTTACTGGAGCAAAATACAAATTTTTTTACAACTGTAAGCGGAGCCAAATACTGCCTTGGCGTTCCTAATACTCACCTACTTTGTCGAGAAAAGTAACGATCTTTTAGCTGTAAGCGACTGCTAAGTCGCGGTCATGACCAGACAATAGGAATGAAGTTCCGAACATCATAGAAAAAAAGGCAGAAAGTCAACAAAATACAATTGATGAAAATTGTTTTGATGCTTTAATCTACAACTACCCTATCAACGTTTCAATCGCTTCTTTATTTTAGTAAGTATTAGCCCTATTTTGGCTGGGCTTTTTTAAGTTTCTTGGGGGGTCACAAAGTGCACCCCCCCCCGCCCAAAGATCTCAAAAAGTATTCACATTCTTGTGATAAAACTTGGCACGTTTTTAGCACGTCTTTAGCTTAACAGCTTGGTCTTATGACGTGTCAATTATGATGTGTCATGACGTCACAATGACGTCACAACCAGCCATTTTGATTTCAGGTCGCCATCTTGTATTGCGAGCCTGCAGTCATACAGCTGATAATGACGGCATCGGAAAATATATGAATTTGTTCTAATAAACATTCTTAATCAAAAAAAGCGTACAAAAGTAAAGGATTCTCTCCTTCTTACAAACGAAGGGGAAAAACTGAAAAAATGACCGAAAAAAAGACAGAAAATAATCAAAATAACTTCTGAGTGGACGGTTGCTATGGAAACGTCAATCATCATAGACACGTCATTGACACAGGAAAATTTTCTCTGATAAATTTTAGGAAAAGTCATAAGTTTTGGTGATTATTCGTTAAGCCGTTTAAAAGTTATAACTCGTTAAAGTCAGCGCAGGCACAATGTGCCCCCCCCCCACAAGGCTAAATAGGGTTAATACACCCCGTGACTTGAACGTTTATTAAGGGTCGTGTGCTGCGGTTATCACCGGAAAATGTTTGTACGACTGCCTAATAATAGCGTAATTATTTGTTTTTAAGTTATTAATTTTACAGTTTAGGTTAAACCGATTTACTTAATTACAGAATGGTTATCAGTATATATATTTAGGTCGGCTATCTTGCGAGTCTGCGAGTCATGCGAGACAATTGCAAATTATGCCTTTATTTTATTTTAATTCAAGAGTAAGTGAGGTTAGGGATGGTCATGTGACTAACAGTGCGCAGGTTATGAAAAATGCGAGTCGTGTGACTCACTCCGAGTCGACTATTAACCTCTCCACCTCTGAGACCTCGCCGCCTCGTGTGTGTACTGACTGTTCGAGACTATTCGGTGTGATGGCTCTTTGAGAAAGGTGAGTACATGCATACACATAGGCTTCTTCTTCGTTGTTAGAAGTAGAAAATGTGTGTTGTATGGAAAGAAGAATTCTACTCATTTTGATACCTCAACGACACAAACCGTTACTTATTGGCCGTCTGTCTAAAAGTTGTAAAAAAAAATGTCAAAGTGGGTTTTACATGTAACAATACTTCTGCTTCGTTTCCTTAATTAATATTATTGAAATTTAAGCTTTTTGCAGTGATAACTATTAAGCCTCTATCGATGCACCCGTATCCGTTTTCGTTTTTCAAATCGGAGACTTGTTTAATCTGATTTTTTTCTCCGGGGCGTGAGCCAGGCCTAGATTGGCTTTCTTCAGGGATTTAATTTCAACTTTCTGATGAGCATCCCTGCCTCTCTCACATGGGAGTCCTCCACCTCCGAGGAAAGGGGCACATTCTAATGAAACGTTTAACAACGTAGCGGGCAGATGAAATCAGTTAGGAAGAGTTTACGAATCGTAATTTATAAGCGTGGCTAGTAGAGTTGCAAAACAGTAGTCACCCTGGTAAATTACTCTCGTAAAGTTTTATTGAGGCCCCGTTCACACGTATCCGTATATATATATATATATTTTTTTTTTTTTTTGGCTCTCGATCGCTCGTCCACAAGACTGTAATGAACAATTTAATATTTCTTTTTAACGTCAGATCAGGCGTCCGATATTTGAATGAAAAATTAGATGTTGAAGATCTCTCTGAAAAACTGACTATGAGTCACGAATAACACTGTAACGAACAAATAACATCATCTTCGAAATGACAATCCCGGGGAGGATTGTGGTCGCACCGAAAAACCACGGCTGGAGACTAAGACTTCAGAAGGGACATCTTTAATTTTTATCGTGTATAAATACAAGGTATTGTATTGTGCGGAACAAAAACGTAGTATTGTTCAGATATGCAAAATTTAACTAAGAACGATACTTTGTAGGTCTTTGTGCCTGAGGAGGTAGGAGGAATTCCTCGTTAAAATTCTTAAGGAATTCCAACTCTTTTTCGCTTTGATGATTGATATCTCATTAATCCATTTGACTTGCAATATGATAAATCACATGGTATTTTAATTATTTTAATAATTTATTTAAAATTTTATTATTCTTTCGAACACTTGGCCGGCCTTCTCTTTAAATTATCAACAGGGGAGAATTGGGATTTCCTTTATTAACTCTTTAATTGAAATAAATTTCTTAATTCGCAAGTCTCGTAAGTCTCGCATGACTTGCAGACTCGCAAATTAATCTATCATATATATATTTTAATCTTATCAACACAGTGTAAAAGTGAGTTCTTTATCACTGCACAAAGATGTATCCCATCGTTTTGATATTCCGCCATCCATTATCTCCATCACAGCAAGCGTAATTACCACAGGTGTTGGAGTTATCATAAGCTCCTCCAGTACCAAACCCGATTCTGGAGTCACAACTACTACAATCAATTTCGTTATTACCAAGGATACCGATTCGTGCTTTGGAAAATAATCTGGCGCTACAAACCGCGTTGAACCCTTCCTTGTTACAGTGGTGCTGTAAGGACGCCTGGGAACCAATCAGCTTCTTCCACGTGTACCGACCCAATGAGGTGGCGCGGTATTCCCCGTCAGCGATCAGTGAGTGCAGGGAATCAGCTTGCTTATCTATAACAACAAAATTGAGTTGCTCGCCGATCTTTATACCGAGGCAGATCTTGGACAAGGGTGTGTTCCAGTAAGTCGGTAACTTGGTCTCTTGTGTATCAAACCCAGTCTCCCCACCTGCAATGTTGAAGGTTTCTTTGTTGCTCCATAGGCTTGAGTCGTAGCGGAAGGTTGGCTGTGTGCAAACAAAAGGGAAACAACATGGAAAACGAAAATAAAAAGCTGGGTCACTCGGAATGACCAGTTACGTAATGGTTAATAAAAGTACCTTGTTTGTCTTAACACATGCAGTTGTCCTTCCCAAAAATTTTACGAAACAATACATCAGGTCATGGAGCAATTAAATTATTTTCCTTAACGTTAACTCTATTATTCCACTCTAGCGAGAGCTAAACAACATGAAGGTAAGCACCCAGTTGACATCTTCCCAGTGACATATAATTATTTATTATATAGACAAGAGTGTTTTAATAGTGGAAAATAGACCACTCGTAAAGTTCATAAGAAACTACATCCGGGTCTTGAGTGGCGTATTTTCCATATCCTCACTAGTGAGGATATCGATGCCGTCCTTTCCCGTTTTTACACCGTTGTTTGTGCAAAAATACTCTTGTCTATATAATAAAAAGAAAATTACACGGCGGCTTGAAGATATGAATTTTA
>Ga0126336_10001198_pt1 | contig 12985 bp, 11 predicted proteins | sample SidCmetagenome_FD_92530 | JGI IMG/M metagenome (GOLD analysis project Ga0126336, IMG submission 92530) | Coral microbial communities from El Islote,Puerto Morelos, Mexico - Siderastrea C C metagenome | ecosystem: Host-associated > Invertebrates > Cnidaria > Coral | place: El Islote,Puerto... | reverse complement strand
CTCGATAACAGCGCCACGGCTTTGATTGAATAAACATCAATCAACTAAGTTATCAGTGACCATATTCTTTGAGTGCATAGTATGTTTTTGGGTGACAATCCTTCTTTTTAATAGTACTCTTGTATAATAACAGGAATACGAGCTGACCGTATTTTGATACATTAAAAGTTTTACTTTTAAGTAATCTTTCTTTTCTTAAGTACCTTTCTTAGGGTCGTCACGCGACGCCTCTAGCGTTGCGTGACGACCCTAAGAACGGCTGCGTAGGAGACTGAACTGGAAGTGGACCACTAGTCAAGGCTTTGTTTAACAATAAACGCCAAAGAAAGGGAACAGAGACTTTGGTTACAGCCTTAGTGCCAATGTAGTGATGTTGTTCTGTTGAACTGAACCAATAAAGTTAAAATCGTTCATGTAACGTTCACTCTTAATTTTTGACCATAGTACTAGCTAGGTGAATTAACGTGATGGTATTGATGAATAATCAATGCAACCCAGAGTAGTCGATGACATCAGTGACTAATCGATGATCGACTACATTGTGGCCTATCGATCAGTCATCAATTACTCTTTGATTACCAGCGATGATCAAATACCACTCATCGGAACACTCAACTGATTAATCAAGATTACTCATCGATTTCTCATTGATGTCATTGATTTCATCGACTAGTAGTGCTCATGCTACATTTTTATCGCAATTGTAGTACTTGTGACTAACGACAGGAACTGGTTTGCTGACTGTATTGTGAACAATTAAATATCACGACATTTGCCACCTACGCTTTTAATCAACACTAATCTATACGAGGCAATTCGCCATGTTTAGCTTAGTATTAAATTTTCATCTTACACAGCACCTGTCCTGCTCGAATCAGTCTTCCGCTACCATCTAACAGCCCGGGCCACAGGTAGCATGCAATCTCTTCTCCGGAATTCTGTCTGGTGGATGACTTCCCACTTGCGCGCATGTAAGAGCTGCTGTGATATCCTATTTTCTTGTGAATCTTTTGCACGTATAGGGATTGGTACTCAATCGTCAGAGCCGGAACCTGAGTTACCATTCGCCATGCCAGTCGGATGCACTGGTGTATGTATGAATTCATTAGAGAGTCACTCAGCAAGGCATAATTTGGAGAACATCTACCCATTTTTTCTTCACGATACCACTTTTGCCACTTTTCCCAGATTATTCCCTCGACATCCTGAAATAGATGGGTCATACTCTGATTATATGCAACGCTAAAACTGCAAAGAAAAAAGCTACCAATATTTGTTACATCTCCTGGTATGTAAGATGAACGTTTATTCGTTTGCATCACAATGGAATCGCTTTGAGTTGTTGATCGCGACGTTTCGACTGCAATACTGCTAGTCTTCATCAGGCGATGAGGTCAATTGTTTACGTGTCGCTATTCGTGGCATGATGGTTCGCTGCTATTGGTGCATTTCGATCCTCATTATTATTCCGACTATTCGATGTTGTTCCCTCACAGGTCCGCTTTGTGGTTGGTCGGCTGTTATGCTTTCTGATCGTAGGTATCAAAGCGGACATGTGAGGGAACAACATCTAATAGTCAGAATAATAATGAGGATCAAAATGCACCAATAGCAGCAAACTATCATGCTACAAACAGCGACACGTAAACAATTGACCTCACCGCCTGATGAAGACTAGCAGTATTGCAGTCGAAACGTCGCGATCAACAACGCAAAGTGATTCCATCGTGAGACAAACGAATAAACGTTCATCTTACCTATCTTACACCATGATGAACAATAAACACATCTTTAATGACATCTCCTGGTATGTGGATCACATTAATACTGTTTCCTTATATTTTATGTCATAAATTCTCATCATGACGACATGATTATGTAAAACCGCATAAATAAATTTCAACGAGAAAATTAAAACAAGCAAAATACAACATTTTTCGCCTTCTTAGATTGTTTCAGAGCTTTTTAGAGGCATATTTGTGTAAGCTAATAAAGGGTTGATCTGTTCGGCATTTTTGGGTGAAACTTTAGGCCGCAGAGAATTTTGAGAAACGGAATCCTATCCGCCGAATTTCCAAGCTGCTAATGCCTGTCCGAAAACGCTAGCTGACCTTATTTTACACTCTAAACGACATTTTTGTCCCTCCGCTGTTGCTGTACATATATCCCTTAGACAATTTTTGGAAAGTTTGCTGAGAATCGATTTCAACGGTTACAAGATATGACGTTATAACTTCCATAGGGTCAAGGCATTTTTCTAATAAAAATACGTGTTTTCGCCTTTTTTGGTGTAAAAACACACGTAGGTCGTTTAATAAAATCATCTCTTACATGTTTAGGATAAAAAGAAATTTCAATGAGCGCTGTTTCATTTTCTTTGTTGTTGTTGTTTGTTCGATTGTTTTTTGATGTATAATTTCTAATTTGAGTAAATTCGAAGACGACGGCCCGTCATTTGGTTGACGTTACACGCCCCCTGCAGCGCCGTAACAGTGTTTACCTCATCTTGTATAGCACATCACACACATCTTACGCCATCTGCAACATTTAAACTTTGTTCAAAGTATTGTGACACAACAAAAGCCATGGAGTGGATTCCATCAAAGCCCCCTTGTACCACGGTGGAGATATGACTTTACTTGAACGTCCGAGTGTTAAGTGGAATTATTTATCTAAGTTAATTTATCTAGATAGAACATACTTTCGCAAAGCAATCCAGGTTGCAGTTGTGAGCTGTCTCTTTTAAAGTTAACATCACTGCATCGAGTACATCTGTGGGGTACTGCAATCCTTGGTTCACACAGTTTACAGTAAAGGCGACTTTGAAATAAGAATGTCCAATCTGTTGAGGTTGTAACAAAACCGGTTTAGAACTAGGAAAAATGAAATTTGCTATTCACTGGCGAACGTTACCTTGCTAGCAGAGGTTTCTTGATATATCGGAGGCCATATTAAGAGGCCATCTCCCTAAGAGTGTTCCTCTCGATCTCGGGTCTAAAATTGATTTTCTTCAAATTTCTATCACAAATACTACTACCTATCCCTACTACAAAAATACAGTTAAGATGATCCAAAAGGTTATGTTACTCCAGTTTTGAGGATTTAATTGTTAGTACACCGTAAGTGACTAAAATTTGTCTACTTTGACAGCTGTAGTACAGGGTTTTTCAGTTATCGTTTTAAAAAAACTTCGCACCATCACAACCTTCAAATTTACACCCATTTGATAGCTTTGTACTTCTTATTACTGCTCCTGTGTCATTTGGACATTTTCCCGATAGAAATCGCATGAAATTGAAACTGATGAATGAACTAATTGAATAAGTGACTTGAACTAGTACTGCACGAAATAGTGCTTTTAAAACGTGCCAAAATTCTCAATCGAGGCACCTAGGCCAGACCTAAAAACCCATTCTAGGCATAGACTAAGAACTATTCCTTGAATTATGCAATAAAACTTGCGACACAATGCGATTCTGAGAAATTGTTTCGAAGTTTAGTGAGCCATTTTTCGCCAATGGTGACTTGCGCGACATATACTTAATTTATCAATAGTTCTACCCAAGTGAAGCGAAATCTGATTATATTTCTACATATAGTAGCCTGTTCTTCCTCATCCTGCTCTATCAGCGTCTATTCTTACGCTCCTTGACCTGAGATCTCACCTCATTTGACGCCTATCGACGCCTGCCTTGTTGTATACTCTTTCCGTCGAACGCTTTGTAAGATTATAAAATTTGCAACGTACAGTCTCTTTGTTCATCACATGAACGAAGACTACACAGTAGAGATGCATTAAAAAGGTACCAGGATCCAGTCGCTATATTTCTGGAGAACAACCAATCAATGAAATGTTTCAAGACTTGTGTCCTAAAATATAATCAGGTCAGTAAAAATCGTGATTTCAGGACTACAGACAACGGACTTTGGATACGGAAGACGAACTTGAAACATGTGACTGGATGAATATAATCAGGTCAGTAAAAATCGTGTCCATGCATATAAACAAGAACGCAAGAGCTAAAAAACGCAGAGCTAAAAAAGTTATCGGAATGCCAAGATAGAATTACCTCACACCTGGAGAGCTGTCATTTGTCCAAGTCAGGCTTGACTGAAGCTGAGCTGATCCTAGCGAGGGCTGGTCAATTTGACCTGACAGAGGATCAAGTAGACAAGATGATAATCTGCCCGACACATCGACCAAACCTGAGAAGGTTTTGGCGACCAACGCGTTCTTGTCAAAATCCGTCTCACAAAGGACCAAGCAAAAAGTAGTGCAGTGATAGACACGTAATTGGTTTAACCATTGCGAAGGAGACACAATCTGTCTTCAAAGTTACCATCAGAATAGGATCACGTATGGGTTTTTTTGGTATGAAATTCCACTGTTTTGTATGAAATTCCACTGGTTCTCATTGTGCAGTCTTATAATTACTAATTTATCTATTTCAATTACACTGTATTCTTCTCTTCCATTAGCAATATGCGGAAAGTGCAGATCGAAACACAAGGAAAGGATCAAGAGCAATGCAGAGTGGTTAGAAGAAGATCCAGGTACAGAAGATGAATCCCAAGGGTTTCCGGGTGTTTCAGGATATAACACAACGAAAAGGTGAACTACATAGTCAGTCATATTGAACGTTAGTGAGGGAAGGGGAAGGGAGCGAAATAATGTGTGGCCTTTGATCTTGGGCTAAGGAACAGGACAGAGATATACGGGGCAAATTGATTTCCCGCCCTATGATGCCCGCACGCAGGAAATAGAGAGCGCAGAATTTGCTCTCTTCACTATCTCGCACCAGACTTCCTCATTCCGAAGATTCGATAAAAGATAAAATGTCCAACCTGATGTCCAACTGCATTATTCATCGAAGTGGAGGTGAATAGTGGTGGATATTTGCCGAACCGCAACTGAGGCGGGGTAAACATCTACCACTATTAACTGACATTGAGGTGAAAAATTATTTAAGTATATACCGAAGCAGTGGATAGCCAGCACCAAATTGTTCCTTTTTTCTGAGAAACGAGGGAACACTCGGGCGCGAAATCCAGAAAAATGCTGGGAAGTAAATAGCAGGCATTATCCCCATTTTGAGTAGCCAATCAGAGTACGCTAAAAACACTATCTACTGATTTGGTATATACTAATTACTCTTAGCCAATCACTTTAGATAGGCTTTGCATAAGACGAGTTATTATGATTATTAGAAGAACATATAGCAGAAGGATTTGCTGCAAGGACTGTTGTTGTTTCAAAATTGCAAAGGCTACCCAAAAAAAAACAGCCCAAACACTAGCGCAGACAAGAGAACCTAAAACTCCTGAAACTGCGCAAACTGATACGTCTGCTGGATCCATTTGGACGCCAGGATGTTTGAGTGGCATGGAAAGCGGAAGCTCTCAGGAAGACATATCGGAAAGCTCTGGAGTTTAGAATGACGCCCTTCTAGATTATAACGAGGTGATGGCTAAAATAGCTGTGCATTCCCAGAGAGGAAATATTCAGCCATTGACATTCCAACATACAACAACATGGGACGAATCAAAACCAGAAGAAAAGCAGCTGTGTATAGATAAAGCAACAGAGGCGTGTAGTGTTGACTGTAATGTCATTGTCCCTAAAGACGGAGAGAAACTATTTCAAGCCATACAACTGCCTGCCCCAGCTGAACATGTGGGTCCAACTGACGACCTAATTGCTTTAATGTCTGCTTACCGCGATGCCTCAATTAAGAACTTGAAGATACAGATACTTAGTATATATATATATATGCCTACCGGTATACCATGAAGATGTTACAAAGTTTCCATGAACCTTATGAAAAGATCAGCCTACGACAAATCAAGCAAGCCCGAGCGCATGCGCGGAAACTAGGCCCTGGGTCAAGCGCTCCTAAATTAGAGAGGTACCGTGTTTCCCTAGACACTAACAAGGTTGATCACTTCATAGATTTCGTAAACCAGCTATACGTTTATCAGGATATCGCTTTTGGCACAAGGACATTGACTCTCGACCATGGGAGCCAAATAACGATATCTAACATGATCCGCACTGGCACCAGTCCAACTATGATTATGCAGTACCTTCAATATTGCAAGGAAGAGTCTTTTGAGCCTGTAAGTAGTGCCACCCTTTACCGCTTACTGGAGGTACGGGAAGCACCACAGCAAAAGTCTCTAAGCGGGCTCGACAACACTGCAGCAGAAGGAGTGTCATCTTTCGAACGAGCGTCTGGTATAATAGAGGAGCTAAATCAGGCTGGTGCCAAAAAGGTGAAACAGCAGAGCTAAAGAAGAAAGTAAGCAATGGCAAAGTACCTAAAAACAATGTTCAAAAGTGAATTGTTCGAGTAATAAGAGCGAGTGTCCAGACCACTGCAGACAATTTGCTCTAAGTGATTCAAGTGATGCGGACTTTCAAATCAGTTGCTCTCACTCACACAATGTGGCTTGCAAACATTGCGAGGAGCTGAAGACAAACGTTAGATGAGATAGAAGTAAGTGTCAAAAGGCATTCAAACCATCTTTATAGTCAAGAGCAAAGGGATGATCTTCTTTATGATTTTACTAACGCCAAGAATGCGATTTGTCTGTGGAAATCTTACATACTCCGCTCTATTAACCAACAGTCTGCAAAGCAAGAGGTCATTCAGAGACTTGATGGTGAATCTGTCCTAGTTGAGGCTGATTGGGCAATGAAGTTCGTTCAGATGAGGTACAGGGAAAGGCGGAGTGACTGGTTGGAAAGCGTGGTCTTAGCTGGCATATCAGCAGTGTTGTTGCTCGTGACAAAGAAACTCGGAAAACGAGGGTCCTTTCCTATGCCCATTTATTTGATCCCTGTTCCCGGGATTGGTTTGCTGTTGCTTCGATACTGGAAAACCTTTTCGAGAATATCAAACTTAACTTTCCGGAAGTTAAACAAACATTCCTTCGTTCTGGCGAGGCTGGTTGGTATCACAACAGCCTTCTTATATATAGCAGCAGTCAAAGATATTGGAGATCGGGTTGGAGTTACAGTTGTGCGCTACGATTTTTCTGAACCGCAGCAGGGAAAGGACATATGCGACATAAGTGCTTTGTCCGATGAAGGCCGCAATTTGGAAGTACCGTGCAGAGGGACATGACATCATGAATGTGGCAGACATGCGAGAGGCACTGAAAGAAAGGCCCGTAAGAAGAACAACAGCAGCTGTTAGAATCTTGGATGAATCAAGCAGAAATCTACAGATAAATAAAATCAAACATTTTAGCGAGTACCATAACTTCCAGTATGACGAGAGTGGACTGAGGGCATGGACGGCTTATGCTGTTGGGCCCGGGAAGTTTTATCCCTTGGCAGTCGTTGTATTTGAAGCATCAGGGACATACAAACATTTCGGAAAAGGAAGGACAGGGGTTTTTCGAAAGTACGGAAATAAGAGAGCTTCCGACAAAAAAGTGTCAAGTGAATAAAGAAGAAACCGAAGATGACGGCCGAACATTGATATTTGTGTGCCCCGAAGAAGGTTGTAGTGATGCGTTTGAAACGTTTCCAGAACTTGAATTGCACATAGACGTAGGAGTACAAGGGATTGCTGTTAGAAAGACAGAATACGGAGGGACTGGGCAGAAAAGTTTGCCTCTATAGGTGATTATTAATTTAAAACTACCATGAATCGACCTTGTGATGCGCCGGTCTCAAGCGAAGAAACTTTTTTTCGTTTTTGAATGTTGGATGGGCTCAGAAAACTTAGAACGGGTGGTGTTCGCTTTTCGGATGTATCTGACGGCGAAGTTTGACATGGGAGAAAGAACAGGCAGGAAGGCTAACCCGGATCAAGTTGCACATAGCATGCGTAATGCATTAAATAAAAGAAACGAAAGACTGTTTGAAAGAGGGGAGTGGCTCACGAAGACCCAGCTGATAACCGGCTTCTTTTCACGTTTAGCTTCACGGCAGAGGTCCCGCGGCCAGGACGCTAGCGCTACGTCAACGGATGCGGCAGCGCAGCCAGACGAAGATGAAAATCAAGATATTGAGGCCCTTCTTCGGGAAACAGACCGCTGTGCTTTGATGGAGGACATAAATGAGGAAATCGGGCTGACGAATCCAGTAGTTCTTTCTACACCTTTGTGACTATTATAAGAGTGGAAAAATAGGCGTTTTCAATGTTGCCATGCTAAAAACTATACGTCACCATTTTGAGGTACCTTTTCGAGCAAAAGATCGAAAGGCGTACCTTATTCGTTTGGTGGAAGACGCTATTCACGAGTGTCGGTGTTGTAAGTAAAAATGATGCCTATTCCTGGGCCGTAAACCGGAGCGGGGGGGGAGGGGGGAGGGGCTTTCAATTCTTCAAAAGGGTTTGTTATCAGAACCTGCCTTTTTCAGTAACCTTACCCATACACCTTAGTCACATTATGGCAAAGTTTGATATAAAATGCATGTTTTTCACCCTTTTTCGGTGAAACAAAGTATAATATGCCGGCACAAAGCACCTACTGTAGCATGAAAATTTTTCAATTTCGCCCGTTTTAGGATAATTTCGAATTTTTTGCCTCATCTTGTTATGTACATGACAAGGGTATCTACCAAGGGAAAATCTTTTCGAAATATTGTAACACAACGAAAACCCATGAGTCCGTCGACTCCATCTCTTGTATCACGGACTGGGGTATGAGTTTGCTTCTACGTCCAAGGGTTAACGCCGATAGACAAAAATGGCTTCAAAAAGCACATACGCAAAACGTACCCCATATGATAGAAACTTCGCAAGCAAAAACAACTCGTTATTTCTTGCGAGTTCGTTCGGCGAAACAGACGGGTGGAAATGGAATGAGCTTGAAAATTACACGTAAGGATTAGCGAGGCTCGCGCACAAGCCAAGTGTCTCATTCACGTGTCAGGCATCGATATTTCAGAACAATATCTCGAAGAAAGCAAAAACAGTTTTGGTGAATACTGACCTAAATCATTAACGCATGTGGATAAATTAACGTCATTTAGATATTGCGTCGCCTTTGTGTCTGCCAAGACATATCTCCCCCCACCCCCGCCTTTGCAGGGTCACTCCCCTGTTCACGAGCCTCACTCCCTCTGTCTTGACGGGCGTTCCTTTTTTTTAAAGCTGGTTTCAGTTAGTCAAGCAAAGTTATTTTCTATCTGCTACGGGGCTTAGAGATTTGCAGGATACAACAGCTTAGTTGGTTTCCGGTTGGTTTATGTATGTGGTTCCTCCCTGCTCGAGCTTCAATCTACCCCATGCTTCCTAAAATAAGTATAGTTTGCGAGTCTCAAGTTGTGTCTTTAGTCCTTTTGTCGTACTATAACTTGAACTGTTGTAACGTTTGTTCCTGCGATCACCATAAACAATTTAGAACATACATTCTGAAGGGTAAGGAGGGTGAAAAACGACCGAAATTTAATCTATAAATTAATTTTGTACCCTGACCACGAGAAATGACAACCCTCAGTAATTTTACCCTCTCCTCAGACAATTATTTTAATATATAAATCATGAAACTGCTTAATGTCATTGTTATTTTAAGTTAAAACTAAAATGTTGTTAGCGACCACCAAAATATCGCGTTACTAGTTTCACAGTGTAACGCAATTTTTGGGTGCATAAAAAGCCACATGGTGAGGTTGGGATCGTTTTCGTTTATCGTTTTTCCTAAAGCTAAAGAATCACGGCGACTAGAACTCGTCAATTAAGTACAGCTTATAGCTTCCTCGTGGTATCTCACGACCAGGAAAAAAAAGGCTTTTTCATCACCTCAATGAAACCGCCGAATCCTTCAGCGGCAAAACAAGTCACTGTAGTATCTACTTTGAGCCTATGGACCTCCAGAATCGGTTTTGTAGCAAAAACAGGGAAACGGCTTTATTACTTTTCGAACTACGATCAACTTTTCTTTAATTTGATTAACAATAACAACAAAGTACCGAACAGCGAGGTGTCCGACTGGAATGGGAATTCATGTCACGCAAGACGCCATTTGCGAAAATGGCTATCTAAACTTCGCAACAATTTTTCAGAATCGCATTGTGCGCAAGTTTTATTGCATAATTCTAGAAAATAGCTCTTAATCTATGCCTAGAATGGGTTTTTACGTCTGGCCTAGGTGCCTCAATTAAGAATTTTTGCATGTTTTAAAAGCACTGTTTCGTGCAGTTCGAGTCACTTACTCAATTAGTTCATTCACCAGTTTCAGTTCCATGCGATTTCAATCGGAAAAATGCCCAAGTGACACAGGAGCGGTAAAAAGAAGTAATAATCTATTAATGGTATTTGAAGGTTCTGAATGCGCGAAGTCTTTTAAAATGATAATTGAAAAACCCTGTACTACAGCTCTCAAAATAGGCAAATTTTAGTCACTTACGGTTTACTAACAATTAAATCCTCAAAACTGGAGCAAAATAAACTATTGGATCATTTCAACTGCATTTTAGTAGTAGGAATAGGTAGTAGTATTTTTGGTAGAAATTTGAAGGACATTTTTTTGGAGTCCGAGATCGAGTGGACCACTCTTACGGAAGACGGCCTCTTAAGCATCTGCGCAAAACTATCCGATATATGTATATTTTTTTAAACTAAACTTCTCCTGTCTCAAGAAGTGGGCACAAAACAGGAAGAAAGACAAGTGAACAATTGTTTAACCCTTACCAAACCAAATGTATTTAAAACGTGATTTTAAACTATTTTAAAACTGTTTTAACTATTTAAACGCTTTTTAACAGACATTATGATGTATTTTAAAGCTATTTCTTCAAAATTTTAAAATAATGCAACTAATTTGGGGCGTAGTTTAAGTATAGTTAAACACTGTTTTTCGAGACTGATGGGCTAACCCACCTATTTGAGTTATATTTTTGGTTAAAACAGTGTTTAAATGGGATATTTGTAGACTGTTTTGAGTGCGCAGCCCCTCCAACAGGCTGTTTGAACACTGTTTTGTTAAGAAACCTAAAATGCTGTGTATTTAAAAGGTAGTTTTGACATTCACCAACTTCATAAAATACGGGAAAAAGCTAAAACAGCGTTTAAATAGGATATTTGTAAACTGTTTTGAGAGCGAAGTCCCTGGTGTTTTATTTCAAATAGTTTTAAACAGGCTATTTGACAGGCTATTTGAACACTGTTTTGTAAAGAAACCTACAAATGCTGTGTATTTAAAAGGTAGTTTTAACATTCCCCAACTTAAAAAACGTTAAAAATACAATATTTATAAAGCACTTGGAAATGATGCTTTTGGCTACGCTTTCAAACAGATATAAAAATATCACAGTATTCCTTCAGTGTACAACAGTAATCTCTCGACTTGTATTACCTTTTTCTTAAGTGTAAACTGATGGCTCATGTCCGGAGCAGACTGAATCATACCTCTAGATACTTCCTTGCAAAACTCAACTGAGGCTTCTTTTGCCTCTATCATTCTCTCATAGGCTGCCTGTGTAAAAAAATTACAGTAACGTTCGAAAAATGTATAAATCACATGAAAATGGACATGTCTATCAGTGCACTCGAGTAAGTTGTTAAGTGCCCACTTGCCATCATTGCAGTAGAACATTCCCTTCGAGGGAATATATGCTTGCTCTTATATACGTCCTACCCAACTCTGTCAGCAGGTAAAATCCTGGTGCAGCAAATTAGGCGTCGATAAAACCTGCGAAGGGAGCATTTCAGAGCACCCTGGTACATTCCAGTAAAACTGAGGTTGTAAGTGAAAAGTGGACAAAAAATCTATGAATGCACAAAACGTAAAATAGGCAATTTCAGGGATTTTCAATCACGTTAGTGAGATCAGAAAGACTGGGAAAATTATCCCACGGCATGCACACGTGATCATTTACATGCAATCAAGATCAGTGACAAAATAATGTAAACGCTAATATTTTATGTCATTTTCCACGCATCTCAAATATTAGACAAGCCAGTCTAGGGTAATAAATGTGGACATCAATTTCCTCTTCTGAGCGATAAAATAATTGGATTCTTTCACAAGCGTCCATTCTGGCTTCATCGACAAAGTCGTAAAAGTCACCTTCCAGTTTAGACTGTCGGTTCATGCTAAGGGTGTCCTCAACTTTCGACTGGTCTTGCTTATCTCGCTTTTCACTAAGAAAGGCAAGCCTACAGAGATATAAATCAGCATAAACTAATATGTTTCTTTGCGGATGTTAGTACCACCAGGATCAGTTGTTCTACCTTTTAAAATTTAAACAAAAAGCTTTCCTGGCCTTTCGGATTGAGTCTCTGTTGGGGAAGATTTTTTTCGATGGGGATTAATTGCATGTCGTTAGCAGTGTGGTTAGGAGAGGAGAGAAAATGTTCTGCAACTGTACGTAGTAGGTTTTGATTTAGTGTTAGGGTTATCTATCGATGATATTTGTATGTTCTGGATTGAAGGTCAGGATAACCTAAGAAAATTTTCATCGATTTACTTAACAACATTCACCCTACCAATAAATTCACCAAATCACACTCTTCTGCTAACGTACCTTTCCTTGACGTTAATGTCTCTTTAACCAACGACGGAAATATCTGCACCGACCTCTACTCCAAACCTACAGATAAACACCAACATCTGCTCTACTCATCTTTCCATCCCCTACATACTATTAAAAAAAGCCATTCTTTTTAGTCTAGCACTCCGTTTACGACGTATTTGTTCTACCAACGAAACGTTGAATACTTGCGGGGCTCAACTCACTAGTTAGACCTCCTCAAACAAGGTTACAACCGTAAAGTTGTCACTAAGCAAACACAACGCGCCGCCGACATCCCGCGTAGACTCACTTAAAAAATAAATAAATAAATAAATGTCCTTTATTTACCCTCGGCAAGTGATTATAGCAAGGTGCTAGTGGGGCCGAGCAATTTAAACCTTAGAAACAAATATTTCAAACTGAACATAACAAGTTAAAAATCCCAACTGGCAGGAGGCAAACCAGTTGGCTATTTACAAGTGTGGTCGAGGAGATGAAACCTGGTCGGCCGTG
>Ga0126336_10001197_pt1 | contig 12987 bp, 12 predicted proteins | sample SidCmetagenome_FD_92530 | JGI IMG/M metagenome (GOLD analysis project Ga0126336, IMG submission 92530) | Coral microbial communities from El Islote,Puerto Morelos, Mexico - Siderastrea C C metagenome | ecosystem: Host-associated > Invertebrates > Cnidaria > Coral | place: El Islote,Puerto... | reverse complement strand
AGAAAACATTCATGAAAATGCACCTACTGTGTTAGATTTTTATGAGGCAACATGCCTCCAGGATGCTCACTATTTAATGTGTGCCTGTAAGCCTTCCTACCTGGCTCAATGCAGCATTCTGTTGGCATCCAGTTGAAAAATCTGTCAGCAGTTTTGGTTTCTTTGACAAAGGAGATCCTGTACAAAAACGTAACTATCTTACTTCATTCATTGAAATTTATAATAATAATAATAATAATAATAATAATAATAATAATAATGATAATAGTAATAATAATAATAATAATAATAATAATAATAATAATAATAATATTTTAGCAGGGGGCCCACTTCACCAATAGGTGCTCTTCAGTGGGGCCCTGCACTTCCAAATCTAGACCTACATTCACTTCTGTTGTGTACAACAAAATTCATATAATTTGCAGGGACCAGATCTATGACAGTACCTCAAGTAACAATGCTCAAGGCACACGAAGAAGCCCAACAGGTGAAATGTTTGTCCATTAAACCTTAAACATTCTTTTTTGGAGACAACTCTGCCAAATGGTAGGAACACACAATGCATTACGTCGTTTTTTCATTAAGAAGCAACAAGGAGCTTGGCAAAAGCAATTACAACTCTTGATAAGCCCTAAAGGAAAGTTATGGACTCTCAAGGACTTTGATGATGTCTCCTCCTTGAAAGAAGAGATGGGAATAGAAATTGACCTATTTGACTGTTTGCGTACACTGTAGGTGTTCTGAACAGATGTAATTTGTGAGTTGTAATGGGTTCCCCTCACCATCTCAGTGAATTTTGATGTTCTCGGTGCAGTGGAAGCATGAACAAAATGGGAAATGACTTATGATATGTACTAGTGCACAGCTTTCAAAGCCTTCAAGATTCACTGTTGCTTTACACAGCTAGATCTCAAGCTAAAATGACTTTTGTCACTTTCCATTTTCGACACAGAGAGAGCTAGGTAAAGTGTAAGGATGTCCTCATCAGAATGTGGTGTACAAGAAGTATCTTTTCTTGGTCAAGAAAGGGACCAGCAAGAAGACTAAATGGTTGACTCTTCATTAATGGCTCTGTGAATTGAGGCAAGGTGATGTGAATTTGGCTCTGCTGAGGCTACTGTCATGATGGTTCATACAAAGTTTTGGAGTGCAAAGCAAGCACGTAAGATGAAACTGCTGAAAGAGAGATCTGCAACTTGCCTATGGACTTGCTATTTGAAACAGGTCTTATGCATAACGCTTATCAGGCTACAATACCGAACAAAATCACCTGCTGGGACCTCCAAGGTGTTTTCATCATCATCATCGACATCATCATCATCAATGACAACAGGTTTGTGTTCAAAAGGGGGCACAAATAATCTTTCTTCTCCATCTATGACTGAGGATGATGCAGCATGTTCTTCAAGCAAACTGCTCAGTAAACAAAGAAGTTGATTAATGTTCAGTTAATGTTCAATGTTCAATATATAACTATTTCAGTCTTTTACTTTTTTCCAGAATGTTGCCATACTCAGTCTTCTCTGTAAACCGCCTCCTCGTTCAAAAGAGGGTGCCCTTCTGGCCACTTTGTAAAGTAATCTGACTATTGCTATGAACAGCAAGTACTTACTGCTATCATTAGATTTGGGCAATCATTTTTAGCTGTTTACCACATTCCAATGAGGCACCCACAAGAACAACAATGCTTGATGTTTCTGTTGCTGCCCCTGTCTGGTTGTGTTCATTTCATGATGTACACTACTCTTCCACATGCCACCTGCAGTTTAGTCAGTAAGCTCTGGATCAAACTTCCTCAGGGTCTTATTAATTCAAGGTATTCACATATTATGCTGCCACAGAGTTGCAGCAATATGTCTGGGGGCGAGGTTTTGGTAAGCACTAGTAGTAAATCCCACTACGCTCAGTAAACCTTGAGATTGGCTAGCGGCTTCGACAGCTTCAGTATTGTGTGGATCAGCTTAAATTACATTCACTTTTAATAAACTTCACAGCCCAGAAACCTGAAATGATGCTGGAATGATGAAAATTGGTTAGGGTTTAATTCCAGGTTTGCCTTGTGCTGAGTGAGTAGTAACATATCTCATGCCTGCAAATGTGTCTGCATGTGCAATTCCATTAGTATCAAGGTAAACTGGTGACAGTTTGTTCCAGAAAACTCCATACATCAGTTGCTTAAAGGTTGCAGGTGTGTTACACGATCCGAATGGCATATCCACTTACTGCCACAACCTGTCAGCAGCTTTGAATGCTGTTTGCTCCCTTCCCTGTCAAGGAAAACATTGAAGACCATTTGTAGCCAGGCAGTCAGTCCTGTCTGTCAACGGTGCATTGCATGAAATGAGCACTCTTTCTGGTTTCAATGTTTAGGTTTCCATAGTCACACAGAACCTACTGGCTCCATCTTTCTTTTTTACAAAGACAATGGGCCAAGCCCATGGGCTTGAAGAAGACCACACTTTTCCTTCTCAGTGTATGTCCTGGATGACTTTATTAAATACCTCTCCTCTCTTTGAGCTGGGTAATCTCCTTGGAGGTTGCAAGAGTGGTAGTGCATCACCTGTGTTGATTATATACTGAACAATGTTGGTGCAGTCAAGGTCATGGAGTCCCTCAGAAAAGACATGCTAGAACCCTACTAGCCTGCAAGAAGGCTCACTTAATGTGTTATTCGGGGAAGTATCTTGGTGGCAGAGCCACAATTTGCAGGCCAGTGAGAAGAATGGGGGGGGGGGAGGAAAAGCGAACCTGCTTGACAGCCATTAAGTTTTGAGTTCTCCGTGTTTGTCCAGGAATGCAGCATTCTGATTGGTTTCAAATGACACGTGATAACAGACTTTACAGTGAGCATTATCTTGCAGTTTTTGTTACACGGGTATTGGCTATTTGGTGAGACGGTATGGCTTGTTCTTGATTACAGAAGTTTGCAATGCATAATGAAGGGTGGAATCTGTAGCGGTTGTGGCTATGTTCTTATCACTGACTCGGTGCTCTTTGCAACTGCAAGTTTCACGTCCCTGGAGTTCGATATTTTTAATTCGTTATGCGTTCCAGCACATTGGTACCAAGACATCAGCACAGATGCCTTCGTGAGTTGACTTCTCGAGAACATCAGCCAGATGTCTCAGTTTCAAACTGAGTTTGAAATGAGCACATTCAAATGTGGCAACAATCGTCCGCTGTGTTTATAATTTTCTTGTGCACTACTCCGGCACATTCATAAAGAACTCCTCTCGAGTGCGAAAATCTGCTGTCGTGTTTGTTTATATTTTGCTTCAGTTGTATTGGCTAGACATTTGCTACAGGGTAGTGGGTAGTGAAGAGTTGTCACCTCGCAAGAAGCAGAATTCACAATTCAATGGCTTTCAAGCAGGCTCACTTTTCCTCGCTCCATTCTTCTCGCCAGCTCACAAATTGTGGCTCCACCGCCAAGATACTCATACAAATAACACACTAAGCGAGCCTGCTTGCAGGCTAACAACCCTTTCTAGCAGCTCTGTTTGGCCCTGCCCATCAAGGCTAATTGACCTTTCATAGAAGTCAGTTGGGTGGTCTGTCATTTCAGCATCCTTTGTTTCTTTGCCAGTCTCTTCCACTTTGTAGAAGGTACCATGTTGGGTGTCACACACTACCCACAGGTTTGCAGTGGACAACTTGATGTCAGTTTTCTGAGAAAGATGAACAAGGTCCCCACTAATATATCCCTACCCTGTGCCTAGAGGTAACACCAATCTACACCTTTGCTGGAACAGAGGCCTACCCCATGAAGTATTGTTGCTGTTGTTGCCATAAAATCAACCTGTAAATGGTGTCATGGATAGCTTATGCACATGTAGCTCTACAATGCCAATCCAAAATCTCCCAGCCACCATTTAGCATTTATTTGCCAGCATGAAGTCAAGCCTCAAGACATTCTGTCTCTGTCCAAACTTCTGTTCCTCAGATTCTTCAGTCCTCACCTCCCATGCACAAGGACTAAGCCACCTGTTGTGGTTCTTTGTCACTTGTAGGAAACCTCAGGGTTTTCAATAGCAATCAGAGTAGGTGGCAAAATTTTAGGAGTAGGTGGAGAATGAAGGTGCACCATTCTAGGGGGTGCCGGGGGCATGCTCCCCCAGAAAATTTTGAAACTTTGGGCCTCTTAGAATGCATTTCCTGCATTCTAGAGCAAGAACTAGGGTATTTGAACAGAACAGGAAACACAAATTGCCACTGAAATTACTCAGAATTCAGGCAAGATTCTTTTGATTTTCATGAATAATTCTTGGCCGATCCAAGGCGAATGTTTCTCATGTTAGTCACAAAATATGAGGTCATTTCTCAATCAAATAGGCAGCGAGTTCATGAGGAATAGCCAGCGAGTTTCGCCGGTTGCCAGCCATTATTGAAAACCCTGTAACCTTACCAGGTCATAAATCAACATTGCTTTGCCTCACTTTAAATACGGCCGCAAACAACAACTGTTGTCCTTATTCCCTGAGGGGCCAAAGAGGTCTGGCAAATAAAGGTAGGGCCAAGAATTCTTAGTGCCTTCCTGAGCAAGTGAGGCTAACCCGAAAACTTTGCCACACTTGGTCTCCCTAAGATCTCTGAAACCTAACTGGAGGTTAGCCATTTCAAATTACAGTCAACTCTTGCCTTGCAGACAACCTGGTCTCATTACAATGTTCTGAAATAGTGAGATCTGAGTCAGTACAAACTGTGTCTCTGTCCCTGAGATGCAATCATTCACAACAACAAAAGTAACGAGACGAATATTTGTAACCAAATGAGTTTGGGGATGCACTGAATGTACTCTTAAAATACAATATAATACATAATTCAATATAATGTAAAATAATGCACCTTGTGGATAAAAAAGGTGTTACACGTGCAATCTGCCGCAACCCTGGTCCTTCTGTATTCTTTTCTACACTGAGAGCATGCTTCCTTTAAATTAAAAGAAAGATGTTAGTTAAAAGTTTCATGTTCTCTAAAATGCAATCACATCATACACATGTCAAGGTCCTAGAAAGGAAAGGTGAATGGTTTTACCATAAATTAAGCAAGAGCTGATTGCCAGTAGTCTACTTGTTATCAGCTTATAAAATAATAGAACAACATTTTGTATTTGTAATGAGGTTATCTTATATTAACTGATTTATTACTTAGTAGCATTACTGCCAAGGATGAAATCAACAAGGCCGAGTTTAAAATACCATTACCTACATTGAAATCCAAACATTTCAAACATAGCCTCTTCCTGATAAACATATTTTTCATTACTGGCTGAAAGCATTTTTAATTAATTTCTATCAGCTACCTTTCAAAACATCCTGTTGATTCGTCTTTATCCCTTTGTAAAATACTTCCCTGTAAAATTAACAAGAGTGTTATATCCTTCATGTCTCTGTGGCACAAAATAAGTGAGGGTACATGTATAAAATCATTGATTTATGAATAAATGAAAAGCGCTCGCACTGCTTCATGTAATTCGACCCCGTCTAAACCGGCATGGCCACATTTGAACTTCTGATGTAGCAGAGCTTAGAAACCTGATGGTCTCTATCAACTCAAGGCTTGAAAGGCTGGAACAACAATGACCTCAATGCAGCCAACATTCCTCACGGGTACTTGACGGAGTTCAATGTTATTGTTGTCAAAATTATGGCCATTATGCCCGAGATTGCCCTATTGCTTTGGGAAAAGGACAGAGGGGACTGCTACGAGTCAATCAGTCCCCTTGGACCAAGGGCCCAAAGTATTTCTACGGGAGAAGCGTCGAGGAGAGACAATTTGTTTTGAGTGGATGTGGTGTTTATATTTCTGATCTGATCAATCACACTCGGATCTCAATTCTACTAGATACTGGCACAACCTCGAGTGTATGTACTCAATGAAGAAACTTGGAAAACTGAAAAGTGGACATTATCCTCCAGATAAGCTTTAAAAGATCAACACGACTCTCACAGAGGCTAATGGTGAAGTTTTACCTGTTCAGGGAAGAACCATAATATCATTACGCCTTGGAAATTCTACCTTCAAGGTGCTGATGTTGATTGTTCACGACATTACTCACCCGTGCATTCTTGGATCAGATTTCTTCAAAAAAGAGTTGTGTCAAATTTTGTATGACATGGAACATTCCTGGCCAAGGGCGAAGAGCTGCCGATCTTTTATCAGAAGAAGGCACCGAGCGTTTGCCATATTGTCCTTACAGAACAAGTTGAGTTGCAACCAGGAATGGAAGTGGTTTTATGCAGAAAATTAGAACCTGGATTTGAAAGGAACAACGGGACACCTGGAATTTTGGAAGGGCTCAGGAAAGATACAGTGGACAAGTTTGTTGACAGATTTTGTGTAGCACACGCACATAAACTATTCCAAAGGGTAAGACGGCTCTTTAACTAGCAAATTTCTCAGAGAAGACCGTCACTCTAAAACCTGGGAAAACAGTAGGACAGTTTCACCCTCTCGATCACGTTTATGCCTCTGTGAACTCGTTCCAAGTGGATTCAAATGCCAGTGAGAACAGTACATCTTTTAAGGCAAACCAAAGTAATCAGGGACCAAAGGCTTCCCTTGATGAATTTGTGTGGAAGACAGGTATTTGTGCTGACTACTCAGGCCTCTCGGTAGAGCAACAAACTTCATTTGCTGATTTACTAGAAGAATACTGGGACTTGTTTGCTACCGGAGATGGTGAGCTGGGTAGAACTCATTTAATAGAACACACTATTGACACTGGCTCAGCCACATCCATTAAACAAGCACCCCGTCGTTTACCACCACTTAAGAAGGATGAAATTGACCGACAACTCTCCGAGCTCATGACAATCGAACCATCCAATAGCCCCTGGAGCAGTCCCATTGTTTTGGGCAGGAAGCATGATGGTAGCTACCACCTACGCATAGATTACAGAAGATTTAATGCAGTCACTGTAAAGGATGCTCAACCCCTTCCAAGGACAGATGATATTCCGGAATCCTTGGGTGGGGCAAAGTGGTTCAGCTGCCTCGAACTGGCCTCAGGGTAATGGCAGGCTCCCGTCGCCAAGAAAGACCGGCCCAAAACGGCATTCCTCATGCATCAAGGTCAGTTCCAGTGGACCTGCTCATCGTTTGGGGTGACTAATGGACCTGGAACCTTAACGTGGCTAATGAACTTAGTGTTGAGGGGCCTTACCTGGAAGCACTGCTTAGTTTACTTAGACAATATAATTGTCATGTCCAGCACCTTTGAGAACACTTATCGCGGCTCCATGAGAGATTACGAGAGGCAGGGTTGAAGTTGAAACCGCAGAAATGTGCCTTCCTTCAGCAAAAGGTCTCCTTTCTTGGTCACGTGGTATCAGCTGAGGGCATCCATACTGACCCAGAGAAGACAAGTGCTATCTGTGACTGGCCAACCCCGACTGAACTGAAAGGCTTCCTCGGCTTTGTAACATACTATCGCCAATTTATTCCTTGCTTTTCAGAAAAGGCTGAACCTTTGAACTGCTTGACAAGAAAGGGAACAGAGTTCAGCTGTGGGCTCAAACAGAAGCAAGCCTTTTGTGAACTCAAGCAGTGCCTAGTTCAACCACCTGTCCTCGCATGTCCTGACTTCAGCGCATCTAGCAGCCAATTTGTTGTAGATACTGATGTGAGTGGTGGCCATGGCAATGGAACTGTGCTGTCTCAGAAGCAGGCAGATAGTACTGAGCGTGTTGAGGCCTATGGAAGTCGCGCATTACACCACCATGAAAGGAACTACTGTGCAACTCGCCTCGAGAAGCTTGCGTTAGTGGAATTTTTTTACCATTTTCGTTACTATGTGCTTGGGCGTAAGTTCCACATCCAAAGAGACCACCAGGCCTTAAAGTGGCTGATGTCCTTTAAACAACCTGAAGGACAAGTAGCCCGCTGGTTGGAGAGACTCCAAGAGTACGATTTTGACATTGAACACCATCTGGGAAAGAGTCACTCCAATGCAGATGCGCTCTCTTACAAACCCAAGCGGAAACATGGAAGTTGTCCGACTTGCGGCGACACTGAATTTGTTGCGGCGGCAACCTTGCTTGAAGACAAGCGTGCGGGAGAGACACCCGAGTCCCAGGAAAGCTAATTTTCATGGTCGGCAAAGAGATTGCAAAGACACAACGTAATAACCCCAATATCCACCCAGTCATTACACAAATAAAGGAAGGATGATCCCCACTCACAACAAAAGAACTGCAGTCCCACAGTCCCCTTACCAGAGCAATATACACGCAGTATCCGTTACTAGAACTGGAGGAAGGTATATTGAAGCTGAAGCCTAAGGACGAGCAGAAGCCCCGAGTCATCCTCCCGGCGTACCTGGTGCAACCTGCTCTGAAACGACTGCATGATGGGATAGAAGGTAGTCACCTTGGGTGCCTCAAGACTTTACCCAGGGTGCAGGCAAGATTCTGGAGACCGGGCCTCGCTAGTGCTGTGAAGGATTACTGCGCAGCCTGTTTGACGTGTGCTGAGTGTAAGCCACCAAGGAAGACTCCGAAGGCACCGCTTCACCCCATTCCTTCAATCTACCCTATGCAACGAGTGCACATTGACGTCATTGGTCCCCTGCCTAGAACCAAGCATGGTAGTCGTTACATCATGACCGTTCAGTGCTCATTTACCAAATGGGCAGAAGTGTACGCCTTGCCTAATCAGAGAGCCAAGACTTGCGCAAAGGCACTAGTAGACAACTGGGTTTACCGATAGGGCATGCCTGATACCATCCACTTTGACCAAGGCCACAATTTCGAATCACAGCTGTTCCGTGCCCATGCCAAATGCTGGAAATCAAGAAATCCAGCACAACAGCATATCACCCAGCTGGTAATGGACAGGTGGAGAATGCTAACAAGACAGTCAAAATTCTGCTAATGGCAAAAGTTGACAGTGAGCCGGAAACTTGGGATCAGCACCTGGGACCCTGTTTGATGGCATATAGAAGTTTTGAACATTCCTCAACAGGATACACCCCCTACTCACTTATGTTTGGGAGAGAGGTACGGTTGCCACTAGATGTGATGATGGGTGACTCAGTGACAAACACAGACAACCATGAGGACTATGTTTCCGGGTTCAAGAACCAGCTCAGCAAAGCACTTCGAGATGTCCGCAAACAGCTTAAAAGGCCCCACACCGACAGAAAGAATACTTTGACAAAGCTGTGGAAACTTGATGGTGACTTGGTTTTCCTGTTCAATCCTCAGGTGAAGACAGGCGAGGTTGCGAAGTTTCACCGCAAATGAAAGGGGCCGACTATCACACAAGTGAGCTACCGGTAAGTGATCCCAGAAGTTGTTTGAAAGTTGTGCATTTTAACAATTTAAAGCTGTACTGGCGCAAACAAGGCAAATCTACATGGGGACAGGAGAAAGATAGTGAAGGATGTGGCACCGTTGCCATGGACAGTCGGACTGATGGGGAGGAAAGTGACGAATTACCTGCAGATCTTTTCTCCTTCCCACAAAATTCCATGGTGGTGTCTTCACCTGAAGACACCACCTCAGAAGCACCAATTGAAGAGACCACCCTGCAAGTGGAATTGAAGAGACCACCCCTGAGGAAACAACTCCGCAAGCACAAATTGGACATAAGGTCCGGCATGGCGGCTTAGACTTTACACTCATGCCTGGCAAAGATGTGGGACAAGTACAAGAGAAAGCGGTTGGAACCAGTGTGGCCACTGAGCATGACGAAAGCGGCAGTTCAGATACTACAAGTACCCCATAACTTGCCCAAAGAGAATGATGCGTCCTCCAGATCATTACGGACAGTGGGAGTTCAATGCTATAATGTCTTCAGATTTGCCATCGCTTCTTGGAATAAAATTTCAATTGGGAGTTTCCAAAGGGTCACCCAGGCACAGAAGGATCGAGTGCTCCACCTCAAAGAAGATTGTACGCAAAAAGTTACCCACCTAAAGAAAAAAGGGGAGTGGTGGAAAGGAAAAAACTCTGTTGAACATTGGTGTTGAACACAAACTATGACATTTTGTTTTCTTGTTATTCCTTTTTTTGTATTTATATTTTCTCTTAGTTAAAACCCAAACACATGCAGACTCCCACTTTCCTGTGGGTGGGGGGGTATGGTGTAGGAGCTAGGGTCAAGTGACCAGTAGTTTTGGCGTAAAGATATCAGTTTTGCACGTATTGTATCTTTGTGATGGTTCGTTTTACTAAAAGAGTTTAAAAGTGCATTACGTCTGCCATTTTCACTACACTTTTATAGCAACATTTCCAACACAATCCAATACCTTTACATAAATTGGATTGTAACAGCATTGTATGGCTAATCCCCAGACATTCTGATTAAGTTTGTTAATTTTATTTTATGAATTGTTAGCAGGCAACTTTACACGTGATGTGGAGTAGTTATAGTTCCACCCAAACTGCACTTAAGTTTGCACTTAAGATTGTGTTAGCAAAAGATCAAGAGTTTCTTCAGGAGTCTTTTACAAAAGAAATGATTGAAGGTTGTTGTCTGAAATTGACACAGCACGACTGTTAAGTAAGTGACGTGTTTCCTTACTACAGTCTAGCTTCTTTACGTTTCTGATTGTATTTTTGCTAAGTTTTTTAAAACTGCAATTTTTCTACTTTTGACCATGGGGCATGGCACTCTATTGCCAGTTTTTGGTGCCTGCCAGTTGAAGTTTCTTTGGAATCAGTCATCCTTTTTTTTTTTTCTAGGTTTACTATCTTGTTTTCTAGTTAGCAATTCTCTTGTCTTGTAGTACTGTGGTTACACTTGCTGATTTTGTATGCTAGGATCCCTTTAGAACTTGCTACTTTACGATGGAATATCGGACTTATGTTAGAGATTTATACTTTAAGTTTAGCTTACTTTTTGTTTTCTATTTTTAGGGACTGTGCAATATTACCTGGAGGGGGGTTGGGAAATGGGTAAAATGCAGCTCAAAATTAAGTCGCAACCCCCCTCTCACTAAGCAAAAATTAACTTTAACCTCCCCTCACCTACTGATAATATTAAGGTCAAACCCCCCCTCCCCTGCTTCCTCCGCCAATGGTTCCCTTATACCTAATTTACGTGTTGGATGTCTTCCTCAGGCACAAAAAGTACTTCAAATGACTCTTCAACGTATGTGCTCTCTCCATCAGAATTACTTGACTCTGATTCTGAAGTTGTGTCATCTTCACACGAGTTATTAAATTCTTCACCTTCCAGAACATCTCTGACAGTATTTCCATGTGCGTGGCTGAGAACTCGTTTAATAGTTAAATCAGCCTTACTTCCACTTAACTTGAGACCATGTTGTTTCAAATGCATTTTCAGCTGGTTGTTCCTAGTAAGCACTTCCACATCTTTTTCATTTTTCCAAGAAATATTAGATGGAAGAGTGTTCCTTTCTCCTACTCTTTTTTTCACCTTTGCATCCAAGAACTCAAGGTACTCTGACTACATAACTTTTACACACAGTCTTGTCCTCATTATACTGGGAACAGAACTCTTGCAAAGACCTTTCTTCAGAGGAGGAAAATTTTCCCTCATTGAACAATTTCTTTATCTGGACACTCGGGAGAAGTTTGTCGATGTCGTCTCCACTGGACGTTGCCATAGTGAACGATAAGCACTCCAGGGAAATTTATAGTATCTAGGGCTGGAACTGGAGAACGTTTGACAGGAACACCTCTTGTCCAACCTTCATTATTGCATTCATCGGAGGTTGAGGAACTCAAGGAAGTGCTTGTGGTGGAAGATTTTTATCTGAGGAGTGCACGCTACAGCCATGTGACAATAGAAATATATTGAGGTGCAAGAGCAAGGCAATTTAGTTACCGGTAAGACAGCTGAGCATGACAATAGCCTATTCACGAAAACAACTGGCAAACTGCAAGCAGCGCTAACATGCCATCACAAATTTAATACAGACACTCGTCACTTTATAACTACAGGAATAGAGGAGAACATTGACAATCCTGTTCAAGATATGGAGAGAGTGACGACAAAATTTTCTGCCACGTTCCCAATATTGTCTTCAGTGAAATCTTCAGAATCTAGGAAGAGAAAAGAAAGCAGTGCCAAAGCCAATAGGCACAAGATTCATGCTGCAGAGTCTAGAAAACAGAGAGCCTGTTTCCTATTTTTGTCTTTGGGGGGCTCACCAATTGACAATGAATATGATCCACTGATATTTGGCATTCAGCAAGTTGAAGGAATTGGTTATGAAACTCTTTCATTGTTTACATCTGCAACAGACAAAGGTGGCTTACTGCAGTTTTCAGATGAGATAGATAACCTTTTTAAGACTTTCGTTTGAAGCCAACTGGAGTTTTCTTCTGGGTCATTATTTTGTTGCTACAACCGTTTAAAGAAATGATATTAACCCTCATTATCCTGGAAAAGAAATACGGGAAGCTTGGAAAATATCAAATATAGCAGACCGAGTGCTAGGAGGGAACTGGAAACTAGACTTTTTTTAGAGCTTTTTTTCGCAAAATCTGGCCGTACGACCCTACCTTAATTCTTCAGGATTTGGAAAGTGGTTATAAATAAACAACTATGCTAAAGAAAATGAAAATCTGTAAGGCAGAATTTTTGCTAATGAGTTTTGTTGAGAATTTCTAAAAATCCCTCTTACAGATTTTGCTAATATTTTGTCTACAGGTGAAGCTTACTACTGACAGTTAATTGATTCTGAATTTTTACTGTGGGTTTTACGGTCAGTTTTCGAGTAGATTGGGGTCAAAAAGTTGATTTGCGATTTTTTTGCGACCTCCTTGGTGAGCAAAACTGAGCATGCATGCAACTTAAAGGAACTATGTCACGGCATTTTCATTCACTTTTATGATCTGACAAAATTGTTGTCTCATTGAAGGAAACCTCACAATGATAGTTTCCTAAGGTAGAAAAACACCAAAGAAGTAATAACAAACCAAAACTAAACAAGGATGGTTACGACTGAGGGAGATTAAGATGGATTACGAATGACAAACTTGAAAAAACTTGCCAGTTTTTTCAAGATGCGTT
>Ga0126336_10001196_pt1 | contig 12988 bp, 6 predicted proteins | sample SidCmetagenome_FD_92530 | JGI IMG/M metagenome (GOLD analysis project Ga0126336, IMG submission 92530) | Coral microbial communities from El Islote,Puerto Morelos, Mexico - Siderastrea C C metagenome | ecosystem: Host-associated > Invertebrates > Cnidaria > Coral | place: El Islote,Puerto... | reverse complement strand
GAATTGTGTGGAATGCCTGACACAAAAAGTACTCCTAAGCGTGCGTTTTTACTTTTATTTATTGCCGAATGCCCGCTTCTCTAAGTACTGCTATGTGAGGTAACTTGTTTTCTTTCTCTTTTTCTGCGTCAGTATGACCCCATGTTAACTTCATTTTGCGTCGGGATATAATTTACCGCGTCAATGACGCAAAGACGCGGCCTAGATTGAACACTGAGGAGGACACCCATTTTAATGTCCGTAGAAGACAGCATAACGTCCATTAAGCCGACAGTAGAGATAAAGCCCTGATAACAGCCGGAACCGGCAAATGTCGCTAACTTTACAGGCAACCAGGGAACTTTGAAACGCTATTCCTGAAATGAACCGCATCAACCTAAAAACCTGATAACGGCTCAAATTTATTCGCTTGCTCAACGTTCAGTAGTCTTTTGCAAAGTCGATGAAGTTAACCGTCACTGTTTCCTTCAACTTGAAAGTTAAGTCAGTCTGTACACGTCATTTGGGTGTCTTAAAATACTGAGCAGCCCTGGAAAGCAACAAGAAACCGCAATTTTGATGCACAGTTGTTGAACATAAAATATGTCCAGGTAAGAGGATTGTTGTTCATTTCTTTCTCTGATAAATGGGAGACAACTCATCGGAGGCGAGGACAGCATCGCTCGAACGTGAATAGCGCATGTTATCCCGAGTATGAGTAGCCAATCACAGCGCAGCAAAAACACTATTCATTTGTGTAGAACATAACAGGTCCTCTTTGAGGGGTAGATGTAAAGGAAATAAATGTTCAGAAATTAATGGTCAAAAATCCATTCGGGTTGGCCCTTATGGTGTCTGGGTACGGGTGCACAAGACTAGGCAAATGACTTTCACGACGCAATGAACTCAAAAAAGAGAAACACTTTAGTCTAAAACTCAGTGGTTTATTACCAGGCAAAATCAAAACTGGTGCTTACCCACTCATTCATTCAACCGTCACACCACGTGGCATTTCAAGGCCTCTTACAGAAAATATAGCACCTAAGTACTAAAGGTCCGGTGTACCTAGAATAACATCCAGATACACACTCAAGCAAATGCCACAGAGATTTTTTTATATACCCTATGAAAAACATCTTAGTCCCGTTTCAAACGTCGTGCTACTGCTGTGCCGAACTCGATTCATAAATGAAAAGTACGTTCAATTAAATTTATTTGGATTTATTCCTACAACCGTTGGTCAGTGTTTTGTTTTCGGCAACAGCTACTTCATTCGACTGAATAGCCCTTTTCACGGTTACCTTTTCTCGTTGCGTTACAATGACTTTGAACGTGGATGTGAGGCAATTTCGGGCAATTTTGCACTATTTGCCCGAAATTGCCTCACATTCACGTTCAATTATATTGTAATGCAAATGAGAAAAGTGAACTTTGAAAAGGGCTATTAAATTCGACGTCCGAAGCCAAGTCGTGCTGCAGTCGTGCCACAGTCGAGCCAGCTTAGCACAGCAGTAGCACGACGTTTGAAAGGGGCCTAAAACCCTAGCCTTCCTATGTTGCGTGGCGTCCCAAATGACGGCTGCGTGGAAGACTATACCCTTTCCTTGTTTGAGTTGGTGTGAATCTGGTTGGGTATACTACAGTCTTCTAGATATACCTAAATTCACTACAGCAAAGAAAATAAACCACCGAGGCATTTTAATACTAGAGTGATGTAAACAAGAAACAGTTAGTCAATTAACTAGCACGATCGAGTACACGAAAACTTTAGTTGTTGTATAATATTACAGTGGCTTAATCCCCGTTCAGACTCGGTGCCCATCATTAAAGGAACTTTCTTAAAACAGTAATTTAGCCTTTCCGCTTCTGTGAGCATCAACATCAACAGACATACTTGTTTTCTTTGTTAGACATTTGGCAGTTTTGCTACACTGTAAAACCCAAGATGTACCAGAGAAGAACAGTGCCCTGGCATTACCCCTGAGAGTATTTCTTGTGTCCGGCTGGACACCGTGCTAAATTTATCGTAAGGGCACTGACAGAAAGCTTTGTACGTGTAAGTAGCCCTACCCAGCAGAATTTTGGGGAGCCAAGTCTGAACGGGCCTAGCCAGTTACACATGTTAGGGAAATTAATTCTATTTAAAGTGAAAGTATCATGATTGTCAAACCTCAAAAGATCGGATTGCTCTTTTAAAGTTTGCTCTAGCCTACAAATCCAATACGTCACCGACTAGCGAAGACAAAAAGCTCATAAGGGCGAACAACAATGGAACTTCACAAACATTTCATAACATATTAGGCTACTAACGACGAAAGGGAAAGTGGATATAAAATTCCCCTTTGCGTATTTCCCGTCATGACACTTTCTCTTTAACTTAAGACAACACAAACCGATACTTACTATCAAGGTGAAGCGTTTCTATGTGAACATAATCTTTCGGCTTGTTTTGCTAAACGTTTCCGTCTTTTATAGCGCTAAAATAGTAACAAAGATTTGCTGATATCGAATGCAATGGAAACAAAACTTTCTTTTAAATGGTAGTCAGGTTTGCTTATCGGCAGATAAACTACTTCTATAACAAAAAAATAGTGCCATTTTTTACTTAAAAGAGCTAATTCTGGCTTTATATAATTAATTTTTTCTTTTATAAAAAAGGACAATAGCATCGTTTAACAAAAACAAGTCGAAGGAACGAAAGCTAAAGCAATTAGCATCGCTCCACCTTAACCTAAGAATTCTTTTCCCTCGCAACCTATGAGAAAATCTTAAAATGTACCACAATAAATCAAACAATCGGGGAACATGGGTAATTGTTCGGTCAAGAATTTCTTCAGCACACCATTTAAGGCAAAGTCTTGCAAGCAACATGATGCACATTGGATCCTTACAGAGTCCTGCTGGCACACACACAGCGTCCGGCAATCACACTCAAGAACGTCAAGGCCACTTCGGGTTTCCATTGCCTTGATAATTTAATCTTTTAATTAGTACACAAGGATGATGTTTGTAAGAAACATCTGTAAGAAACGCACTTACTTTATAGAAATTTTTGGAGCGTAAAGTGCTGCCGGTGTGTCTTTGCCGTGTGCAGCCGGCATGCCTTTCCATTTGTTTCCCGATTAGGCAGAGGCAATCTATGCAGGAAGCTAAAGATTAAATAAACTAAGTAAAGAGTGACACTCCATTCCGCATCACTCACTTAAAACTCTAGTCTCTGAAATCACGTTAACCTAAACAACTGACTATTGTATCACGTTATTCTTTTCAACTACATACTTTTCCTGATTACTTATGAATCAATGTTAGCCCTCAAAATTCAGTAAGCATTTGCTAAGGTACATAACAATAGTACAGATACGATTAATGTTTGTTTTCTACATTTAAAATTTCTATGGAATACTAAAAAGTCAACACAGTAATAAATGCTTGTGAGGTAACGAAAGCACACGTAGAATAAGAAAAGATGTTCTCTGATGTTTCCACTATTTCTTTCGTCAATGAAGCAAAACAATTTAACCTCCATTCTTACGTTTGCCAATGATGGCTTCCTTACCCCATAATTCCTTTCCCTGATTGGTAGATGATCTTACTTAGCAGACCAGTCAGGAGTTCTACAGCGTTGTTTTACTACAGTGAAATCTCCACGGACGACCTTCTTTTTCACAAGGCCACATCTCTAGCTAGCATGGCGCAATCATGCGTTCCATGTCCAAGAGAAATTTGCCTCTAACACATTGGCCTATGTCAAGTGGCCACACATACATTCAGAAGAAACTATTGAGATCCCAAGTTTTGTCGTCTTTTGCAGCTTCCACTGTATTTCTTTAATGTTGGCCACTAGATGCATGTTCAAATGGGCCTCTTTTTATACGATGTTTGTTTTTATATGACTTATATATTCATTTTTCCTTTTTTTTTTGTAATCTGTATTTTTAACAAACTAGCTTGCGCACAGACGTCTCTGCGCGCAGGCTACAACAAACTAGATTCTGCTACAAGTTAAAGCTTAAGTTACAGTGAATTAATTTTACCACTGCGCTTCTGCACTAGCAGAGTGTAAAACAGCAAACGCCATAAGAAACCAAACTTAACTTCAAACTTATATAGCCGATGATTGGTTGAATTTAAGAGCGACGTACCGTAAATAAAAATGAAAAAATAAAATAACAGACTTATATTACTAAAATATATTTTAACAAATCAAACATTTATTTTAAAGCTTAAATAATTATTACAAATAAAACTGCGCTTCTAAGGTAAACACACAATTTTTTAAATAAAATAGATGGACAATAATTTTAAATTATGTACGTGCTAATTTACTGAATAATCTAGATCTTTAATATTTCACAATTAATCATTCCACGACCGCGTTTTGGCAAATAATCAAAACCTCTCGTTGGTTATTTGGCACATATCCAACAAGCGCACGTGGAATCCAATCAATGTTTTAGTAAATGCCAACTTCGGTAATCGTTGCAGTGGCAGTTGAGATAATCAGCGAATAACCATATAAGGAAACTGGAACCCATGCCAAGTGCTTTGCCGTTTCAAAGTTTCATCGCCGCGATGCAAACGGCTTGTCCACAAAATTGCCCAAGAAAATCAGCAACGATTACCGTAGTGGACAATTTAATAAAACGATGAATTATTCCCCTCGTTTTTGTTGGACACGAGGTGATAATAACCAACTCAGCGTCATACGCGTCGTTGGTAATGTATCACCTCATATTGCAACGCGCACTCATGGAATATCTAATGATTATTATAGACAGCCCCTAGATATTAGCGAGCGCGTGCTCTGATTGGCTCCCTACCAATAGGCTATCAGCTGACACCCACCGAGAAAAGATGGCTACAGAATGCTTTTTAACAGAACAGTTTGATTTGGTAGTTCAACAACGTTCTTCGTGATTCAGGAGTTGTCTACATAATAATCATAATGAAAATTATTCCACTCAATTTTCTCGTCCATGAACTCAGTTACGACAAAAATAAGTGGTATAATTGTTATATACAGTAGATCCCCGCCATCCCACTGAACAAGTTCCCGATGAACGATACACAACCTCTTATTTTCATTACCTAACCAAACAAACTGGTTGAGAACCATACTTTCACAGCGGCACCTACCCATGTCGCTTATATAATGGGAGTACCTTCTCCGGGGTTTTGCATCACGATACAACAAGTCATCTTATGGTCTGTTCTAGAGTACGGCCTTGTTGGATTACCGTAATTGAAAATATATTGACGCATAAAACTTGCATTGGCGCATCAAACATGGGCTCTCAAAAACCAGTTTTTAAGAAAAAACCCTGCATTTCGGAAATAATTCAAGTGCTTGCACTTTTCTGATTCGCATTGTAACAACAACTAATTGTCGCAAGATAGACAGGATGCTATCCACAGTTATGCCCTTATCTCTGATCCTTACAATAATAAGTAATAATTTAAAACAAATATAAATGGCTATGGAACCTCAAACAAACGTTTGTACTTCCTCTAAATGATAAAATAATCTTGTTCACTTGCTCTTCGAGCACTTGTCAAATTAAATTCCTGTTAAACCCGTTTAAAGAGTGTGCCTTCGCAATGACTGTTGCCAAACGGACTTCTAAGTCTGTGAAAATTGGAATCTAAACGTGAATGCACCGCGGCCATATGGTCAAACAAGTTTGCTGTTTTGCCGTTCGCGTTAGCATCCAAGAGTCCCATAAAAGTGTTAGCCCTCAAGCAGGTCAAAATGGGTTAAATGTTGACAAAAATTTCAAAGAAAAACTGTTTTCACAACACGTCAGATGCTCTAACCACTAAGCCAAAGAAAACCTCGATGCTGCCTGGGTCGTTTTCACTAGGCTCACAGGTGACAAACGCCATGTATGCAGCTACGATTAGTATTGGCGAAAGCGACCTACGTAGTAGCAGCCGATATGGTAGTGACAAAAAAGGGATAATCCGTGGCTTCCCTTACGTTATGTGAGCGAAGTTTCGTGAAATTTAATCCATTTTTTTAACTCCTGGTTTCTTGATTGACATCATTCAGTTGATCAGAGCTCCAGCAGTTTCAAGTTTCAAACCGGATCGACTTAGAAGTCCGACAGGCGAGGCTTTGAGAAATGAAAAGTCCACTGCTGCATTGCAACAGACCAAATAACATATCAGATAAATAAGACCAAATTTACCCAATATGACAATTCTTGCTTTCTCGTCAAGTGCGACATATTTAAAGTACTCGTACCCCTAAGGAGAGAGAATATGTAGCATCACACTATCCCTATAGTGGAATTCCTGACGAAAGAAAGGACATTAACGTTATGCGTTGATAACCCTTAAGGTAGTCGCACACGAGCCGGAGCTTAACCCGGTTTCTCAGCATGAAGCGACTGCCAGAGTATTGCTACTCCCCCTGGACGGGATGCTAGTCCATTGCAGGGTCACCCCCAGCAGTACGTCGCTGGTACCCATTTATACACCTGGGTGGAGAGAGGCAATGTAGGGTAAAGTTTCTTGTCTAAGGAAACAACAAGATGGCAGGGACTGAGCGTCGAACCACCGACCTTCAGATCTGAAGTCCAACGCGCTAATCACCACACCACCGCGCCCCCACGATTAGCCTTAAGTTTACATATAAACGTTTGGTCAAGAAAATATAGCTTTGCGTGAACGTCTAGGCACCACAAAGTGGGTGCGACTTTACCTCTAAAGGCTGGTTTCCAAATGACAGCCAGCAACAGAGGTTGAAAGCACGTGATCACTAGCAATTCCTTGTGATCGCAGAGGCCAGCGATCAAGAGATCGCAGCATGGGAGAGACTGCGCAGTCACTCTTTCCGCTCAGGGACAGTCGAGTAAACAGAACAAACGAGCAAGCGTGAAAACGCGTCACGTTTCCACGCGGCAGGCGATTTTCGCGTTCGCATACGCGTTCCGGTTTTGCTCGACTATCTTCTCTGAGCGCAGAGAAAGACTGATTGACTGACATCACTAAGCCTGTATTAAGAAAGACTGCAAAGGGCAGCACTCTGTCGAGTAATTCTTTACATAGTAATAAACTAGATAACGATTGGAAAAAGTACATTTATACAACGTTCACTGCATTTAAAATTGGAATAAATAAATCTTTCGGGAAAACTCTATACACTTTGGTCTACGTCTGCAAGATAAAATCTTTTTCTGTGATATATACAAGTCCACACTTACTATAAAATTCATGAAAAACAACAATTCACCTGGCAAAAATGTAAATAAAACTTCGAAAAATATAACTCTTGGAGTTCAAACAAAATACCACAAAGAGCTCAACATGAAGAAGATGGCGAAGAGATAACAGCGAAACAAAAGGCAAGAACCCTTTTGACAAGGTTAGAAGGACTTCCTGAAAAGTAAGACGTCTGAAATAATTATAATGCTTTTGTTATTGTGAAATTAGGGAGACAAGCACCTAAGATAAAAACGTCCCTGCCATACTAATTAAATGCTTTAGAAGAATGGGCCAACGGCTTACCGTCCCTGCCCAAGGACGCGATCATCTCAGCTTCTCTACGCTCAGCCAACACGATCTAACCAGCTATTTTACGATCTTGGTTGGTGGTCGGGCTACAAACAATCCCTCGATATTTGCTGTTAATTTGTTGAGCGTATGTATCGCGCGGAAATAACTGACTACAACTAGTTCGGTAAGATTGTGTTTGTACAGTTTTGAAGCCAGAGATACACGTTTCCAAGCTGATATTACTATACAGTATTAAATAGGGTGCATTACTTTTCTTTCTTTCACTTCCTTCTCTTACGTTTCTTGCCTTTCGTGCATAAAATTATCTCCTCTTCAATCCCCTTTTTAATGTCCTTGCGTGGCAGACTATTTAACACAACGATCAATATACTGTATTTTATATATCGATAATTCGATTATTTTAACGGTTACATTTGTATAATTATTGAGTAAAAGAGCTCATACAGCTGATTAATCTAACATACCTTAGCAAGAGAGACGTGTTACATTTCTTTCTTTATCTTTGGCTGCAAAATGTAACCATATCATCGCATTGAATCACTGATGATATTAGACCCTTCGGACCACTGAGGAGAGTTGTGGATAGCGGAAGACTGCTCTTACAAGCTGCAAGAGGTCGTTTATCGTGGCATCTTGCCGCTGGACAGTAACTTCTAATCGATCAACACGGTTCCTTAAAGCTGAAATCTCCTGCATCTGAGCCGCATTGGTGTTATTCACTTGCTGAATCCCATCTGCAACTCCGGCAAGGGCGTCAACCAAGGTTCTTACCTCATCATCCAACTCTCCCAGCCGCCTGTAATGTGTTGACAAAGCCCAGCTGTGAGCTTCAATTTCTGCTTCAGCTGAGCGAAGGACTTGTCTCACGCTGCCTTCTGGAGCGGCAGCCTGCTCCTGATTTCGATGGGAGCCACCCTCCAACAGCCGCACCAGAAGAAGCAGATGTGCACTGAAGCCTTCAGACAGATGTCTGTTCAAATCTTGACGACTCATCAATTCCTGCTCGATTAAAGCAAACGAAAAAAAATCAGTAAAATAAAAGTTCTTCACTTGAAAATGTTTCACACGTCCTGAAGTCACCATAACCGAAACTGGCCAAAGCCAAACTTGGCCCCAAGCCAAACTTACGTCACAAGTACATCCATATTCCCTGAAAGGGCAATAATTAGCAGCACATTCTCCGCCAACTGGGTCTTTGTGGCAACTCAGCTGAGAGGAGAAACAAAAAACAAAGGTCCGTTGTCAAACCTGTATTAAGTAGGAGTGGTAATATACCTGCTTTTTACCCCAATTTTTTGACCAACTTTTTCTTAGTCAAACAGAGTTGGAACGTTTAGCACCCGACGCTGGGTAACGTTTGAACCAACAATTTTTGATGGCTGGTTGTTGGGCGAAGCTTTGCTTTCCATCAAACATTGTGCTTAACAATTTTGTTGGACGTGACAATATTGGAATACTAGCTTGACTTTTCGACAACATAAAACTGTTGTATGCCAGCTGAACAATTGTGTTTATTTACGGGAAAATCACATAAGAACATTGCCCATCCAGAGATGGCCTTAATAGCTTTCAGGGTCACAAAATGAGCAATCAAGACTATTTACCCGGAGTCCTCAATGCGGGTTTTAATGAGCTTTCAAACTAGTTGACGTTGTTGAGCAAGTACACCAAAGAGAAAAAGAACATGAAAAGAAAGGAAAAATTAGGAAATTGCAGGTATTTCAAAGCCAGGGAAAGTAGCCATCTCCGTAGTATTCCTTCAGCAGAGAATACCTAATCCTTAGTAAACAAAGCACATATATTATTTGGCACTGGATTTTAACCAACCTGGCCACGAGGTATGTTTTCTATACCACAGTTGGCACAGCGAACAGGAACATCAGGGCAAATTTCAAGGTGATCCTACAAGCAAGAAGTGTGATAAAAAGGCTGTTACAGGTAAATAGTTGGCGACAATGAAGCATTGAGGTAACTATCCCCTACAGGGAAGCCCGCAATTTCTTTTGTGAGTTGCACGAAAAGTAGCAGTCCTATGCAGGGAAAGCACAACTTACCAAAGGCATTTGGAATCCAAAAATACAATTGGGTATAAACCACCCATTTTTCAGAGATAATTAAACAACAATAAGTCTAAAGAGCTCTAAAATACATGTACACAACAATAATGGTACTTTTTTACAAATCGAAACGTAAACATCTCTATCTAAAAACAAAAGCATGGTTACCCCAATTTTCTTCTTGGGTTCCAGTACTCATTGTTGAGATCTGCTTTCTACTGCATAGTCATAAACTATGCAAAAATGCTTTTGTATGAGGGGGCACTCAGTCCTTTTAAAACCCGAGTTCCTCGGACCATCCTGTGATGCACACAACATATGCGCAGTGACAAAAAAAGGAGACATCGTCCTTTAAAATAGGGTATCTTTTTCAAACTGGTTCAAACTTACCATAATCGATTCCCCTTTACATAACTTTCATAAGAACCTCTCAGCATTTTCAAAAACTACAGCAAGGCTGTAGCTTTTGGGCAATCCTGTAGCAGGATTGCCCATCCTGAGGTTACGTTAACAACCCTCAGGATCACAAAATGAGGCATTTTGCCCTCAACATGCAAGGTAAGAAACTCAAACACTAAAATTGTCTTACCCTTTAAGCCCTCATATAAAAATTCATATTCTCCTTACTGTTCTCCACACTTTGCTTATGGAACTAGTAACAGGGACACCCAACGGTTTATTTCGGGGAATATGTGTTCGGAAGGCCTAAAATCGCCTGAGATTTTCGGATTTAATTGCAGTGAAAGCTAGAGATTTCTTCGGCGAAACATCACTTCGGACTTTCGTAACAAGAGGACTTAATAGTTCCTATTGTTTTTGGAGTGACAAATATGTTGTTTAGAGTGCAACATAAGGTCAGCTAGCATTTTCGGAGAGCCATCAGCAGCTCGGAAATTCGGTGGATAGGATTCTGTTCCTAAAATTTTATGCAGCCTAATTTTTCAGCTAAAAAATCTGAACAGATCAATCTGTTTTAACTTACACAAATATGCCTTTAAAAAGCTCTGAAACAATCTTAGAAAGCAGAAAATGATATTTCGAGTATTTTGCTAAAATGTTCTCGTTGGGTGCCCCTGTAGTAAGGAGAATTTGTCTAAATATCAAGATATCTCATCCTTGGTGATCATGTTCTTTGTTCTCATTACTTGATTGTTTGAAGAAGTAAAGAAAATGTAAGAGAAATTTTTAATTTCATCACTGTTAGGGCTTCAAGAGTTAAACAGGGCAGATAAACCAAGAAGGCTGGACCCAATGGCACCTCTCTACCCAAACTGCAGGGTATAAGGCTTCTTTAATCTAACTGCATGACCTAGTTACTTTAAAGCTTGCATAATAATTACTGTACATCATTTACCTGTAAGCTTCCTATAGTCTCTGGAGAATTGCAGTACTGACACATAACTCGCCCATGGCAGCATTCTTGCTGCTCATGATGTGCTAAATGGCATGCTGCTACATCACGGTTACAGCCATCATTTCCACAACGTATAGGTCGGAATGGGCAGCTGTTGACATGGTCCTAAATAAAGGAAAAATTTAAATCAGATAAAGCAGCAGGACTGAGTAGAATGCAACTTTAATTCTGAAGGGCAAGATTGTATACGCTTGCAAATAAATCACTAATTTTTAAGTGTTTCGTTATTGCAGTAGTTTTTTCTGCTTTGCCTGATTTTTTGAAAACATTATTATCCGATCTATTAAATACAAACCATTTAGTCCTTAATAAATCAAACAAACAAGTTAGGGTAAAAAAGTTTGCCTAATTTGCAACAACATCCTAACTCACATGTATTAAATACACTTATTTTATAACAATGCTGCAAAAATAACTGGGTTTAAATTTATTGGTTGAGGTTCAACCTTACACATGATATCACCTCACTTCTAGTAATAAGGGTGATAAAAGAGGCTACACAATATCCAGTACAGCCCAAAAATAATGCATTATGCTCATGCAAGAACTTCTTTTTGCATCTGCAAGCCAGCAACTTCTGTACTGACAAACTAATTAGATTGTACTTGTCATTCTTTTTTGTAAGTACACAAAAGGATAATGTTTGCGAACAAAAATTAATGCAACAGCTACCTTTAGTGAGTAACCAAAAATTAAATTGTGTGCTTCCAGAAAATATCCATATAAAGGCCTCCATGGGTACTTTTTGGTTTGAACCCCTCCCTACCCTGCTGGAAATTTCTGTTTAGCTTCATACTTAATTCCTTTAAATGTTTTGGCTTTTAAGACCCCCCTGTGACCTCCTTGGAATTTCCAATGACCATCCATGGGGTCACCAAAACAGTTGTCACAAAAACTGGTAGCCTGAAGGGTACAAGCAATCTTGGCAGGTGTCCTTTGAAAAAAAATTGCTTGCACTGTAGTCACTTGTACAAAGCCATACCAAAATATAGACTGATGGTAAGCTTAATAAATTTAATGTTTGGAAAAATTATTATTATATGTTTTTAGTTTTCTCTTTTCAGCGAGAGGAGCTAGTAAATGCCAAAGCCATTGAGGGTCATTTGAGTGAGTTTATCAGGCATCAAACATACATGTAGGTGCAGAACCATTGCCTGCTGTTAATCCCAAAGCATCACGACAATCAATCAACAAAATGGTGAGGGGGTCTTCCAACATTCTCATTGGTTATTGAGACATACACACAAGTTTGAGCATCGTAAAGCAAAATGTGAATTGTTTTTGACACTCAATTTAAATCAGTTCTATTACCCTGTATTTATTACATACAAGTACACACATAAGCATACATGTACATGCAGGCCTCTTTGTACCTGGGGGAGTGGTGAACTTTCTGGTCAAACAATGACAACTGGCAGCCAAGTTCACTGAATGTATACATGTATGAAACGATGAAAAGCTTAAAAACTATATAGCAACAAATATCCTGAAAAAAAACACAGAAATATCCCCGACAATTCTCAAAAGGTCTAAACATTTTGCACAGTTCATTTGCCAGATGTTTGTAGCAAAAACTAGACATTTGCCCAAACATTTTTGGGCTTCCTGCAGTTTGGGGGAGGTTGCAGCACCCCAACCCCCTTCCCCAGATCAGAAATCTAGAGCTTTTACCTTGTGACCACCCCCCTGTATTGACTGCTACCTTTTTTCTGGTACTTACAGCCCTCAAATCGCATTTCACTCAATTTTCAATGGTTGACCCTATTACAAAGTTCAACTTAATACAATTGCTCATATGGCGAATGGTGTGTGCTGCCAGCTTCTGATACAGTAAAAGTGTAACAATCAAAGATTAAAGAAAGTTTAATATAAACCAGTTACTGGATATTCTGGAAGAAATAGCAGGTATGGTGGTGGGCAGTGGATGCTTCATCTCAAAATAGCAAACACTCCCAGCAACTAGCTTTGGCCTGTTTTTTTTTTTTTTTTTTTTTTTTTTTTTTTTTTTTTTTTTTTTTTT
>Ga0126336_10001195_pt1 | contig 12989 bp, 14 predicted proteins | sample SidCmetagenome_FD_92530 | JGI IMG/M metagenome (GOLD analysis project Ga0126336, IMG submission 92530) | Coral microbial communities from El Islote,Puerto Morelos, Mexico - Siderastrea C C metagenome | ecosystem: Host-associated > Invertebrates > Cnidaria > Coral | place: El Islote,Puerto... | reverse complement strand
ATTACTCTGACCAATCACAACAGGAACAAAACACAAAATGAACCAATCAGAAATCAAATCAAATACAAGCAATTGGCGCTAAGCGCGGGAAAACGCGTGCGAGCAAGTCACGATTGGTTTTGGCTTTACACCTGATTGGTTGAGAAAGTGGCGCGAGTTTTTTTAACCAATCAAAGAGCCTAGTAATGCAAAACCAAAGCAAACACAGCATTACTTTCGACACTCAATTGAAAACTGCTCTAGTGTTTACGATGGATCGTGTTCCTATTTTTCCTGGTCCTTCTTGATTCCTGTGATTACTGCTCCACCTGCTTACTGCAACGCAGACCAGAGAAACCTCTCCCAACTTTACAGCAGTCAAACGTCAGCGTGCGCAGTTCCCACAATAATTTCGGTTTGTCGTGTATTTATTGCAATGTTTTTGACAAAGTTTAGCTCTTGAAAGCTTTGTTCCTGATCAAAATTAATTCCGACACACTGGAAGACGTAATTGATAATTACATTTGCGTTTGACCTCTTTGCTGCTGACGGGAGGTTCCTCAGTGTATAATAATTGCAAGTTATTTCGTCTTCACTTTCGCAGATACTTGTCATCGATATCAAGGCAAGACAGCATTCTTCACCCGGCTCTTGTGGTAGATCTGGTGCATGACAAGTGTGTGGATGCCACTGAAAGTCTGTATCACAGACGCACCATAGAAACACTCCCGGATGTGACGTCAGCAGCCGTGCCCAGTCTCCCGGCCAGCGAAGAACCGAAAGAAAAACAAATGGTTGTCTCCTTTTCAACTGCCAAAGTCAACTTTTGCTTCCTGCAAGTGGCCTCCGTGGACAGCGGTGAGACCCCAATCTCACCAGACAGCGTTGTTGAATATGAGAGACCACCTCCCGTATCACTGATGGCTGGTTCGGTCAGCGGTGTTACAGCGGAAGTTTTGTCTGTTAGGCGCAGGCTCTCTCCTAAGGAAAGCGACGACCAAAAGAAAGAATCAACAATTTCGGCTCCTACTTTGTCGACCAACACAAAGCAAACTGGCAAAGCTGTTGATCTACTGTCGCCTTCCAACGAGGAGCCAAGTTTACCCACTAGTAAAATGCCACGTCACCGTAATACCATGACAACAGCCAGTGCGACATGTGCACAGATCCATTTTCAGCTGCGGAAGTTGTGTGACAAAGATGAGATTGAGAATTGCGTGACAACCGCCATACCGGAAGAGACTTCCAGGTGTAAATTCCAAGTGAACAACAGCAGTTATACCGGCTTCACTGAAGGATTTGAAACTCATAACGTTGATCGCAGTCAAACTCTGAATTTATTGATGTTAGAATGCGGCCTTGATAATGTGTCTTTTAAAGCCGGCAGTGAGTGCGCAAGCGGAAGTGAAGTGTTGCCAAAAATAAGGGAAAGAAGACTTGCTTCCAGTCTTCACAGCGATATTAGGAAGTTAAAGCAAACTAAATCCGATACTACTGAAGCTCACGGTTTTAGTAACCCCATGTTTGACAAAGAATTAGCTTTTGTAGGAATGCATTCAAATCTTCCTGAACAGGACCGTAAGTCAGATGCTTCTTTGAGCCGCGCCAGTTCTCTGCCATCTAGCCGCGGCTCGGTCAGCTCCAGCAGCGGAAATGACTCTGATAAGGAGAGTGACGCAGATGATGACGTCACTAAACCTTTGTTACGAGCAGGGGACCGGTTGGTAAAAGAAAGGTCCGGAAGGGCAAAACCGGAAGAAATTGCTCCCAAAGATGCAGAACTTGCGCGAAGAACGGACGTTACCGTTAACTTTACTAATATTTGGTTCAATTTGGCGTCGCCTTCTTCTTTTAAGACGGCACCGGCTAACTATCATTTGTACAATAGCCTTGTCACGACCGCGATTCCTTTCGTGACAGCTTGGATCCCACCGGTCACGCAACTCAGGCAGGTTGTCAATGCTCTGGAGAAGAATCACCAGCGATATCTTAATAGTGTGTTTGGATGTTTGTTGGCTCAAGCTTTGCCCGAGTACGGAGGAATTCCTAAAGCGGTAAGTTTTTGTGAGAATGTCAGTAGATGAGGGCAGCTTTAAGCGCTACCGTTTGAATGAGTCTGCTAATGGAAATCTTTAACAGGAAGGAACGAGGGTGCGAGGAACATGTCTGGTTTCCAATTCATAAATCGCACTTTCATACACAATCTTGGGGAGGACCACACCATTAGTTTCACCTGTCATGGGTTACGCATCATTCCTCCCCGGGGGGTACACCTTATATTGGGTTATAAAGGGAGGCTCCCCCGAAAGGGGTCCCTTTTTTAAGCTTGCAGTATATCAAAGGGTAGGGAAAATTGCCATTTTAGTATACGAAAGGGTCACAAAATCAGCTGCAAAGTGGAAGAAATGGTGGCTAAAGCGAAGTATATCAAAGGGTTCCACATTTTGGCAGGAATGACTATTTTTTTTAATTACTTTATTTAACAAACAACACACAGTACATTACAGTTGATAACAAAAAAAAAAACGGAAAAGAAAGACAAACTACAATTAAGGTAGGATCTTATACAGTTGGTTCGGCAGGAATGACTATGCAACTGAATCAGAACGACTGAAAACCGGGGAAAACGTGGCGATTATACGAAATTCTACTGTATTGGCTTATCCTTGAGGTATAAGAAAGGAGTGCAATCTTGCTCTAGGTATGTGAAAGGGGTACCATTTTGGTGAAAATTAGTATATTAAAGGGTAAGGGTTTGAACCTCCGGGCGGAGCCTCCCCGTACAAAACTTTATTGAGTACCCCCCCGGGCCCCGGGCATTCATCATGCGTCACACATGATGTTACACAAGCCTGGGCCCGATTGTTCAAAGCAGGATTAAGCTAACCCGGGATAAGTGTTAATTTTGAATTCAATTTTAAAGCCAAACGATACGGATTCCTGTAAATTATATTTGCCCTACCTTTTGACTTTGGTTGCTTTCAAACCGCCAGTTGGAACTTGTTGTTAAAGCTCTTTTGAATAAGAGAAACGATAACCTTGGTTAAATTTTAATCCCAGGTTAGCGTTAACTGGCTCTCGAACAACCGGGCCCTGATGTTTTTTTCTTTTGCTTTCCAGCACACAGTAAGCGCTTTCTCTACCGAGAAATCCAAGTTTCTTCAGGAAGACCACTCAAGCCAGCTCATTTACATTCTCCGACGTCAGCTTACAGGCTCCAAGCTCAACAAGATCAGGCACTCACTGGCCATGAAAACAAACATCCCGGAGAACGAGAATCTCGTGAAAGGAATCTTCGCCTTGGCGCGACAATGGAAGTGCTTTCTGGCGGGAACAGAGAAAGGGGAGGTCCCGTTTTACGGTTCCAGTTCCCTGAAACGTCGCGTGGTTGGACGTGGAGTTTTGACCCAGAGAGACCGGGCTATTTTATTGAGGGAGGAGAGGGCGAGTAGGCAAGAAGACACGCCTCTGAAATTGAACACTCCTGGTATAAAGGAGGCTGAGAAAGAGTCTCCAGCCGTGAATGTCGACCAGTCACAAGAGCAGGGTTTGTGTTCCTCATAAGACTTCTGTTTTACCGTTAGTTAGCCTGTTTTGGTTAATTTTGCTGTTTTTGTTTTTTAAAAAGCTGTTCGAGCACATGAGCTTATTCACGAAAATTTTGGATTGGTTACTTGTTCCTTTTTTCAGTGCACCTCACTTAAAAAGACTGTAGCGGACTCCAAGAAGTCCCAACTAAATTTTTGTCGGACTGTTCTCAGGCCTGTTGTTTTACCAATTTTCCCGCTTTCTCTTGTCAGCACTCCCGTTATCTCAGTAGTTTTGTGCTCCCTTCCCTCCCCTCCCTCCCGTCCCCGTATTTCGCTCTCCTGAACAGTCAGCACTTGAACTCGGCCAACCAGTACGTTAAAGTAGGGTTCCTGGCTCGTACCCAGGCGCTTTTGAGGTTTTTGACACGAAAGTGAAGGCCTATGGGAAGGCTTCATAGAGATCGCCAGTCATTAAGGGAAGACTTAACGGAAAACGTGAAGCTCGGTTTCGCGTTTTTCGGCTTTCCCATGACGCCTTGCTCCTCGCCAAAATTTCGCGTAGAAAAAGAAGCGCCTGGCTGTATAAAATGCCGGATCATGTTCAAAAAATGGCATGTGTGTTTATTTTCAATAGGGGATTCTCCAATCGACACTCCACCAAAAACAGCTAAAGAGTCACTGGCATTAGAGCTTGAACCGTTAGTTTCCAAACCTTCTCCTCGACCAGTGCACTTGGATGTCCCCAGGCCAAAGCGAGAGGTCTCACAAGAGAGCGACACCGACTCGGACTACTCGCCACCAACTACCATAAAGAAACCTCACAAGGGAACTACATTTGCTGAGGGAAAGAAAATGGGACACCATAAACAGCTGAGTTTGTACAGCTGGCTGTCGTCGCCACCCACTACCTCCCCACCCACGACGTCACATTCGAAGGCTACGGCCGAGGGAGAACTGGAACGGAAGACAGTGGGGCAGACAAAAGGTACGAAATGCGGTCATTTCACTTCAAAGTAGATTCGCCCCAGATCAGAAGTTGTTTCGCTCATCCGGTATTCCTGCGTTTTAACCCAGATCAAGTCCCCCCAAAAAGTCTCACTTACCTTAACAGATGAGTGGTATGTCGACCACGTAGCATTCCACGTGTAAACATGCCACATAAAAGTCGTCTTTACCCAGTTGATTAGTCGATGAAAGGGCCTTTGCAAGTATAACTAATGCTACGTTTGCCAGCTCGTCTATTTGTCAACGTCGCAATTTGTCGCTGTAGACGTCTTAAACAGTTTGCTATCACGTCGGGTCCCCAGGCTACCTTTTGGTTACTATCCAAGTGGAAATCGCCGATCAATGTCATTTTGCTGCAACAATTCGCTGCAACAAATCGCTGGCTTATGATCTTCGTTTAAATTGACGCAAAAATCGCATCATAACCTGTTTTTGTAAACGTTCATAACGCTGTTCTTTTTGTCTTATTTCAGGCCCAATTTCTAAAGTAACGTCTTTTGTGCAGCCAGATCTGTTCAGCGATATGGTAAGCGTACCGACCAGCGGTAAACAGATCAAAGACGAGCGCGAGACATTCAAGAACTTTCTACAGGCTATTAATCTTATGCCACGTGTTGCTAAGCAGCAGGACACAGCCAACACGTTCTCTGTAAGCACCAAGCTGAGGTACCTGCACGTGCATCTAGTGGATGGCGGATTTGACAACTTGGCCAAGAAAGGAAAAGGCAAAGGAAAGAATAGAGTGGAGGCTGAAAACAAGAGTAAGAGAAGGCGACAGGTTAGTACAGAACATCGACTTTTCTGCTTTTGCTTTTTGTTTTGTTGCACTGAAGTATTAAAGTCACAGAAATAACTACAATTATAGGATAACGCTAAATTTTGGCGTGCTCCCATTGGTGGAAATCGTTCACGTGACGCGATAGTGTCCCCTCCTCAGCGGGCGCCTATCAGCGAATAGTGCCCGTTCTCGCAATTTTCGCTGAAAATTTAGCGTTGTATAATAAAAACAATAGAGTCCTTCTGTCTCACGCCCTATGTGTGATAGGTTCCCTCGGAAATTTGATGTTCAAACTTCATATAATCCCTCGAACTACGTTCTCGGGCGAGTATTTGTTGTCAACATCAATTTTCCTCGGGCAACCTATCACACGATGGTGCCTTCGACAGAAGAACTTTATTCTTTAAATAGTACACATCACAGAGATGAATAAGTTTAAATGTAGGAAAAATTGCGGTGAACGAAAAGGTGCTAGGCTGTAAAAAAGGGATAATATAGTTAAAGCCGCAGAAATTAAAAAGCTGCTATAGAAACTAACATGGTTGATGAAATAGATCATACAGGGGACTGAAAGGGTAAAAAAGTAAAAAAATGATCTTAACTAAAGGGCTCCGTTTTTCTGGTGGAGGAATTCCAGGTTTGGCCTTGATATCATGAACTGATTTAAGATGTTTTAGGGAGCCTTCTCTTCTAGGTGTTTTCGTTGAGTATCAGGATTTGAGCGACGTGATGTAGTTCTCTAAGATCTTATTCTGGAATTAAGGAGTCACTTACTAATTCAATAATTTTAAACCACTCTAAATTGTTCTTTGCAATTCTCCCTTTCTTGTAGGAGGGAGACCCGGTCTTCATCGCCAGAGACTTCGTGGTCAGATTCCTTCGTGATGAAACTCCTATAGACTTGCCTCCTAATAAACCCTCAAGCAACAGCTTTCACACAGAGGACGAGAACAGCAAGCTGACGCAAATCAAGTTCACACTGGGCTGCAGCAACATCACCCAGCGTGTAAACCTCTCTTTTATCCGACTGACTCTTCAAGTAGTGGACATGTTAGATTTGCTGTCGGATTCTATTTCAAAGGGTGATGAACGTGAAAGACCGGCGTTATCTCAAGACCCAAGCTTAATGTCGCCTGAAGATCGCACGGATGGGGTGCAACCATTGGCAACAAGAGCTCCGCATGGTCATGTTAAGTGTTGGAGGATCATGTACCAAGTGGTGGATCTTTATTCGTCGTTACCACGCGAGGCTAAGAATAAAGGTTTTATGAGAAGAAGCACAGTTGAACGAGTGCTGGGAGGTTAGCTCAAAAGTAGCCTGTTCCAGGCGTTCAGATAGTGGAGTGCGAGCGAAAAAGAAAGCGAGCGAAAGAGCGGGAAAAAACGAGGGAAGTCTGGGGAAGAGGACGAGTCTCCCCCCGTTTTTTCCCGCTCTTTCGTTCGCTTCATTTTTCGCTCGCGCTCCACTATTTGAACGCCTGGAACAGGCTAGCTCAAAAGAGAAATTCTCTTTACTGACTGCCCTTGTTCGGGCTGTGTCGATCATTAGGTCGGCGCTGATCTCTAGATTCTGAACCAAATGGGTGTTACCCCTCCCCCCCTCCCCCGATGAGATACGTTTGCAGTCCGTCACAAGGTTACCTCTCCTTTCCACAGCATTTTGTTCGGTTTTCCGTAGCAGTTTTACCAAACGGATCACTGGCACCCATTTAAATCTGTGGGTGAAGAGCAAGGTTTCTTGTTTAAGGACACACAAACCGTGGACAATTCGAAAAGGGTTGTTAGTGCAAAAGATTGTGAAACGAGTCAAAAAGGGTTGCTAGTACAAAGTTTCGACGAATCGTTACAGTGTTGAAATGTGTAGTGAGGATTGAAGTGATAACCAGCTATCCCCTTCATTTTCAACACTTTCTTTATTTAACATATTCAAGACAGGAGCTCAAAATGACAGCCTCAAAAGTCAAAAGCAAAGTCTTGACTGAAAAACGATTACTCCCGATGAAAAACAATAGCAGGGGAGCAGGGATGGCGCAGTGGTGAGAGCACTCGCCTCCCACCAATGTAGCCCGGGTTCGACTCCCGGTCCCGGTGTCATATGTGAGTTGAGTATGTTGTTGGTTCTCGTCCTTGCTCCGAGAGGATTTTCTCCGGGTACTCCGGTTTTACCCTCTCCTCAAAAACCAACATTTCTAAATTCCAGTTCGATCCAGACACAGTGGACGAGGAGCCACCTTGTGGACGTGCCACTGCTCATTCCCATTTATTTATTATTTTATATTTATTTTATAGTAAAGAGAATATGATGCTCATTATTGATGGCTTATTAACCCTTTAAGCCCTAACAGTGACGAAAATGAAATTTCTCTTTACGTTATCACTACTTGTTCAAACATTCACGTGATGAGAATAAAGGAATTGATCACCAAGGAAGAGATATGTCTTTTGGTTCGACAAATTCTTGTTACTAGTTCTATTAGAAATGTATGGAGAGCAGTAAGGAGAATATGCATTTTATATCAGGGCTTAAAGGGTTAAAGTAATATAGCTACCGAGTTGGCCTTTTCTTGGTTAAACATTAAATAAACTGTTTGTTAATGTTTTTTAATTTAAATTGGACCCACAGTAATTGGCTACCCGCTGTTGTGGTTACCCTACCGTGTTTAGTCGAGTCTGTGTTTTGCTTTGTTTATTGTGTTAGTTTTATAAGTAATTTATTTAACTTCCTTTTCTTGTTCTTCTCTTTGTTTTCTTTATGGCGAAGCTAATAAAATAAAATATAAAATAAAATTCTTACAATGGTGCTACTCGGTGAGGGAACGTATTCCGTGTTACCTTGTATATTTGTTTAAATAAAGTTTGTTTGTTTGCATTGGCTATTATTTTTCTTCTTTTTAGCTGAAAGGTTTTCCCCAGAAAAACCTCGTGATGTCAAAATTGACATTGAAGATGGATCGATAGAAGATGGAAGAAGACGCCGCGCCCACAGTCCTGCGGGTTCCGATAAGAGGAAGTCAGCGGCCAGCCGTAGCACAACTGAAGCGACCACCATCACAGACCAGGAGGATGCGCAAAGTGTTTTACCGCTGTGCACAGTGTTCGGAGTCGTGATATTACCTAGAGTTAAACTGCTGGCCAGTATTGGTGGGCTCATCCTGGAGACGGAGATTAGGGATATGAGTGTTTCTTTGTCGCGGATAGAGGAGACCGACAAGGAGGGCGAAGGTTTGAAGTTATTGTTTCTTTTTTGCAAAATTACTTCTCTCTCTCTCTCTTTTTTTTTGGGGGGGGGGGGAGTAAAGCTTATAAGGAGTGGAGCTTGTGGAGTACTCTCCCACATAAGCTATGACATGTACCATCCCAGTCCCCAGAAGGTATGGTGATTGAGCCGTTTGAGATAGGGTGCAGGCTTAATCGACCGAGAAGCGGGACAAATGTGAAAGGAGCGTGACAAGTGCGCGTGAAGATTGTTTTGCTGCTTTTTGGTCTGCAAGGGTGCCTCCCCTTGAGGAAGCTGAAGAGGGACTACATGTAGTGCACTATATAAAATGCTTATGGTTGAATTTCTTGTTTTCTTTTTCCTAGGACACGTGAAGTCTTCTGTGACTGGGCATCTGGGCAAAGCTAAAGTGGATCTCAAAGAAACTTCAAAGTTTGTCTCAGGGTAATGAAGTAAAAAAACAAAACAATGCAAAACAAACAAACAAAAACAACGATTTGTTCAAGTTAGTGACAAGTTAACTAATAATTTCTGCAATAATAAAATTTATTTCAGGACCGTAGTCAGCTCCAGCTTGTCTCGATCGCATGCCCTCTACTCCTCCATCACGCAAGGTACCCAAGAGAAAGGTAACGCACTCGTCACATTGGGGATGATTGACATTGATATCCCGCAGCACCCTGTTGCGTTACACTCAATGATGACACGTAGTTCACGCACCATATCACGTCACATCTCAGAGATCCAGACTCAGAGATCAGTCATCAGGTAAAAGAGAAAAAAATGTTTTTGCCGTTAGTTTTTACTATAATCGCTAACCGCTATCTGGGTAGTTTAGATGACACGAAGAGTGCCATTTTGCAGCGCGGGGGTTAGCGATTTCGCGTCCATCAAGCAGTTTCTTAACCTTCAAGTTCCAATTGTTGATTGACAGATTCTCCTTACTGGTCTCCTTCCATTTGTTACAGTACTAGTTGACAGAAGTTTAAAAAATACACTAAGGCTGTCATCTTTGGCGATCTTTTCTTTAGCTCTCATGATCTGTTTGTTTGATTGTGTATCAAACGTTTGATGCCAATCACTAATGGAACTTAATTCATCCATTCGTTCGTTTGCATATTTTTAACTTCGGAGGGAGGATATCCATCTGAATGTGCCAGTCCATCTCCTTGAAATGCAAAAACACAAATCTAGTTAATTAACTGGTGAGATGGTATTTCCGGGCTAAGCTCAACTCCTTCTGACAATTCAGATGAACGAATTATTGGCATTGATGTTAGGTGGTTGACTCTGTCTTTCTCATCTTGTATTACTTAACTAGTAGGGGGCATTGAAGAACCCACGTCACTGCTCGAAATTTGTTGGGAAAGTAGTCTTTTGTGTTGTTACTTGGAATGTTTACATTCGTTCATTCATTCATCCGTCCGTCCCTCCGTCCGTCCGTCCACCCGTCCTTCGGTCCGTTCTTGCGTTCTTTCTGGCATTTGTTAGTTCGCTCGATCTTTTTTCGTTCATTTGTTCGTTTGCCTCTTTTTAACTTGGGAGGGACAATTTTCACCAGAATTGGCTAGTCCAATTCCTTGAAATGCAAAAACACAGATACACAAAGTTTCCTTTAAATAAGTACAGGTATCTAGCTTAGGTTTTATCATTCAAACATTTAGCCGATGAGTAAATATTATGATTTTTGAAGCTGTTTTTTTTGCTTTTAACTGTTTCTCCTTCTCAGATCTATGGGCAGCTTTCATGATAGTACCCAGTCCCGTATGATGGGCAACAGCCTATCCGGTGGCCCGCCGGAGTTTCCAAGGTTTTCTCAGCTCATGTCCCCCGCGACTGTCAAACAGTTCGCGCCCTGGGACACAGTGGATGGCTCCACCCCAGTCTCCATCGTGTCTAGGATTTCTTTCACTTGTGTGTTAAAAGGTTTTGGCTTAGGAGCGTCGTTGTTGCCTTCTTTGAGAGCTGAATACAAGGTTAGTGCACACGCTGTTAGCTGTGTAAGAAAGAGAAAGATGTCTATGGGGAGTGGGGGGTGAGTGGGGGGGGGAGGGGGTGAGGAGGCAGGGAATCTGAACGTTCCGGTTCATATGTCTTTTTCTTCCGGATTCTGTAAAATACTACACGGTATTGGACAATTTTTCCTCATTCCCTCGCCTCCTGATGTATCACAACCACCCCCCCCCCCACCCTTGTGGCTGACATGCCACATCCCTTGTGCCTGATGCACCACACACCCCTGTGCTGGTATTTTCCACCCTACTGTGCTTGATGCCCCCCCTCCCCCGCGTGCCTCATGTACCCTACCCTCCTGGGCCCGATTGTTCGAAAGCCGGTTAACGCTAACCTGGGATTATAATTTAACCAAGGTCCCTGTTTCTCTTATTTCAAAAGAGTGTTCGCGGGAAATTCCAAGTGACCGTTTGAAAGCAACCGAAGTTTAAATCAGAGGGCAAAAAAGATTCACAGGAATCTGTATCGCTTGGCTACAAAACGGAATCAAAAACTGGCGCTAATCCTGGGTTAGCTTAACCCTGCTTTGAACAACTGGGCCCTGTTCTTGATACGCTCCACCCTCCTTTGTCTGGTTCGCCCCACCCTACCTGCCTGTAAACATGACAGGGATCTCGCATCTCTGCCTAAACCCTAGCTGGTCGTGTTTTTCGTCTTTCACACGTGCAATGAGAAGAAGCCAGTCATCACAAGGATATATTAGAGGTTCCTGTCTTCGTATGCAACTGGAGCGGTGCTATTCCAATACGTGCTTGTTTTTCTTCTGAATTGGTTGACGTTGACATAGTTTTAACTCGAATTATTTCAGGTTGGAAGAATAACAGGATCAGGACGCACTGGGAAGAACAGCAATTTTAAGTTGGCCATGCCTGTCCACAGTCTTAGTTTCACGTCCAAGGTTTGTACTTCGTACATCGTCAGTGAAATTACACATTTCTTTTCGCGTAGTGATGGAACATAAAAGATTTCATAAGAATCGTAATAGGCACACTCGACGATTGCTGTATCAGAGAAAACCCTTAGAACCACGTTGAACAGCATTCTGAAGAGTACCACAAGAAAGTAGTGCTCAATGGCTTTAATTTAAATGGTCACACGTTAGGATTTGATCCACAAACTCAGTCGTGTAACGGTAAGCGCAATTGTTTTCATTTCGTCGATTACTTGCGGGATGTAATCCACAGACTTTAAAGTACAAGTTAGAACCACCTTGTACAGCATAATTAACGGTGCCACGGGAAAATACTGCTCAGTAGCTTTCATTTGAATGGTCACACTTGAGCTTTTCATCAATAGACTCAAGAGTTAGAACCACGTTGTACAGCGTAACAAACAATACTACAAAAAGTAGTGCTCAGTAGCTTTCATTTGAATAGACAGACTTCTAGGATTGCATTACAGACTCACAGTATAATTGACTTTGGGGGTCTAACAGTAATTCTGGTTGTCATCTACATTCGGTGAAATCTCGTTTCTTTTATCTGTTAGGTACAATCCCTTGACGTCACCATGCCACCAGCCACCGTTGTAGAACTGCCCCCCGTCAACATGCATGGGGAGCTCATTTCCAAGCTTCCTCGGCCTGTCAGAGCCCGGGATGGTCCCGGGGAACCCGTGGAGAGTCTTCGTCGCCGTTCCTCGTCTAAGACCCACTTATATGTCTTGGTGGAAATAGGCGCGTTTCAACACAGCCTGACTACAGATCTACTGAACCATCTGGTGTTTGTACAGAAAAGCTTCATGAAGGTAGGCTGACTTTTTGAGGGCTGTAACTCTTTAAAAGTAACGAGAAGAACTGGGAAAACTGAAAAAGGGAACTTCGTATCAAGAAGGTTCTGCTTGTTAGCTTTCATTTGAACAGTCACAGTTTAGGATTTCTTTTTCAACAGACTCAAACGTTCGAACCACCTTATCCAGCGTACTAAACAGTACGACAGGAAAGTACTTTTTAGCTTTCATTTGACGGTTCACACATAAGGAAGTCATCCACAGACTCCAAACGTAGCATCACGGTGAAGCGCGTAAAGAACAGTACCACAGGAAAGTACTGCTCAGCAGCTTTCACTTCAATGGTCATACGTAAAGGGGCATAGTCACGCTATTTTAGTTCACTTTAAAAATGAAAAATATGTCCTCACATCAATGAACGCTCACAAATAATGGTCTAGTTTTGTCACCAAAGACTATATTACTTCACTGAGACTATTTTCTGTCGTCTGTTGCTACGCATGGCACGAATGGAAATGGATTGCAATTTGAAAAAATTAGGCTAAACTTTTCAAATTCTTTCAGCATGTTGACATTAAATCGATAGAAATGGTCATGATTTGTTTTCTCTTAATGAAATTAAGTTAATTTGTTTCTTTAAATGTTCAAACACAATGTTGGGCATGGATAAAGTTAGCTACCGATAATATTAGCTCAGTTTTGATCAGAAATCTGCGAAATCCTCGTGACTATGCCCCTT
>Ga0126336_10001194_pt1 | contig 12991 bp, 4 predicted proteins | sample SidCmetagenome_FD_92530 | JGI IMG/M metagenome (GOLD analysis project Ga0126336, IMG submission 92530) | Coral microbial communities from El Islote,Puerto Morelos, Mexico - Siderastrea C C metagenome | ecosystem: Host-associated > Invertebrates > Cnidaria > Coral | place: El Islote,Puerto... | reverse complement strand
TGACGTGACAGTTGTTTTATTCTCGCGGCTACTGTCAACAGACTTCTTGCAACACAATTGTAGCACTCAAGGTGAGAAAGATTTAAGTTTTGGCCGTCGGTTCTTGTGTTTTACTTTTGCTTTTATGATTCGAGCTTTTGAGCTTAATGGCGCGGAAAACACTTGCATCCGAAACTTCGAATCAAATGATACGGCTCAATCCGTTCCGTTTTCTTGGTGAGAAAAGGTGCAGTTCCATTTGTCCAAAAAAAATCCACCGAAAATTCCATTCAAATGGTAAGCGCTCACAATCTATAGTTACGGTTTCATTTCACAAGTAAGATAAAATATTCGAGTCCGACCTTTATGGGCTTTAAAACGGCTCGCCGTTTTAAATGCCCATTAAGGTCTCCGGCTCATATTTTATCTATTAAATGCCCATAAAGGTCTCCCGCTCATATTTTATCTATTACTTATATATGGCTACCGCTGATGAAATGCTGGGGTTGTACCGTGTGATCATGGATCACCTAGTATTACATTTACGGGAGAGAAGTCCCTACAAGGTCTCCCGCTCATATTTTATCTATAACTTATTTATGGCTACCGCCGATGAAATGCTGGGGTTGTACTGTGTGATCATGGATCACCTAGTATTACATTTATGGGAGAGAAGTCCCTATCTCTATTAGCTTCATTCTGCAGAAGCTGCTTAACTGGGCCCTAACCGCATGAGCCGCCATGGCCAAAAGTGCATGCGACATTTCATATTTTCTTCGTTTATCAGATATTACCAGAGACTTTCTACGGGAGCCTGAAGGAGTACGTGCTTCAGAGATGTTGCGAGCAGGGGCACATAGTCATGTTTTTGTCCCAGGTGGCGTCTGCTCTCCACTACCTGCACGTAAACCATATTGTACATGGCGATCTCCGAGCTGAATATGTGAATGTAGTAGCACCAGACAAGGTACGTAAATCTTTTTGGCCACGACAGTGGCTAATTTCGAGGCTTGCAGAAAATTCTGTGATGGTCTCAGTCATATTCTTTCATAATTCTTTATCAGCGACTCGTTACATCTCAGCTATGAGAAAAGATAACATTACTCATTTATGTTTTACAATTATATCATCATATACAAACGTTAAGTGGAAGCTTTGCCAAGGTTGTGTGCAGCGCTTAATTCTGTCACTGTTAATCTGTGTTTTAGAGGTCCTGACATTCTATAACTGTCCCCCTTAAACTGACACTGTAGTAACGTTTCATAATCAAGGTCTTTCGTGGATTTGCATTAAATAACACCTTCCGTTAGTGAAATGCTATCAAGCAAGTTAAGGAACGTGCTCCAAGCATTTTTGCACACAGGCTGTTTGAAAGCTACACACGCATTAATGCATTATCATTGATCATCTACAGGTGCAGGTTGGACGGCTTGGTCGTTCTAAGACTCTATCTATGAGTGCCGATGACACTACTAGTGTGTCCTGCGTGGCAGAGGCCGTTATGGCTCCTGATGCTACTCGCTGGTTAGCAGCATATTTATTTTACTTTGTGTTCTAAGATTTGCATGGCAAAAGGCGTTTGGTGAGGGGTTGTCAAGAATTTAAATGTGGTGGGGAAGAAGAATTTTCTGCATTTTTTTAGCACTTTCAAACACAATTAAAATAATTCCTCGGTCAAGGTTAAAAATATATTACTAATTTACCAAGAAAATTGCCAAAGGCAGTCGTGACACTATTCTGGACTAGATACAAGCACGTTGCAAAATCCAACTTTTCCTATGCTGACATCAATTTTTGCCCCGTGGGACTAGAAAGTTAGACATCTCCCACCCATTCCACTGACTGTGAAATCACCCTATTTCTCAGGAGTGCACCAGAGGTGATCCTAGATGGACGGTACACACATGCAAGTGACGTATGGGCATTTGGTATCCTTGCCTACGAGCTTTATAAATCCTACACAACTGGTCAGGAAGGACGTGAGGTGTCGGTACCTTATTATGGTATTCAAAATGACCAGGTAAGTCCGAAGGATTATTTATCCTCGTCACAACTACCTAAAACCTTCACCAGCAGTAGTTGGAAAGACTGTGAAAAGACAGATGACTTCAGAAGTTCATGTTCAAAAGCATTTATTTGCATGTACTTGACAAGAACGTCTTAGTTCTTCTTACCCTGCCCCTTTCAATGTTGGACCTTTTCAGGCCAATCTTGTGTCAGCAAAGTCGGTTGACACCCAACATTGAGAATAAGGGAGAGGAGGGTGGTTAAATAGGAACTTAATTAACCTTCCCAACACCTCTGGTGATGGTTATGGCGCTTCCACAGTCTCATATGTGCGCCATCACTCATTAGAGTTGTACCCGTATTACAAGTATGTGACATTTTTGTCCAGTAACATGGCTCTAAATGCGAGTTTTGTGCTTACCGTGTTACGTTGATCAATACGCCAGGTTCTGCCTCATATGAGAGTCAAAGGACCATTGGACCAACCAGAAGACTGTCCTGACTGGGTCTATATCATTATGCATCAGTGCTGGGCATTCGACTCCGTACAGAGGCCACCCTTCCTCGCCATCTTTGACTGTCTCACAAGCAGGTATCTATCAGACAACGTAGAGCTTTTGTGAATAATTTTGATCAGCTTAATACACGAGCACTGCTGCCAGGTTAAATACTTATGCAATTTCTTTAATTGTATTCTTTCATTTATCTTAAGGGAACCAATGAAGTCGTGGATGATGGAACTGTGGAAACGTAATCACGATGAAAGTGAATGGCCAGACTCGTCAATCCGTCAGACGAAGAATGCCTGTCATGTAACAGATGCAGAGAAACACCCTTCCATGGAAAGCATTGAGACGATGTGCTCAGAAGACTTCTTTGTTAAGCACAACTACAGATACGTCGACCCTTTGACAGTTGATGTAGGGGAAGAAGAATATTACGCGAGCTGCTCGTCTTGTGGAAGCTTGGAGGTGAACGGGATTGGGGAGAGTAGCTCAGGGTACCACGAACCATACAACGGCCGAAGCTTAAGAAGAGGGCAGGCTGGATTGGTGCCTAAAAAGGTGCCAAACTTTCCATACCCACGAAAAAACGAAGACGGAAAACTCGATAAAAAAGATGTCACGGAATCCCATTCCGGCAACGGGAGCACAGGGTTTCACAGACGAAGTGTAAAAGAAAACGAATTACGAAAGGCAATTAACGATGAATCATCCGACGAAATGGAAGAAACGTATGATGACGTTGCCGTAGCCGTGACAAGCAAGCAAGATAGCAAGAAATCTCATGACGCCAAAGTTAATTCATACGATGGGAGGACAATTCTTCACACATGCAGTGTTGCAACAATCGAAAAATCCACCTGTTCACGTCCTGGTGAAAAACAAGAAGAAGATGATATAGAATCATCCAAAACCATGTACGACACGTCAGGTTATTTGCGCCCGGTGGAAATGGAAAGTGGTGAACGTAATGGAACTAAGCGTCTTTCTTCTAATGCGAACACAACCAGCAACCTTCACTACTCTTCCGTGGATGTTTCTGGGTTCAAGAGGTCTAATGACATCGAGGAGAATCCCATCAATAATACCAAAATTCCAAATAGTCGCAGCGTGAGAAGAAAAGAAGCATTATCGGCATGCTCTTCAAACCCTGCTGAAATGCAACAAGATTACAATGAACCCCCCATATGTGAAGAAGAGTATGAGGAATTACCTGTGAATGATGCATTTGCCCTCTATATCGAAATGAAACGCAATGAAGATGATGGCACTGAGCTTCAATCCTGTAATGCGATTACAACTGACATTCTTTTCTACAGTTCTGTTAATGTTGCTGGCTGCAAAAGTCTACATGATACCGAGGACGATCCCTGCAATGTTTCTACGACCGCTAATACCTGCAGTGTGAGGAGAAATGAAGCACTGTCGGCATCTAACAACGAAGCGTCCGGCTTTTCACACCCTGATGAAGTGGAACAAGAAGATTGTGAAGAGTACGAGGACATGCCAGTGTATGATACATCGAGCCACTCTGGTGTGAGAACTAAGCACCAAAATCGCAATAAGGTAACAAACGACACTATTTTCAACACTCCTACTGGTGTTGCCGTGTGCAAAAAATCTTATGATAACAAGCAAGAACCCTACAACGAGATCACAATTCTACAAGGTTGCAGACGGAACGAGGCACTATCAGGATCTACTAACGGAGCAACCGGCTATTTAAACCCTGATAAAATAGAAGAAGGCTATGAACAACCACTGAATCCCATGTATGGTGCATCGGACGTTTTACTCCCTGTAGAAAAGAAAGGTGATAAGGGTCAGCGTCAAACCTGTGATGAGATCACAACCGATACTATTTACTACTCTTCCGCTGAAGTTGCTGGATGCAAGAGACGTCACAACAAGATCTGTCAAGTGGAACATTCTTCTGCGACATATTCTGAGTTAAATCCGGAGAAGAAATTCGTTGTGGGGTATCAAACACTGGCCTTTAATTCGAATCGCGACGATAGCTCCATGCATGAAGATAAAACACGTCTAAAAGATTGCCGAAACGATACACATGCGTATAATGAACACAAATTGGATAAAAAGGGTAAGTTCGTTTGTGACGATGTTACCGAATGTATTACATGGAGCAGAGCAAGCCTTAAGCAATTTTCAATGAAGAAAACACTCCTTGGTGAATACCAAAACACGTCATACCAAGTGCATGAAGACGAAAACTGCACAGCGAATGACAACGATGAGGACGACAACTCCTCACAATATCACGACATGACTGGTTTCATCACAGAAGACCGCACACGCTTGGAACAATGTTCGAAAAGTAAGACAAGTCTTGATGAATACCAAAACATGGCATGCAGTAGGGATAAAGACGACAACGACTTTGCTTATGGTGACAACTTTGATTTCATCACAAGAGATGGGACACGTTTGGAACAATTTTCGAGGATCAACAACATGCGCGAATACCAAAACATGGCAAGCACGTTGGATGAGGAAGACGACTCTTTAGCATATGACGACGTCATTGGTTTTCCCAAAAAAGACGGCACATGCTTAGAACAATTTTCAAAAAGTAAGACATGTCTTGGTGAGAACCTGGATGAAGGTCATTGCCTTAAGAACGAAGAATCGCTGCACAACATAGAAGATCACAGAAACCTTGGTGAATACCAAAATATGGCAGAACATGGCTTTGGTTCCCTGGACGAAAACAACACAACTCGTAGGTTTAAACCCCAGTGTAATCCTGAGGTGTATTCGTTTCAGAATATCGAGTACTTGGAAACATTACCCTTTAGCACATCAGTTAATGGAGAAAGGAAGAGTGCTAGACGTTTTCAAACAAAGAAGAAAAAGAAATCTCCTGCCACTAAAAAAGAAACTGTTTACAAAAATACGACCTCAGGGCTACACCCCATTCCACGGGGCAAGCATTTGAATGCAAACTTGCAGATGAAGGCTGATACCAGACATTCAAAGAAGAAAGCCGTTTATAAACAGCAGGAAACTCTGCCCCAGGCGGTTCAAGTGAGTAGAATATCCGCCAATAACGACTCAGGAACACAGAGACACCATTCTTCAGTTAGTGTGGCTCAACTAAACGACCCTAGCTTAAGCGTGATCTATTGTTAACCAGATGACATGCTCATTATCATTTCTAGACTAACTAGAGTTTGCCGTTGGTTCTCATGTTATGTGAGACTTGTTCTAGTGCTCATACTCCAACATTTTTAAAAGGCAAATATTTGTTTCGCTTTTGCTTGTCATTTTACTCCCACGTCACTATTACGGCCATTCACGAAAAAACCTTCACAATTAACTGATGTGCATTTTTGCATTTAAAAACGAAATTTGTGTAGAGAAGACGGAAAATGCCAAATGGGGATTAACGAATTTAGGGAAACTAGAAAATAATAAAGGTGATTCTAATACAAAACTGTAAATTAATAGTTGAATACCAAGGCTCTTATCTGTCTGTTATTTCTTTTTGTTTAATCACATCTCATTTCTCAGGAGTTTAACTCGAATTCCCTCTTGAGAAATTAAGCAACAGACTCGAAGGTTTAATCAACTTGTGCAGGAGAATAAAGCAGCACCAGTTGATTTTAGATGTCATACTTTCATGGACGTACAATGCCAATACCATATTACCTTACATGTACTGAGAAACTGAGCGTACTTTCCATTAACGTGGACGCAGTTGGTTTCACATTGATTTCGACACTCCATTGAATAAAACTTTATTACTTATATTTTGGTGATGCTTGAGCACGAAAACTATTTTTTTAGGAAAGTATATCTCTTTGTTCACCAGAGTTTTTAACCTATGCACGTCTTGTACTTTATTATTTTTTATTCAGAGTTCTAAAGGAAAGCTATCTTATCTCAGCGTTTTAACGTAAACGTTTCATGTAATCAGGAAAAAACGTTTGAATTTTAAAGGCACACTATCGTCTATTTATATTAGCAATTCGAGAGGCCAGAAAGCACATTTAAGATGAATGGAAGACAAAACAATGATCCAGCAGTGATGTAAACAAAGTAGCTATTCAAGCTCAGGTGTAAAAAGATGTAAGAAGGTCTTAAGCCAGGATGTAAACAGATTTTAGCTTGAAAAAGTTTTCCCTTGTGTCTTCTACAAAATCAGTATTGTTGGGAAATGATTTCCCAACAATACACAGGAAACATCTTATCTTAGGAGGGCTTCATGAATCCAGCCCCAGCTTGACATAAATGACGTCATGTTTTGTAAACGAGTATAGGTGGCGAGAGATCCGAAAGCCCTCAGCAACAAGGTAGAATTGCCACCAATCAGTGAATTTTGCTGGTGAAAATCAATCGTAAATGACGACTACTTCGAACATTTGAAATTGAAACTCCAAAGTTACCCTCTAGATTTTGTTTTACTTCGGGTTGCCGTTGTGGCTGCTATACCATCGCTATACTAGTGAAAACCAGCCTTTATAAGTTCTGCTCGGGCGGGTTGCCCTGGGGAGAGGTCGGGCACCGGAAATTGTTTCCATTAACATCCGCCTTTGTTCCTAAAAATAACTTTTTTGCAATTTCCCAAAGGCTATACCAGGAGTCTCCCTCTCTGTACTTTATGGCTCTTGAGATCGGCTTAGTGAGTTTCGCATTTTTCGTATATTTTTTGTACACCTCAGTTATAGCCGGATGATGTCAAACTTAACACTTCAGAATTTCGGTATTAAATTCGAACTTTTGTGGCGAAGTTTCAAATCGCCTTTGTAATGTTAAATATATTACGCGTACTTTAATTAGCGCATAATTTCGGAAACTCTATTTTTAAAGTTCGTTATATAGATTGACTGTAACAAACAAGATTCAAATATTGGCGGAACTATTAGATTCCTACTTGTTCACTAATTATCTCTTAGATTTCTTGTCATCATACTCTACTTCTCCATAAATAAAGAAGTCCGTTATTCGAAGAACCGGTTGCGCATGGGAACTGGGCTAAAAAAAAGAATCCTACGGCGCGACCCAGCCCCCAATGTCAATAGCCTCTGATAAATTAAGCGGTAACCATGCCATGGAGACGAATCCCGTTGAATACTAGGGGTGATCTTTTTCAGTTTATAGCTGCAACTTCTCGAGCTGCGATAACTCTAGATCTTTCTCTTCTAGTCTTTCCCTAAAGTTTATATACATTTAGCTCTAGCTAGAGAGTAGGAAAAGCGCGAAAGAAAACGGGGGTCTGGGGCTGGTAGTTAAGTGAGTTCGAGTTACCGGGAGTCAACTGAAGATTACACAATCACAGGTAATTTATATCATCGAACTTCATATCTTTAATATTTTCCAAGTTATAAATATGTACATTTTATAATTACATCTTTTATTAGACCAGTATCAAATACTTCTTAATATGTATGTACATCGTATTGTGCAATTGAACGTCCAACGATGATTGTCTTCTGATTTCACCCACATAATTATATCAAACGATCAGGAGGATAAAACAATCATCATCATTGAGTTTACCCGAAATAAATTGCCATGATAGAAAACGAAAGAGATTACACAGGAGTTTTACGCTCTTCAATGGAACTTTTGTCGTAAGTGTAATCCTGCGGTGATTTCGCTGCGATTCCTTTTCGATATTTGCTGCAATTTCTCCCACATCGCAACCGGGTTGAACATGTTCGAAGCCTCTGCGATATCGCGGCGACAAATCGCGCTGAAATCGCCGCTAGTTTACACTTAAGATTTGTATCACGAGCTCGAGTGCGACGAAAGTTGCACAAAAAATCGCATGTGTAAACCAGCCTTTACTCTCGAAATGCGTGCCTCGTGCGTTTCCTTAACACTTCGACAAGAACGACGTTTCGCTCAAAATTACCCAGCAAGAAATTATGTTGTTATCGAAACACATACAGCCGCGCTGGTAAACATTGCATCTTAATTTCTGGACCAACAAATGTTATTCAGCAATGATGAAGCCTAAGCTTTAGATAAGGCTTTGAAAATTTACTGGTGAGAGTTTCGGTGCCCGTCGGGGACAAAGGCGCGTGAGGAAACTGTATAGAACCACTGAACGTCACTAAAATAAATAGAAACATATAAATAATCGATAAACATCTTCAACAGAATCATTTTTATCCACGGCGTTGTGATTCGTATATATGTTCTTGCTCCAGATTAGCGTTGACTGTGAGCACGTTAATTGGTTGGATTATGGTCCAGCATCTTCCCATCAACACCTTCCACGTTTGTGGCTCTTTTTTTTTCAAGGCCTTGGTTCGCTTCTCGGTATTCTTTGACAGCTCCTGGAGATAACTTCCCCCGCTCATAAGTGTCCTTGTGTCAGTTGAGTGGTTCTGTAATACCTGGCCATTCTCGCCGTTAAAGCTTTCTGTGATGTGAGGTCTGGCGTTTTTCGTATCACATCCGTGTGTCTGAGAATTTTAACACATAAACAAGTGAGTTTTTTGCCACTTTAAAGGTCTCATTCCGAAAATCATTACCAGGAAACTCATATTTGACATGTTTTAATGAACTATTTTTTCAAAATCAGTGTGAAGATTCCATTGTTGGGAAATCATCATAGCAGAAATTATTCTTGAACGAACAATTAAAGAGAAAGGTCGTCAGACGTTTTCGGAACTCATCCGAGTCCCTTTGTCCCGTAGCGTTCCGAAAGCTTCTGACGAACCTTCCCTTTAATTTTTGATCTTTCAAGAATAATTTCTTCTAGTTTATTTTCGTTTCAGGTTTGGTTCGATGTGGAAGCAAATGTAGGCCAGTATGACGGCTCATATATCGTTTTCCCTTACATCAACCTCGTTGGCTCGTTCCCAGGGCAAAGCTGTCATTAGTTGTGGCCAATAATTTGCTGTAAGCTCTGTCCCTGTTCCTAGGCTCCTCCTCGTTTCTAAAGTAGTCTGACCACTTCAATAACAACAACAACCGTAACATTTATTCATACACGACGAACACTGACAATGTACGTTTAATTAATTGTTAAACAATGTTTTCTTGTGTTATCTTTTAATTAATTGTTGTCTTTAGAGCCTATTTTTCTCCGTTTCAAAGCTTGATTGGGGCCGTTGGTGGTTACCAGCCATGGGACATGCTAGATTAAGGGACCCTCTTCCGCCAAAGTTTTAAAATTTCGCTTACCTAACATCCACATTATATTGGCAAATGAAACTTTGGGAAGATAACTGAACCGCAGTTCGTTGAATTTTGATTCCCTTACAGGCCGTCCAGATTTAAAATTGCCATTCTAACGGAAAATTGAGATTTGTAACCATTATTTTATTCTCAGGTTAATGTTTTTCTGTTTTCATCACTTTTGATAATAAAGCGACTTACAGAAAACTGACGTACTTAAAAAACAAAAAGAAAAGCACCCTCGCCCTCCAAAAAAACAAACAAACAAACAAACAAAAAAAAAACAAGATACATCAGTCAGGATACCGTGCCCTTAATTCGCAACAGGCTAACGGCAACAGCTGCTTTTGCAGAAGTTTCATGACTAACCTCGCGTCAAGATCCTGAGGTGTCGTTGTTTGAGACAACACAGAAGCGTTTCCGGCAGCCTTGGCGTCCGCGGCAAACTGATACACAATTAGTAAACAATCGCGACACAGTTGGACAATCCGACGGCAGCAGCTCATCTCAGTCTGAAAATAAGTGAACAATGCAATCTAAGCCTGATTGAGTCTGATCACAACAGCGAAGTATGCTCAATTAATTGTTTAAATTTTAATGATCACACTGATCTCAAAAGTTCACGTAGAGCAACGTTGCGAAGCGTGCTAAACGGCACCAAAGGAAAGTAGTCATTCGATGGTTATGCGTACCTCTGATATAACCTCTGTACTTTTGCTGAATATCGTCTCCCAAGAATTTCTACAAAATAATTCAATAGATAAATAAACCAAAAACAAACAAACAAAAAGAATTGGTTGGATGGATAGATAGCAAAGGATAAAGTCGCACTCGGGCCCAGAAGGCCCACGAACGGCCAGTTTCCGTAGCATGAAGCAACTGAGAGTATTGCTACTCCCCCCTGGACGGGATGCTAGTCCATCGCAGGGTTACCCCGCAGGAGTCTGTCGCCGGTACCATTTAAACACCTGGGTGGAGAGAGACAATGTGGGGCAAAGCATCTTGTCTAAGGAAACAACACGACGGCAGGGACTGGGCGTCGAACCACCGACCTTCAGATCTGATGTTCAACACGCTAACCACTACACCACCGCACCCCCACAGGATAGGTAGTAAGTCTATCATTAAATTGTCAAATCAAATGTAGAAAAATCTTACTGGCCCTGGCCAAACAGATTCAATATTTTCATCTAGCAATGTTCTACTCTGTTCAATTCCGTTCAAAACTAAATTTTTTCAAGTTGTTCTTTTATCACTTAAGTTGACATTATTTCTTATTTCATCCGCAGTTCACACATGTGAGTTTTATGTATATTCAACCTCAATTGTTCAATTCTTTATGCTAAGCGCGTTTGACCACCCCGAAGAATGACGTTAAATGATGCTGAGTGATGTTGGGTGTTGTTGAACAAAGTTTGATAACCATCAAGAATTCGTACAACAAAGTTGTACTCAACAACGTTGCATGTAGTTGCATCCGTTTGACGGAGGTCTTAGGCTGTAAAACAGTCCCAATGTTATGCCAGGAAAGAGGGAGAGAAGGTGTAAAGCAGCTGCTTTATTAGTATTATCACCTGAGAAAACAGTCGACGTTTCTCGAGGTCGCCTCTTGAGCCCTCGCAAAACGACGTCTGAGTACCGAGCGCAAAAATTCCATACTGATGACGAGCACTACCCAGATCTTGGTATTGATTCTGGTTGGTTGCAAGAAAATTCTCTCGCGGAACAACCAATCAGAAGCACTACCAAAATCTGGGTAGTGCACGTCATCAGTATGGAATTTGTGCGCTCGTTACTCAGACGTCGTTTTGCGAGGGCTCAAGTGCGACCTCTGCGAAACGTCGGCTATTTTCTCAGGCTATTAGTATTACGGATTTGCTAAGTCGACATGATGAATAACAGGTATAAACCTACCCAAGGTTTGAGAAGCAATTCCATAATCCCTGTCCATGACTCCACAGTAATCTGTTGAAAACCCGAGAAAACACGCGACAGAGTCGCAAGTTATCCACCTCAGAAGCCCGCCATACGCGCTGCAAAATGGCGCGCACGTTCGTTCGAACGATATCAACAACCTGCGAAAGAAAAAGTACTTGTGGTTGGTTTATTAACAGAGAATTCCCAGCAAACTGAACGGATCCGCGCGTTCAAAGCTGGATATCCAGTCAAAAAAGCGGCATGTTGGACAAGACCATTCCTTAAAGTTATTAAAAATTACTTGCAAGTTATTAGTAATAAGTTATTAGTATTAGACGGTTAGAGAGTGTTTACGCGTCGATCTCATAGATTAAGAGGGTTTGAGTCTCACCAGCCGGCGCTGACCTTTGATTGCACAAAACTAGCTAACCGACTAGAGGAACGATTATTACCCGCCCCAACCTCCCGCTACCTAGATTGGAGGGACGCTAGTCCGTCTCAACATTGCGTTATAGGCTTATAAACCTGAGGGCGTGAAATTTATGCGGGGAACATATTATTATTATTAATATGGTCGATTATGGCTTCCGACGGGGAACAAATGGTTGTCTACATATAAGGCAGCAACTCGACAGTAGAGACCACTACTCCGCAATCAGCGACCTCCAGCTTGAAATCCGACGTACTTAGCAAAATGCGTAGTATCGAGTTGTCCTTGTATTTACACTTGCCATAAGTTTTAAACGAGACAAGACCATTACCTTTCTTCGCTTTATCGAGTCCAGTTTCACCAGCCAATAGGAAGCTACTCTTGGTTTATGAAATTTCCAGTTATCTTGAATCTAGGGAAAACAATTAACAAGACCATGTTGTGAATAGTCAACAGAAGGCTAAGTACAGGGAAAAAGGTAACAAGCTAAGATGGTACTTTGGAAGTGGATAACCCGTACGGCTGGAGTTTCACCCGGCTTCTACGGCATGAAGCAACTAGGATTGCTACCACACCCCTCCCCCCTCCTAGATAGGATGCTAGTCCAGGGTTACCCTTAGCTTTGTCACATACAGAAAATGTGGATAAAAAGTTCTTTTATTATTTCGCAGCGTACGCGTATAAAAAATCTACACTTGCTAAAGCGACAGCTTTACGCGTATGCTGCAAGTAAATCCACCCATACAAATCAACACGTCGTTGCAAAGACCAAAATCGAGAAACGTTTGCCAAAAATTACACGTGAACAGTGCTTTCAATAAGCACCGACGACCGACGAAAAGCGTCCGGAAATTCGCTCAAAGAAGTCGGCTACTATTTGCCCTTAAGGTGATTCCATTCAATTGCATTGCGCATCCTTTCTGCGCATCATTTATTGCGTGATTAGCGCGCGCACGAGCGCGCGCGCGTTCGGAACTTGATAGGTTTTCTATGGAAGCTGAGC
>Ga0126336_10001193_pt1 | contig 12991 bp, 8 predicted proteins | sample SidCmetagenome_FD_92530 | JGI IMG/M metagenome (GOLD analysis project Ga0126336, IMG submission 92530) | Coral microbial communities from El Islote,Puerto Morelos, Mexico - Siderastrea C C metagenome | ecosystem: Host-associated > Invertebrates > Cnidaria > Coral | place: El Islote,Puerto... | reverse complement strand
AATACCACTGATGAAAAGACGATGATGAGGCTGAGGATGATGATGATGATGATGATGATGATGATGATGGTGATGATGATGATGATGATGGTGGTGGTGGTGGTGGTGGTGGTGGTGGTGGTGGTGGTGGCGGCGGCAGTGGTGTTGGTGGTGGTAGATGTTGTTTGATTTTGTCTGATTCAAGACTACCATTTCACATCTTTTCAGCTAAGACCTTACAAACATTAAATTTCAAACAGTACTGCTAATAAGTATAACATAATCATCCTCAGTCCTCTCAAATTTAAATAATGGGTTATGGACAGTTTATGGTCAGTGCATCAGAGAAAGACCAATGGTTCAAGTCTGGTTACAGCATCACTATACATTGCAGGGATCCATATTAACAGTCGTTAGGTCGTCCAAGATGACTACAAAGTGCTACAGACGAGTATCAAAAATCACAAACTCGTCCGGTGGACAAGTAGGTTTTAGGAGCAGAATTTTTTCTTTAATTTTTCACCAGTCAATGTACCTGAGTTTAGAATTTCCACCAGCCATTTAGTGATTCCATACTGTAGTAAACAGTAAACTTCGTTTTGTTGTACATACGACATCTTACTCTCAGAAGTGAAATGTTTGCAGGCTTAATTTTTTGTTCTCGACCACTGACGTACTGCAGCAATATGCAAACACAAAGAGTCTTGTTCTTTGGCCGCATGTGAGTTTTGCAAAATGTGGCGCTACTTTGACAAAGTGTCGCCACCACTGCAGAAAACAAAAGGTGAGTCTTACGAGCAAAGGTCTGAATATGAACAAGAGAAATGAAAACGCACATTTTTACCATTGTGGCAGCAAAACAGGCAGGTGGAGACTTGGATGTCCTTGACAAGGGAGAGGACTTACATGAGAATGACCGTGGTGTTGAGGATGCAATTGACATGGACAGCGATGTTAAGAACTGCCAAATTGAAAGTTTGATCAAGAATTACTAGTAATTTAAGTAAATGCAGCAAATCAATGAGAACCAGGTCTGTCTTTTAAGTCCGTGTAGTTGAATTTGTAAAATGAAAGTGATGGGAGCCTTAAGTACTGTGGTGCTGCTGTATAGTGAAAATAAAATGCAACCTTTCTACTTACTTGTTGTTAACTTTCAGTTTTAAACTGTATTTTGAACAGGCAAGTAAAATTATGTCAGGGCAAGTATCTTTTCTAACATCCTTTCCCGGCTGACAAGTTTGAAAAAAAGCTAATATGGATCCCTGCATTGTCTCTCTCTCTTCCCAGGTGAACTGTTCAGTGAGCCTCAAACAAGCTGCTGATGATAAACCTCTGAGGGGCTTGTGTCTTGTTCAGACTTGGGAGTAGTAATACCACTAATTGCTTCATGCTACAGAAACTGAGGTTAAGCGCTGGCCATGTTGGCTGCTTGTGACCCGTTTGAAACCCTTTGGACAGTGATCACCAACTGAACACACCTTAACTGCAGTTCCACCTTTCTTTGCCTTCCCTCCACTAGCACCTTCATCCTCACCACCACCTCCTATGATTTAAGTATCCAAACAAAATAAGAAAGTAGCACTGGCTAAACTACAGAACACTTGGCCCTTATTTGCACACCACTGAATACAACAGTAATGTCTACAGAGTTTTACCTTACCATCCAAAGCCTTCTCACCTGTGTAAATGGGGTGAACCAAAGTGGTCCTGGATTATGTAACTACTTTATGGCACTTGACCACTCCTGATAAATTAGTGTAGCTTGCACGAGGTGAATTATGTTAATTACCTTCAAATGTTGACTTTAATTTTCAGTCTTTCTCCTAGTTAAAAGGGCATTCCCAGACATTTAGCTTTGAAAGCCTGACCAGTTGGCACGTTTCTTTTCATTGCTTAATTATCAAGTTTATGAGACAACACACCCCTGCTTACTTGTGTTTTAATATAGACCCTGTGCAGTCATCTCCACGAGGAAGGCATTGGGTTTTTCGGTTTTAGTCATTTTTGAGATCGGTTTTTCGGTTTTTGCACTCATAATCTCCGGTTTTTCGGTTTTGGTATCCACTGCAGTTTTCGGTTTTTCCCTTTTTTTGACATTCGGTTTTCGGTTTTCGGTTTTTGTAAATAGAAAAAGCGGTTTTTCGGTTTTTGTTTTTCGCTTTTCTAGTTTCCTAGGCCTCTTCATTTCACCCCGGTCACTCCATTTTGGACCGTCCTGGCCAGGGTAACGTTGACCAGCACGTCATGGTGTGTGGTGTGTGGTGAGCTATCAATGGATTCGCGTTTAATACCTCTGCCAACGGTGAACCTTTCTGAAAGTGACTGCGAAATCTTAAGGAGGTGGGCCTCAGCGTATGGTGCAGCAGCACGACAAAGAACAGTGAGACAGGAGACGAAAACGTCTAAGTACGAAACGCTGCCAGACTTTGTTTTATATCAGCGACAGTTAATTGTTGGCGAAAGGGTTACTTTGTACTTTCGATTAGACGAAAACGAAGATGTGAATGAAGACCGTGAATCTAACCAAAGTAAAGATGTCGGTGAATCTGACTATAACACGGTGAAGACGACGATTTCGATCAAAGCAACTATGAAGAGGTGGATCTCAGTGTAACAGTGGTGACTGCTGTAATTGATTTGAATAAAATACCCTCATCCCTGAAAGCCTCAGAAAATGGAAAACTGCACGTCTTTATTGACTTGAGTATGCACTAGATATAAAACCAACCGTATCAAGGGTTAAAGGATTGAAAATTACGAATTTGCGGTTTTGATCACTATTCTCAGCGGTTTTTCGGTTTTGAGCGATTTTTCTTCCGGTTTTTCGGTTTTGATGGAAATTTTGGCCGGTTTTCCGGTTTCTGATAGGCCCCAATGCCCCCCTCCTCCATCATACATTTTACCTTTAGCTCCTTTCCCTTTGTCTTGTTTTCCGCCTCCACCACCTCCTTTTCCTTTCTTAGGCGGCATCTTTTAGTAGATGTCTAAAGATATCTGATTGTTTTTTTCACCACACACAAAGAAAAGCAAACAGCCCTTTCAAGCCGCCATAATGGTTTTCCACCAGTCGCGTGAGCCTGGGACTAGCATTCTTACAGCAATTGATCTGGGCAGCGGCTTCACAGATGGAAAAATCCCTCATGTAAACGAGACGAATTGTTCTTTTGTCAACAAATGGCCGCCATAAACAGATGAACCTCTAAGCAAGTCTTTTCAAAATCAAATTCTATGAATTGAAAACGTCCTAAAGCTAAAAACAAAATCATTAAATTTTGGTCATGGAGATTGGTCCAGCTCTACCACCACACCTTGCGCAAAAATTGAACTCTTCAAGGGAAGAAAATAGTACAAAAAATGAAGAAAAGGAGAGTTCTAGTGAAGCGAGAAAACAAACTGAAGAAAAATCAGACAGCGATGAGGAAGAGAGTTATGGGCCAGCTTTACCGCCTGGATTCAAGAAAAATAAAGAATCTGCTTCTAGTTCAAGATTTATCGGACCCATGAGACCACATTTTGATGCAAGTTCTTCGTCAACAATTACGTCAAATGGTTTGTATAGAATGTTATGAACATCGGTTCTCTCTTGTTACTTAAATACCGCCAGCACACCAACAAGGCAATGTCAGGTAGCAGGGTCCGGTTGTTCTTTACCCTGCAGATGGAAACTAAAGAAATTGATCCATGTTATCTTCCCGGATAGGGATTTTTCCACAGGACAAGTTGTACTTTGAACTTGTAACCTGGCCCTGTTATCTAACAAATTGTAGCTCATCAGATAGAACAATCACATCAGCATTATTCTGCAAGCAGGCTCACTTAGCTGGGTGTTTGCATGACTTGTCAGCAAAGTCACCATTTCCCTGCTAGCAGAGGCCTCTCACGGCAAGAAGGAGAGAGATCTCTCCCGAGTTCTGACGTGTTTCCTGTCGCGCATGCGTTAGCATTTCCTTAACAACGAGTGACATTTTGGTCACGTGAGACATGACCTTGGCAAACCGGTTTGTGCGAAAGGTCAACAACCACGGCAGTGAGATGTGTGAAATTTGTGAGAGCTGTATCGGGAAATGCCGCAAACTCCTCAACATACTTTCTCCGGGGGACACCAGTCAAGCCAGCAGGCGACTGCCTTTTCTGTGGACACAACACTTGGCGAGCATGATCGCACAATTCCCGAAGATCTGACAGACAAAGTCTGTCGTTTGTTGGAGAGAACGCCTGAGTTTCAACGATAATCATCACGGCTGTGTAAAAAGTCTAAAAAGTGCTTTCGGCGCATTGAATCTCTGATTAAGCGAAGTAAAGATTTTGATTTTGAAGCGCGGATTAATTGAATGTTATGAGAAAACAGCATCCGAATGTAAGAATATTTGTGTAGCAAAACAAAGCTAATGTTTACTTACTGTCAGAAAAAGTCAGAGAATTTAATGGCATGGTAAGAAACTATAAAGACAAGACTGAGAAACGTTTATGGGAGATTGGGAAGCATTTAAATTTCAGTGAAAGTACCGGTATTTCATCTTTTGTGTTTAGAATGGTTTCGATCACGAGTGGGCTATTTTTCGTCTGGCGTCGGGATGAGATTTTCCGAGAATTCGGGCGGCGATTCTAAGAAAATGTTCAACAAGAAAAAAATGTCTATATATTTACAGGATTTGGATTTACACTGCAGTTAACAATTTGTATTATCTTTACGTCAGGAAAATAACAAGAAAGAGTCATTATAGCAACGATAAAACTTTTACACAGCGAGTGCAAAAAAATAATTATAAAATAATAATCGCTTTTGTAAAATGAACAAGGACAAATCACGAACTTTGATGAATAAAACAGTTGCTTGAAGAAAACTGCTTCGAAAATTCAGAAGAAAGAAGTTTTTTCTATTTTGCTAAGGGACCGGAATAATGTTGACTGTTGGCTGAAATTTTTAAGAAAACTTTGACAAACAATTCAAAGGAAAACAAACATCAATGAAAAAGTTACCTTTTACAGCGTACTCTATAGTTTATCCGCAATTTCACTAAAACTACAGTGACAAACAAAGAAATGTTTGGATAAAAATGTTTGGATAAAAATGTTTGGATAAAAGAAATGCCTTTTATTGTCCTGGAGTAACCTTGCCTGGTGGTAGTTTGGTTTATAGTCATTCAGTTTTCTTGCTTTAAAACTGGAACTCAGTGGCTATGCGAACAGCCAGTCGGAAGATCAGAGATTTGCCGTAGGCTTTTGGAAGGCATGCAAATGTATCACGTTTTCTAAGGAAAGCAAAAATTAATTGAAGTGATGTTATTTTCTTGAGATTTTGATCTTGACGTGTAAGACGCCAGGTAACATGGGCTCAGAAATTTTCAGCAAACAATGGAAACAGAGCATGCGCATACTTGTGTAACGGAAACCGGTTTTGAAAACCGGTCAGTTTCGACCGCAAATCTGGTCGGCGGCTACGTGAAAGGACACGTCGGATCTCGGCAGAGGTCTCTCTCCTTCTCACCGTGAGAGTCCTCTGCTAGCAGGGAAAGTCGCCATTCACAATTCCAGTGAACAAAGCAATGCAACCAAGTGAGCCCATTTGAAAGCTGCATTAATGCACCTATCAATGTAAAGCCCCAGGGTGGGGGGGGGCAGAGCAGGGGATTCAAGGCTGACCCCTGGGTAGGGACCTTGAACATACATGGTGCCCCAATTATTGAACTTTCAGGGAAAAAGTTACTCTCTGGGCTGAAATTTGTCATTCATTGGTTGCCTTGGGGAAGGGAATTTGACTCTAGCTTCCCTAAAAATGTCAAATTCCCCGGGGGTAGCACCCCATCCCCCCCACCCTGGGGCTTAACATTGATAGGGGCATAACATAAGATTACTTATGTCATGGCCAGGGCCAACCATTTTGAAAGAGGAACTACACTGGTAAATGCAGTTTTTGTATGATAATTATACAATGTCAAATAGTTTTCTTAAAATATGATTTCTGAAATATTACAGCGTGCAAGGTTAACCCATTAACGGCTTTACCGGGAAAACCAGCCGTGAAGAACCATGGTTCTTATAGCAATTGTGACATCATCAGTTTCATTGACAGCAGATGTTTTTGATAACCATCTTGTGCAGCAGTCAAAATTTTAACTAAAGGTGCCTAAACTAGAGGGAACACAGAAATTTGACCAGTGAGAGTTACTCACAGACGAGCAAGAAAAATTTTCCTGTAAATTGAAGCAAAATTTTGCGTTTGCAGTGGTTCCCACTTTTTGTCCAGTAAAAAATTCCCCCTTTCTCTATGTTTAGTTGAAATCTTTTCCAAAATGTGAAAGACTATTAGGGGTAAATGGCCAACAAACCAAAAAAAAAGAACACCAAAAACAACTAATAAAGAAGTAATACCCTAAAAGTTGGTCTGGTACAGCGTTTTTCTCATTCAAACAAACAATATATCAAAAGTTTGAATTGTGAGCATACACCAGGTCAAATTTGCAAAAAAGTCCCGGAAGTGAAAGGTTACTAGTTTAGTTTTTATGCCGCAAAGAATGTTTTAGACCTTGGACTAGAATTTGAGCAGGCAAACCCAACGCTAGAATAGCTTAGAATGGCAGTTTTTCAGCAAAAGGCTGGCCGACAATGGGTTAAGATACTTCACCAGAAAAATTACACTTAGCAGATTTAGGGATGTCACTGTGCTGGGAAGCTTGTGGTCTTGTTCTCAATTTTTCATACTTTTTCTCTTCTTAAAAAATTATCTGGTTAGCTTTGGTTGGTAGGCAACCTGACTGCAGGTCCACAGGACTGGAACCCAATCAGACCAGCGACCACGATCTTTCAGTAACTGCTACATGAGTAAGAATTTGCTGGCTGCTCGTCAGTTCATCATTGTCCTGAGGCAGTATTTTTGAGCCACTGTCGTTGCTTGCAGCTACAACTCATCACAATAATTAAATTGCAATAGAAGTAATTAGGGGACATCAAAGAACCCACATCACTATTTAAAAAGAGCAGGGCATGCAGCCCCCTCTGTTGTGAGGCAGGCTTTTAGCCAGAAATTGAAAGTTGGCCGTCCAAGGAGCATGTTTCTTGTAAACTATTTGAAAGATTAGTGAATTTTATTTACATTTTTCCAAAAAGTGGGCGTCCATAGGACCCCTGGACGCCCTTCTGGCTAAAACCTTGTTGTGAGGTGACCTTTTTAATTCATTCATACATTCTTATTAATATTTATTTGTTGACAGTGACTGACAATAATCATAATGATGATGACGATGATGATGATAATATTATCGGACCTACCCCACCACCCAACACAGTAAGTGCAACTTGAGGAATTCTGCTTTTTTATCATGTATCAGTGTGAAGAAGCAGATTTTATTAATCCTTTTTGCTCTCTTAAGAAATTTGGAGAGCATTCAACTACAATTTAGTTATTATTTAAGTGTATGTAAACACAGTCTACTGTGTGAATTGAAAACCAGCAAACACTTCAATCAGACGAAACCTCAAATAACTTTAAAGAAAGTAAAGGCAACTTTAAATATCGGTAGAAAACCAAGTGGTTCCATCACTACATCTTGTTTACATTTTGTACAGTTTCATCTCTCATTAGATGGGTGGCTGCAAAAATAGACATCTTTGGTCAAAGTCAAATGAAAGTGTTTGTGGTTTTTCATTGCACAGTACAGATTACTCTCAGCTGCACCTTGAACAACTCTTACATCTCTGCCATGCTCTCAAAATTCTTAACTTCTTGGGCATGTGCTCAACACGGTGAATTTCTAAAATATTTTCTTGCTCAAAGTATTGCTAGGTTGAATAATGAATTGATAAGGTGAACATAAGAAAATATTAATGTCTTAAAATCCACAGGACTTTGATGTTGGTTTTGAAAGGACAAAAATGGATATAGAGGCTCGTAGCAAAGCAAAGAGAGATCAGATATCAGGCAAGGTGAGTCCTTGCACAAAACACTCAACTGATTATCGTTATTTGCATCTTAAGACAAAAAGACAAAGAACTGAAAGTAGTGGGGGACTATGAGCAACAGATAAAAGAGTGATGTAATGTACAGTGTAGTCTATGGTAATTTTGGTGGTGGAGGTTAAGATCTTTTCAAACATGAAATATTTGATATATTTTGGGGGATCAATTGAGATGTTTTGATTTGGGTATCTCTGTTGATGTTTTTGATAATGTTATTTTGATAAGTGCAGGTCTTTTGATAGTTCTGATTATCGTGATATTTTGTGCCTATTTTGATAAGTGGTATTGTGGAATGTTACAGTTTGCCAAGTAAGTGCCTTATTACATTGCAAGTAACCTCCTGAAATTTCAACATCCATTGAAGATAAAAAAAATTATGGTAAATAATAAATTATAGTATAAAGGATAGTAGTATTGGCTTGTTCATGTTTTAGAAAGATACAAAACCTAAGAGAGAAACTTGGATGACAGAGCTGCCCCCAGATTTGAGTAAAAACTTTGGTAAGTCTGTGTTGATTTGTATACCGGTAACCAACTAGAACAATCTATTGTCACCGTGTGTATGAGCTTAGAAAACCAATAAAATGTGAGTTGAAATGGAACCCATGTGTGGTTGTTATCACGGCACCAAATTAACTTCTAGGGTTTCGTTCACACCTTTGTACCAGATTTGTCCTTTATTTTGTAGGTCTTGGCCCTCGGAAGTTCCGTAGCCGTGCCGTGGAGATAGGAGATCAGTCAGTTTGGACTGATACTCCTGCAGACAAAGCCAGAAAGGTCTGGTCTTCCATTTTGATTTCCCCTTCCAATTGTAAAAGAATGCTGTCAAGTAAAATAAAGCCACTCGCAATTTCTGGTTGGGTGGGGATAGATTGGAGTTGGGGGGATGTATGAATGTCTTGTCCTTTACCCTTTAGTCCCATATCTCTCTGCCTCAGCTACTGATGATGATGATGATGATGATGATGATGATGATGATGATGATGATGATGATGATGATGATGATGATGATGATGATGGTGGTGCTGGTGGTGATGGTGATGGTGATGATGATGATGATGATGGTGATGATGATGATGATGATGATGATGATGATGGTGGTGGTGGTGCTGGTGATGATGATGATGATGATGATGATGATGATGATGATGATGATGATAATGATGATGATGATGATAAAGCAGCAACAATAATGTTATTGTGTTCCATGCAGGCAAAGAAAGGTGACAAAGGCTCTAAAAGAAGTGTTGATGATGAACCATCCCAGTCTCCATGGGAGCTTGCAAGAGACCAGCAAATGAGCAGCCAAGTTGATAACTATAATGTAAGAATAAAAACTAGACATCTATTAAACCCTTTCCCCCTTACACTGTAGCTTTAAAATTTAATTCCTGTGTTTGGGAGAGAATTAACTGTGCCCCAAGTGACTTCACAACACTTAATGTTAATAAAGAACTCAGAACATTTTTAAAAAATAGAAAAGGCTTATCTGTGTATGTATTTTACTGACCGGTTTATAAATTTCGATTTTTGTTGTATAGGTTCTGATTCTTTTTGTAGTAAAGTAATTTAGATTAGTTTGACAAGTGAAGAGTCACCTAATAGAAACTATCAATAAATTATGCATTTATTTATCTATTTGTTTATTTATTTATTTATTTATTTATATTTATTTATTTTTTTATTTATTTATTTACCAGCAGTAGTTAAATAAGGAATGAGGGCTTAAACCAACAGCAAACTTAACCCACATGAAATTAGACCCAGGGACTGAACGAGGGACACTAGTGATGTGTACACCAATCTGCTTCCTAATTCCTTCACTGCCTGCAGTTTAATTGTGTCATTTGTTCCTCAGAAAAGACACAGAAGTGAATCATTGATGGACATCCACACTAAGAAACTTGAGAAACAAAAGGTAAGCATAATAATAAAACATTTCTGTCTCTCTAATCTCAATTGTAACAATTTGGCTGCATAATCAGCACTAGCATCTGATTTTTCAGTAACACATTATTAGTCATCTAGTATTTATAATAGGATAGTGTTCTTTGCACCAGAGAGACAATGATATTTCTTATTATTTCCTGATTTGTAGGAAAAAGATAAAGGCAAGCCTGTCGAAAGAAGACCATTTGATAGAGACAAGGACTTAAATTTACCAAGAATGAGTGATGGGCAAAAGAAGTCTGTAATTAACAAGTCAAAAGAGCTAGGATCAAGGTTCCAGCCTTCGAAGAGTGGTTCCTCTTTTCTTTAAAATGTTGAAGAAGTGTTCTAATCATCCAAGACCAAGTCCCTAACATGCCTCACAAAAAGTCAATTCCAGTCATCTATACGAGTTACTTGCCAACAGACAAACTATCTAAAAAACTACAAACAAAAACTATTTGGTCAACCAAGGGTTTAAATATATGGCGAATTTCATCCCAGGGTGATATTTCATCACCCTTCAAGCAAAGTCCCCCTCGATCTTCCTAGATAAGTCAAATTGAGGGAACCCTGCTAGCAGGGTAATTTTTCAGCCTGGCTTTGTGACCAGGTCGTCCTAAATTGAGAAGTTTACAGTTGCATGGAGAAAGTTTCAACTCGGGCTCAAAAATTCCAGCCTAGAAAAAGTAATTACAAACAGATTTGAGCCCTGGTGGCACGTGAACTTCTGCGTTGTGCTAATTGAAACGTTTAATCTTAGGCATTATCTTGAGTGTAGTTTTTCCTTGCAATTTTAATTGCGCCCTGCCTAAAATGTATCTTGTAACTGCGACGAAATATGAAGCCCCCAACCGGGCTGAAAGTCGCCATGTAATCGGGCCTTTGCAGATGAGAAAGAGCCATGGAGCATGTGCATCTTTCAATTTCCTTTTAACCCTGCTTCAGACTGCAAAGTTATGCAAAACAGCATGTTAAATATGCCATGTCAACATGCACTTTCTCCTTACTAGTTTGCATATGTTTCTTACAAAACTACTTGGCAGGAATTACAAAGTGAAAAGAAAGTGCCAACGCGCTGATTTTCTTTATTTCTACAAGATCAGTAATTTTGATAGAAGCATAACTTGACCTGTGTCCCCGGATGGCAAAATATCTCGTTGAATACACTGCTGGTACAAAGTAAGAACAAAACGTACACTTGGAAACTTACACATTGCAAATATATGTAACAAGAATCTTGAGTTTTAAACAAACACACAAATATGAAATGAAAAGAAAACAATTCTTATCCTTTTGAAGCACCTTGAATCAGACATACAGTAATAATATGAGGTCACAAATAAAACTACCCCGTCTTACAAAGAGCCTCTGTTTTTAATACGAGATTGCTTCATTTCAAAATCCAGGGAATCTCCAACGGCATTTCCGTTATGTTAAGGTGCAGGAATATACTACGACTTTATTCGTTGGGCGATGAGTGATTTTACGGAACCCCTACATTTTTAAGCCAGAATCTTAACCCCATGCCCATCTATTACCTGACATAAAAAATTGTAGTGTGTGTTTCTTGAGTTATATCAAGAAAACTGAAGAAAGTTTTGGGCTTAACAGAAAACGGTTTTAAACAGTTTAATTTTTCTTACTTTTAAAGCGAAAAAAGTGCAAAGAATTTGTTATCCTTTCGTGCATTTGGTAACCTATAGACTACAACAGTTTTGTTTTGCAGCTCTCCGTGTCGGCAGGGATCAAAGTGACTAATACCCAAGTGGTCAACGGTGTCATGTATGGGACTGAGGGCTCACGGCATATGCTTGATCTGCCAGTAGATATTTGAAAAAGAAAAAGACTGAAAAATCGACTAAATGTTGACCAAGCAGCTTTTGTTTCATACATAGTTAATTATATGTTACTCGAGCGCTGGTGGTTGAAGCTAGTCGAGGAGGGTTGAGACACACGATGCAGTTTGTCTGGAAAAAAGGAACGTCCTGGAGTTTGTCTATTATAACGGGTGTATCGGCATCCCTATTATGTAAAAGATTATTTTTAACCTTGTTTATCTCTTAATTCCTTAAGTGGTTTGACAACTGTTTAAGCTATTGCACTACCAGGAATGAAAGGGTCAATTTTGAGGCTGCTTAACACTTCTGTACCACGTGGCAATACAAGAGATTATTCCGTGAGTTGGTAAATCCCGCATGTTAGACACAAAAATTAACGTTAAGGTTATTACAATGAAAAGTTTTGTATCTATACCAGGCAGCGCATCGAAACGAAATTGTCGATTTTTTTCCAGCAGTCCGCACGCGCGAGAAAGACTCGCGGCTGAAGGGCGTGGTAGTGTCTGTCCCAGTCCCTTAGCCCCTTCGAATATAGCGCACCATGAGTAGAGGTGCTGTTAAACGGGGTAATTTCTGTTGCAACTTGCAACGCAACGCTGACCAGCCCATTGCTTGCGACGCAAGTTATAGAATATTTGTTGCACATTGCAACTTATCTGGTCTGGGGGGCTGGTTGGATTTCGCTAGTCGTAGGTTATCAGAAGGTCACTAGTTATGTTTTTGAACCAATACAAAAAGGAAGGATTACAGTCTCGATAATGTTATTAAATTACAGTAACCTAAGAACATTTGCCACGTGTGAGACGCGATTGTACTGAGAGAAGTGTGTCTGGTTAGAATGGTATCCTTCATTTTGCAGCACGCCCTTTTACGCTTTGGACCACCTATTCACCTTTTTAAGGTTTTCGGTTTCATTTGTCTGTAGCCTTTGTAAGTCCAAAGTAAAGATTAAAGAGTTTGCTCGAAGCTGGTTGTTTCAAGTTTCACCAAACTTTTACGAGTGTTTCGGTTTAAACTATCAACAGAAAAATTATTCCCCATTTGTTTTGCTCCGGTCAACAAAAAGAGTGCTTGTCTTCTGAGTGGTTATTTTTGGAATCAAACACGATAAGAAAGCAATGCTGATTCCACGGCAGGGAAAATAAATATATATATATATATATATATATATTTGTTGATTTGCAGAACTGCTGTCAGAGTGCTCAATAGAAAAACTAGAGCATAAATATTAGAACACAGTCTGATCAACTGAAGATTAGACTTGGCATTTTTATTACTAAATAGTT
>Ga0126336_10001192_pt1 | contig 12996 bp, 9 predicted proteins | sample SidCmetagenome_FD_92530 | JGI IMG/M metagenome (GOLD analysis project Ga0126336, IMG submission 92530) | Coral microbial communities from El Islote,Puerto Morelos, Mexico - Siderastrea C C metagenome | ecosystem: Host-associated > Invertebrates > Cnidaria > Coral | place: El Islote,Puerto... | reverse complement strand
TCTCCACTCCCGGTCGGGTTGCCTTGGGACTTCCCTCCCCCTCCCCCAGAGTCTGTACGGACGGACGGACGGACGGATGGACGGACGTACGCTGACGTCACAACCAAAATTTTTCGCATCGATGCATTACCAAATTTCCTTAGCAATGGAGCTCCGCTGGCGGGCTTTGCCCGCAGGCTCCGCTATGAAAGAGTGATGGGAAAGGAAGGGTGCGGAGTACAGAATGACAAAGGAGAGAGGCTGAAAGAGTGGTGTGTGTTCTACAACAAGATCATCGGAGGAACGATATTTCCACACCACAACATCAAAAAACTCACTTGGACTTCTCCTAATGGACAGGATCAGAAACAGAATGACCATTTCATGGTGAACAGCATGTGGCGTCGTTCTCTGCTTGATGTCAAAGTGACAAGAGGAGTTGACGTGGGCAGCAACCAGCACTTGGTGACTGCACGCGTGAGACTAAAGCTAAGGGCAGCAGGGCCCAAGAAGCAGATCAACCCCAGATACGACATCAGTGGACTGAGGGATCCCAGGATTAAGAGTTCCTTTGTACTACAACTGAGGAACAGGTTCCAAGCCTTGAGCCTCATGGATAGCCAGAGGCGGAGGAAGAAGACCCTGTAAATCAACAGTGGAAGCAAGTGAGGAGCATCTTAAATGAAGCGAGCAAGAACTGCCTGGAGATGCAGAAGACAAGGAAGAGGTAAGAATGGATAACACCAGAAACATGGAAAGATGTCGAGGAGAGGCGCCGACTGAAGAAGAAGATATGTGAAAGCAGATCAGCCAGGCTACAAGAGAGCTATAGCGTGGAGCACGCTGAGACCAACAGGCGCGTCAAGAGGAAGATTTGAACCGATAAGAGGGCTTATGTCGAAGAACTAGCAAAGCAAGCTGAGGAAGCAGCACGAAAGGGAGAGCAGAGAAATATCTACCAAATCACCAGACTGGTCTGTGGGAAATACAACGGCAGCAGAAATGTCCCCATATGAGATAAGCAGGGGCAACTTCTCACTTCTGAGAAAGACCAAGAAGCAACATGGGTTGAACATTTCGAGGAAGTCCTCAACAGACCAGCACCAGAAGAGGAGCCCGAGGACCAGAAGCTGAAGAGGACCTAAGCATTGAAACTGGACCACCGAGGCATGAAGAGATCATTGCTGCTATCAAGTCCCTGAAGAACAACAAGGCACCCGGCAAAGACGGCCTCAGTGCCAAACTGTTTGAGGCTGATGCTGTGACCACTGCAAGCATCCTGCAACCACTATTCGACACCATATGGGACAGAAAGAAAATTCCTGATGACTGGGGACAAGGCATCATCAACAGGATACCAAAGAAAGGAGCTCTGTCAAAATGCAGCAAATGGTGCGGTATTACACTGTTATCCGGCCCTAGCAAGATCCTAGCGAAATTCATGATGAAGCGCCTGTCACTGGCTGTGGACCTTAAGCTTCGAGAAGAACAGGCAGGTTCCAGGAGAGGAAGAGGCTGTATCGACCATATTTAACGCTGAGAAACATTATCGAACAATGTACCAAGTGGCAGCGATCTCTTTATGTGAACTTTGTAGATTTCGCCAAGGCCTTCGACAGCGTTCATCGGGACAGCCTTTGGCGGATTCTACGAGCATATGGAATCCCCTCCCACCTCATTGAGATCATCAGAAGTTTCTACCGCAACTTTACATGTTCTGTTGGTGACGGTGGCATCCTGTGCCAAGTCAAGGCTGGTGTCAGGCAGGGGTGTGTTATGTCCACAGTGCTTTCATCCTTGTCGCAGACTGGATCATGCAGCGCACTACAGCGGATCAGAACAGGGGCATCAGATGGACTCCCTTCTCCTACTTGGAAGACCTAGACTATGTTGACGATTTAGCGCTATTATCACGCACCCACTCTCACACTCAAGAGAAGACCCGGCGATTTAACATCTTTGCAAAGCAAGTCGGTCTCAACACTAGCAACAAGAAGACTGAAATTATGGCACTAAACACAACCAACAGAAGCCCAGTCCAGGTTGAGAATGGAGACATCCCGTATACGAACAGGTTCACCTCATCAGTAGTCAAGGCGGGGGGGGGAAGACTTGGACATCCAGAGCCCTCTCAACAAGGCCAGAATTGAAATACTCTTAACATGACGAGCAAGGTATGGCGCTCCTCCACCTACAGCACCTACACCAAGCTGAAACTCTACAACAGCTGTATCCTCACAACTCTCCTGTACGGTTCGGAATGCTTGAGACTGACTGAGAAGGATTTAACAAAGCTATCCACATTTCATACCAAGAACCTCCGCCGAATTCTACGCATCTTTTGGCCCAAAACCATTTCAAACAAAGACCTGCTCGAAAGGTGTGGAACCGAATCAATGGCTACCATCCTAATGAGGAGGCGCTGGAGGTGGATGGGCCATGTCACCCGCCAAGAACCTCCATCGTCAAGACTGCCTTGCACTGGAAACCAGAGGGAAGGCGAAGGAGGGCTCGTCCGAAGATCACACGGCAGCGGACTGTGGAGAAAGAAAGGCAACAGATAGGAAAGACCTGGAGCAGCATTTCAGTCATGACGAAAGAGCGGCAGAAGTGGAGGGTTCACGTTGCTGCCCTACACGCCTCCCGGGGTAATGGGCGTGAGCTAGTGTGAGTGAGCTGTGTTGTTACCACATGTACGAGTAATGTTGAGTGAGTACTGTTTGACCTTCTTGTGTTTGTTGTGGTTCAATTTTATTCTTGGTTCAATTCTTATTTTTCTTTGTTTTTGTGTATGGTAATGTATGATAATGAGGGTAAAATCAAAGGGAAATAAACATTGAACCAAGGAATTAAAACTGAACATCAACATATATCTCGTTTTTGGAAGACAAATGAATCAATGAATCTGAAGCGTACTATTTCGTTTATGTCTCAGAAGTTGTTACAGAAGACATTAGTTTCTATTATCTTTAATTACTAGCCAGTCACTAGTCCATAAGAGATGATTTTGGCCAATAATTAATAAATCCATTCGGGGCTTTGTTTTATACTGGCAGTGTGCTGTAGTAAGATCCTTAGAAATTTCGTCTCAAAACTCATTAATACGAACAATGTACCGTGCACTGAAGAACGTTTTCTTCCCAGACCCATCATTTGTACGGAGCCCTTTTACTGTTAATGGTTCAGTTTGTTGTGTAATATTAGGTAGTCTGTGTCAGCTACTAACCTAAGAATAAATGGATGAAACAAAAATAATTTTAAACAGGGTGGACATGCTGTTCATTTATTTTTCTAAACCTTAACAAAAAGCTGGTATAATCAATGTTAATTTCCAGTTACACTGTAATGTGACCAGTATTCTATATCACTGATGGAGTCTGCTTCTCTTCATTACCACTTACTGTAGTCACATGTGGACAATGTGTACATTGCAGGACCTTTAAATAACATTTTCTGGCTTTCTTGTGTGTAGCTGTGTTTTGTTACCACATGTACGAGTAATGTTGAGTGACTACTGTTTGACCTTCTTCTATGTGTCGTTTTCGGAAGACAAGTGAATGAATGAATTTGGAGCATACTATTTCGTTTATGCCTCAGAAGCTGGTTCAGAAGAAATCAGTTTCTAATATCTTAATAAGCAGCCAATCAATCGTGCATGAGTGATGGTTTTGGCCAATCATGAAAGAAATTAAGAATTCTCATCTGAAGGTTAAATTGTGCAAACTTTTTTTTTCTATGGCATTAGGATATTTGTTTCAGTATATACTGGCCGTTTGCTGTGGTAAAATTCTCAAAGATTTTGTCTTAGAACAAAAAGCTAATTAATACGAAAACATTGCAGTACCCTCAAGGACGTTTTCCTCCCAGACCCATCATTTGTACAGAGCCATTCAACTGCTAACGGTTCAGTCTGGTGTGCAATATTAGGTTGTCTGTATCAGCTACTAATTTGAATATACATAGACGAAAACGAAAATAAGTTTTAACAGAATGAAAATGCTGTTGATGTTCTTCTCCCATTTATGCGTACACTCATTTTATGCTTTCTTTTGTGCAGATAAACCAGAAAATGTTAATTTAACTACATCAAGCATTAGTGTCTGCAAAGGAAATGTGGTGACGTTTACCTGCACAGCTGATGCCAACCCAGCAGTGCACACTTACAGGCTGTATGAAAATGGTGCCATGATTGAGAATTTGGGTGGATCAGGAATAACGAAAAGGGCCTTAAACACGAGTGGCCAGTTTAAATACATCTGCGATGCTAGCAATTCTGTAGGGACTGGTACAAGCAGTAATACTGTTTTGACTGTTGAAGGTGAGTTCGCATACCGGTAGCTTAAACGCTTCTGCAATACTTTAACATTTCCATAGCTACCGACTTACATAGTCTTACACGTAAAGAGGCGCTTATCTTAGGCCTCCAAAAGAATGTTTTGATCGTCACTGATCAGTGCTACTTAAGGTCCTTTTAAAGTGTATCTGACACTAAATTTTTTCCTTCGGTCTTTGATACCTTTATGTGTATAAATAACGATTCTAAGCTTGAAACCGACATCAAACTTCTCAAACAGCATTTTTTTGCGGTAAAAATAGCGAAAATTTGAAAAGTGTCGTCGTCTCGTGCGGCCAAAATGTCACTTGACTAGTTAATGTCACGTCAATCGACATGATAACAAAACCAACATGGCGACCAAGTGGAAGGAACTTGGCAGAGCTGGCAAAGGTTTCTCGTAGCTGAAGCGCCTAATCAGCAGTGGTTTGCCTATTCCTTTTGGCGAAATGAAGTAGACGTAGTCATTATTGCTCGGACCGAGCATTTTGGGACAAGGGAATCGAAATCATTATGTTGAAGGAGATTAAAGGTCGAAGCACTCAGGCTACTCGAGATTTTGATGTTTCCTATATTTTCAACTTGAAGATATGGCTACTAACGAGCATTGTTTTAAAGGGAATTGTCTCTATAAGCAAAGCCGCTTTACTTCAAAGCCCAGAGATGGTTGTCATTCGCAAAGTAGGACAGGTACTACAGCGTGGTCTGACTTTTGATTGAAAACATAGCTACCAGTATGGTCTTCAATGAAATGTGTTTTTATTCTTCTCTGGACTCCAATAAGACATAATTTGTAGATTTAGCCAAGCCTAAGGAGCCTGGCCGCATATTCGTGACGTCATTGAGCCCAACGTGTCAGTTCCAAGATTTTTGTTTGTATCAACCAGAACGTGCCGGTAATTCCAAGGACGATGAAAGTGGAGATGATTAAATGAAGGAACGGTGAGAAGGTACATTTTGGTCCACTTGTGAAAGATGTGAAGTGATGCCGACTCCGAGAGAATGCGTTTGCTGTCAAGAGCAGCCAGAGTCGGAAAACAAAGATAGAAGGTACACTTCGAACGAGTAAGAGTCGTATTTATTAAAGAAGAAATTTGTTTTCACTAGTACATTGTTTTTAAAATTAAAATGTGGCTTAAATCGAGCCGCAGTAGGTTTGTGGTCTTATTCTGAATTGTCTGTGTTTATTTTAATTTACTGCTTGCGGTGAAATAAGCAGATATTTCTTGCCTTACAGAATACGAGGACTTCTCTCTTGTGTTCTTAAATCCTTCTTCGGGTATTTTCACCCAGGAGTTGGTTTCAAAACAGTCAGCATTAAAATGCTCTTTAAAAACGTAGCCTTTTTCCAGTTTTTCGGGAAAGCCAAATCGCTTCTCATGGCGAAGCTGGTCGAGCCACTGCTTTGCTAGGTCTGGATTTCATACAGGCAACTGGTGAAACGTTATACCTCTTTCCTTACCTTTTTCAGACATATTGCTACAGTTTGGGACTGTGTAAGCAAACACGACGGCAACGGCTGATGAGAACGTCACAAAAAAGAAGGTTTAATTAGCAAAACAATGACTGCACGTGCGAAACAGATTTTGATACATATCTCTGCTGTCACAGATTGGAAGTCATTTTTAAGTGAGGTTTTCCTTGCTGTTGCCGTCGTGGTTGCTTAAGCTCCCTTTTCAGTTCACAAAGACACCGCGAAAAAAAACGAGAGCAGCCGAAAAGCTATGCACTTGAAATTGGCCAGCTGCGTTTGAGCTTCGTGCCAATTTCAATTTGAACGAAATGACGTCACGAATACGCGGCCAGGCTCCTAAGCGCTATCCAAAATGGCGGCGCCCGGTGACGAACTTTTTGTTTCTTTGGAGAGGAATTTCATTGGGATCGGATGCACTATTGAAGCTCAAACAACGGTCAGTAACTCAAACCAGTGTGGTCTTTTTATTGGTGAGTAAAAAAATATACATTTCTGGGGTGACCTTCTCCTTTAATCTTTTCGCCTTCCACCAGTATGCTTTGAACTTTTTCTTTCCATTTATAGATATTACACGTTTTTTCTCAAGTTGTAAACTTCAGTTTACGACTGTCGAACAATTGTTTGGCTGACTAAAATTAAGCTTGTGAAAGAAACCTCTTTTTCAAAAGCAACGATGGTCATGCGATTTCCCGCTAAGAAAAACGCCGGTTGCCCAAAAGCACCGCGCGATTTCCAGCCAAGAAAAGATGGCATTCTCCACCCCCCCGTCGGGTTGTCTAGGGACTCCCCTCCCCCTCCCCCAGAGTCTGTACGAGCGGACGTACGGGCGTACGCTGACGTCACAACAAAAAATTATCGGATCGATAGGTTACCCAATTTGCTTGGCAATGGTGCTTCGCCGGCGGGCTTCGCACGCAGGCTCCACTGTTGTGATATCAATATCATTTAGAAAAAGGGTCACCTATTCGTAACATTTTTACACTTGACGGTGCATAAACTGTCTTAACCAGATTACCTTGGATGAAGGATTTTAACTGAAATAAATTACCTTTTAGCAAGCCAAGAGTTCAGGATTTTGTTTTGACTCTTCCTGTGAGGAGGCTATAAATGCCTCGTAGAAGAAAGTGTATCATAAGGTTGCTGAAAGAATTCCAGGAAAATGTCTGGCTGGGTTAAATTTGTTTATGAAAGTAAACATTTTCTAGGATTTTAATCCTAATTGTGAACATATGAAGGTTGTTAGCAATCAGGCTGAAATATATTCCCTGCCTTTTCACTGACCATGACTGATAAAACCTTTTGTGGTAAAGCCACGCCGGCAATTTTACATCGGCTTGCCAGCAGCTGTAACCAAGACCCATCCAGGCCGCAAGCAATCTTGTGTGGTTGTAGAAACCAACCTAAGGCATTCACAAATCCACCCCCTCCCCCCGGCTTTTTTGTCAGATGAAGTACAAAAACATGGAATCATTATCTCGTCGCTCTTTGTTTAGTGGTGGTTCTGATAAATCAAAAGAAATCAACCATCAATATCACCAAATTGAAGATCAAGGGCTGGTGATGTTTAAAAAAGGACATTCCTTCTATTACATTGATTGTAAGCTATTGAACGATACATTAGTTAATTTAGAAACTTAAAGGTGATACCATGTATACATAAGGAAATACTTTAATAAGTTGTACTGCCTCTCTTTGTTGGCAACTTTATGACACGGTATTCAATATGTTTGCCCTGAAAAACAGTGCTCGAAGATTTACAAATTCTACATATCAAGACACGCGTCATCCTTGCAAAGAGATAGATTGGCACGTTTTCGGTTTTTGTACAATAAATTGTATCAGGATAAATAAGAAAACAATCGGACTTTCCTTGGCTGGTGTAGCTTTCAACTCTAAAGGATTCAGGAACACAAAGGGATAAGAATACATTATGTCAGGTGAGAAATTAAAAGAAAAGCGATAACCATCGAATCATCAGACAAATCAAGCGACACAAGCTTACCTCTAATAAGATGAAATTAAGTGAGACAACTGCAGCATAAAAAGCCAATAAATTTAACTCGTAATTATTCTTGATCAGCTCCGATAGATTTCTACCATTTAAAGAGGATCGAGGGAGGGAATATTGCCCTCGGCAAGGAAGAAACCATATACAGAACAGCCATGTTTTCATGTTTTCAACCAACAGTGATTAACGTTATGCATATGTTGCTGTTTCGATCGACCGAACCGTGTACTAAAACTGAAGCGGTGCTTGTGTTGATCGTAGTTCAAAAACAGCACTTAACTTTAGCAAACTCTATGTAAAATTATTCTGTAAGCCCCTTAAGTAATTTTGCGAAGGTTTTCTCCGGCATTTCTGTCAGTGAAAACAGCTTTCATTTGCTTTGCGTAGGTAGTCGGCGGTTTGTGCCATAAATTCAGTCGGCGATTCGTGTCAAAATATCCTTCCCTTTTTGGTCTCTCGATGGGGTAATTTTTCAGTGCTGCCAGAAATATTTTAACACAGTAATTAACAAAGGTTTTTCTTCAAACCTGTTGTTATTCCATGTCCAATATCCACGTACCAATCGGGTTTCTGTAGTGTGGAAGTTGGGTGAAATTTGCTTTTATTTTGAAATACCTAAAACTGGTTTTCTTCTAACGGCCGAATCATTGTCATTTCAACAGCTTATCCAAAGAAAGTTACAGTGTTATAAAGAGCTTAAGTGTGTTAATATTGTGTTTGCGTTAGCAGACGAAACCGCGTTTTAACGTACGAGCCAGATAAAAATGTGTAATTTTCCGCCAAGTTCACTATTCGAAGGAGGCCGATATGCCGTATCTTGAAACTTTGCCCGATTTCGGAAAAAATAAAAAGCTGTTGAAACTTTTAATGTTATTTTCGAAAATACTTCACTATAGAGGTTACTTGGGCAAAATATAAACAAATTCGAAATTTCACGACTGACTCCCGATTCTCGATAATTTCAGACATCGGCTCTTAAGTACATCGAAATGAGTCGAAACTTCCAGCGCGCTCTCTACAAGAACGACGATATTCTTGCGGTATTAAAACGACAAAACAATGGGCACTTTCGATTCTTTTTAGGTTGATGGAAACAGAAGCCCTTATCTTAACACAAGGGCTTCGATGTTATTGATTAACCCTAAAAGAAACTCAAAGAAGAAATCACACAACTGAGGTACTTCCACTGATGCACATGCAGTCGGGATAAATCATCGACTTTGAGATCAAAATCCTCACCACCGTACGGAAGATGGGAAGACGTCGCAAATGTTCCTCGTTGTCTGGTTTGATAAGACCCCAAACAGCTCTATTTTCTTTCCTGCATGTTCTTTTTCACTGGAGCTCTTTTTGACTCGATTTGTAACAAAAACACTGCATTCCAGGGAACGCAATCAAGTCGACTGGCGCCAGTATGCGGTTAATTCGGTTCCAGTCCCCAGGACAGTTTTGAAGTGAAAAAAGAGGTTCTTTTACCCTCGAAAAAAGAGGTTTTAAGTTTAGAATCGTTTTTTACGGACACCAAACTTTCAAAAACCGAAGAAAAAAATTAGGTGTCATATACACCTGGTTTTTGTTTTCTCTTAGTTTTCCTCAGTATTTTACAGCAACCAAGCTTCAAGTTATCTGTATTGTTAAACATGAAAACCTTGCATCAGTTTCTGCTGCCTTTTCGAGTAAAACCTACCTTTCTTTTTTCACACAAGTTATTTTATCCAATTGTTTTTTTACTACAGCAGTTAAGATGCACTTATTAAGATTAGAAAGTTCTCAATTCTAAATGAAATAACCATTTTCTTGGCTTAATTTTCCAGTTCCGGTACAAATATCTGTTAACGTGGTGTATGGCAGTGAGACTTCCAAGGAAGGTGGTAATGTGTCTTTGTACTGCAATGTAACTGGGTTTCCTGAGCCTACCGTTACTTGGGCAAAAGATGGTGTTGATGATCCTGTTGCGAGAACTCCATGGTTAAACTTCACTAACATCAATAGACGTGAAAGTGGAAATTACACTTGCCATGCAAACAACACTTGTGGGAAAAATTCGTCTCCCGAGAGAAGAGTTAGAAGAATTAACGTGTTGTGTAAGAACACTTTTTTTTTTCTAAAAAAGCAGGTATCATGAATGTTAATCTCCACTTACACTGTACTGACACGGTCAGTGTTACGTATCACTGTTGGAGTCTGTTTCTTTTCATAACCAGTTATTGTAGCCACATATAAACAATGTGTACACCTACGTGTAGGATCTTAACGAACACTTTTTGCGTTTATTGTGTGTAACTGTGTTATGTTACAACATGTACGAGTAATGTCGAGTGACTTCTGTTTGACCGTCTTGTATGTCTCGTTTTTGGAAGACAAATGAATGACTGCATTTGAAGCATACTATTTCGTTTATGTCTCAGTAGTTGTTACAGAGGGCATTAGTTTTTAATATCTCAATACGCAGCCAATCACATGTACGTAAGTGATTAGTTTGGCGCCAATAAAAAATAAATAAAAAATTTTCCACCTGAAGTTCAAATTGAGCAAATTTTTGGCTGGCTTCAGGGACTTTGTTTTTATACTCTGGTAGTTTGCTGTGGTAAAATCGTTTGAAATTTCGTCTTAGAACAAAAGACATTTCCAAATGTCTCCTGGATTGATGAGAATGGGAAGATTTGGTCGGTTGCCAAAAGGAAATTGCCGAGCATCAGCAAAAATTACAAAGGAGAGTACATGTATAAGTGCATAGCAAGTAACACGCATGTGGCAATGTCATCAAAGCAGCTTTTGTTGATGTGCAATGTCAGTCACTGGTCACCCGTTGAGGTTAAGGGTGATACTGTTGATTGCTAGGCTATTATTTTTTTCCCTTGGCTTTAAATATTGTGATGAAAAGTAAAGTAAGCCAGCTTCGTGAAATAAGGATCATGAGCCAGTAACTGATTTCAAACTGATTAATAAGCTCGCATCTATTTCTTACTCCAAGTTAAACTATATGTGTATGTAAACGAATTTGTTAACCGTTCCTTTGCCTTTGACATTAACTTTTTTGCTCTGCGTCCATCATAAACACGTAACTGTCATCGAATAAAATGTCCACTATGCCTACTTTGTGTATTTGTCTGTCTCAATTTCCTTTATTTATGGTTTGGTATATTGCCAAAGAGTCGTATATTAAAGGCTCCCTTTTTTCAGTCCTTTAAGTCATGATAGGTAGGGTCCTTAAAATAACGATACGCTTTGTTTTTCTTTTGTTTTCTTTTGTCTGTTTGCTTTTTTGTTGGTGTGTGTTTATTTAATACATATTAGCTGTGCTATTTTGGTGCTCTTCTCTATTTATTTGATTTAAACTTGTTTTTAACACAAGGCATGAACAGTGTTTTCACTTTAATGTAACCGTTCGTCAGGTGTGCTGGAACAAGCTGGGACTTATCTCATTGGAAACCAAGCATCGTTAGTTTTCGTGTGTAGAAAATGAAAATATTAATTGCGCGTTTGTTTGTTTGTTTGTTTGTTTTTTTTACTTTGCAGACTACTGTATAATGAAGTAAAAAATAAACTTAAGCAAAAACAAACTTTAACAACAAACAAAACAATGAAAGCCAAATAAAACAAAACGGACTAAGTCTTGATATGTCCATCCTGGATATAGATATATATAATGAAGTTATTTTGAAGAATCAGTAGAAGTACATTTTGTGTGTTGTAAATCTAGAAAAAGGGAAATATTCAATGGTGACCTTTTTAATAAAACTGTTTTTCCAAGGAACAAAGCAAAGAATGAGCTTTGCCCTTGGCGCTTTGCGCTTGTTATATCGCATGAGATGGATTGTGTTTCTAACGACCCGTCATTCAAACGTCTTGAAAAAGGCTCAACTAATCCCTTTCTGGTTGCATTTTTTCTTTTTAGATTCCCCATCAGCTACAGGTGCGGGTTGGAATATTAGTTTGGCCATGGGAAATCGTGTTTTTTTTCCTTGTCCAGTTGGTGGAAATCCTGAACCTAACATTACATGGTACAAGGGAAGTGATGCTAGTGGTACCATAATATACCGTGGAAAATTGTTGGATTTTCCCCAGACAAAGGAAAGTGACACTGGATTTTACACCTGTTCTGCAAGCAACTCTTTGGGAACACCAGTCAACGTCACTCACTACCTCTTAGTTGGTAAGTCTCATAAAAGTGAGGCCAGACAGCTTGCTGCTGCTTCATACGTGTGTACATTCTCCTCATTGTTTGTGGCCTTAAGTTGTATTGACAAATAATTTGCTATCACGTTTGAGTCTGTCTTGAAAACCAACGTGTAATTACTCTCGTGGAACCTGAATTTGTCCGCTTTGATAATTAAATATAACTTTACAAAGAAGGAATTAAATTTGTCTCTTAAAAGTGACCAACAAATCCCGACTACAGGAAACAAATATTTCCATTGTAGCTTATACTACTGACACTTGATCTCTTGGCATTATTGATATAACCAGAGGGACTCACATCACTAGAAGTCGAAAAAAAGTTTTCTCGCTTTGAGGTCGGATTATAAATTTTAAGAGCAGCTGCTGCAGCAGTGCTGCAACAGTTTTTGTTGTTTAGAAAACACTCGTGCATGCTTAGTACGGGTTCAATAGGCTTATTTGTGAAACCAAACAATTTCAAGGTGCGAAGTTAATTAATAGCAAATGAAAGTGTTTCTGTGTTTCCTCAAATTGAAGTGGACTGAAGTATCGCGTTCTTTAGAACTTTCTTATGCGTTTCCTTTTGGTCTAAGGAAAAATGGATTTGAATGGTCAAAAAAGGCAAAGCTTGAGTTAATTTTCTGTTACCTGCAAATTAAAAGATTAATGTAAAATTGAATAAAAGTATTTAAACTTTGAAAGCTGAATAATACTTTCTAAATGTTTCAATTGCTTTTCCTTTTACTTATACAAGATTTGGTTTCACCTTCCACAACATCACAAACAACCCCAAAAGGTAAGCGTTTTGTTTCTGCGGTTACAGGTGCTGTCAGTATTGTAGGTACGTTTTCGTAGTGCCGAAAATTAAAATTGCAAAAATAAGTTTCCTATCCAGACAATTTTAAGTTATTCAAAAGAATTTAGGGAGTTACTACAACTATCTTGTTACTTCATTAGTTTTTTATGTGAACTCATGCCCCCCACCCCACCTTCCCGCGATGATGGGTGGGCGACAACCTTAATATTATGGAGGACAGTTAC
>Ga0126336_10001191_pt1 | contig 12998 bp, 7 predicted proteins | sample SidCmetagenome_FD_92530 | JGI IMG/M metagenome (GOLD analysis project Ga0126336, IMG submission 92530) | Coral microbial communities from El Islote,Puerto Morelos, Mexico - Siderastrea C C metagenome | ecosystem: Host-associated > Invertebrates > Cnidaria > Coral | place: El Islote,Puerto... | reverse complement strand
TGTTTAAGTACTGTTCATTCAAACGGGTAAAAAGTACATTTTACATAACGGGATCTCTTGTACACATTCCCGCGGGATCTAATCAGTCTAATAACAACATTCTGACAAGTGAAAACTGATACTGCTTCTGTGATGTCTGTAGGAAATTTTTCACAAACGTATGTTTACTACATCTGACAACTTGAAGAAAAAGGCCAAAAATGAAATGTTACCCCTAAAGGCACGTTTAACAAAGTAACTGTCGATAAAAACCATAGCCATAGTGAAATGATAGTTGCGTAACTTGTTGACAGCTATTTTAATCGAAGCTAAGGCAGGTCATTTTTGCGCACAATTTATTTAATTCATACTCAATTGCAGGCAAATGGCTTTTAAAACATTTACTTTGCCGGGCCAGAGATAATATAAGACCCCGGAGCTTTGAAGACGACGCAATTCCTGGATAAAGCACAATCTCGGACAAAACTGTTGAGACACTTCGGAATGAATGAGAACTTAGGCCGTGAAAATCACTTACCACAACAAATCTTTCCCCCTCTCCCCCTTATCAATGTTGCTTTGCCACCAAAAACCCTCTGAGGATTCCTCAGTCCCTCCAAACAACATTGGGGGAGGGGAAGGGGGAGGAAAAGCATTTCTGCGATCTTGTCGAGGTTTCCATACAAAGAAATGAAGAAATACGCTCGCTAATTGCGTTTGTCTCAACTAGTTGGCTTCTGGCAGGTTCTGCACTACGAGTCGACTCAAATTTCAACTTTTATTTGCTAAACCTCAGAGGGTAAAGGACCCAAACGTCGCTCAGTTTTGAGTAATATAATACCAAAACAAAATCTGATTCGTTAAGGTGTCCAGCTTTGATCTGCTGTACATAAAATCCGACAAACAGTCATGACCATGCCGTATCAGTTAGAGGTAAAATGTAATGTGAAGCGGCTTTAGAACTGATCGCCTGAGGTCATGTTCCAGAATCCGAGGTTGGAGCCAATTATTTGACCGTCATGATTTTCTCTTGATCAGGCAATGGAAGGAAATTCGTCCATAAAATGAGTTCATAGTAGACTCGTACCCAGTCGCTATTTATGAGTCTGGTGGAAAGAGAGGGAAAATTGGATTCTACTGAGGCGCGCGGGGGCTTCGCCCTTTCCCATGATTCCATGTGCGCTTCAATAGGGTCCAATCTTCTCTCCCTTTCCCCCAGACTCGGAAATAGCGACTGGGTACGACGAGTCTGATATTTTTACAGCATAAATATGAATTCTTGACTGGTATAAACATCCCGTGACATAGAAAGAATCTGTGAATTCTCTTCAACATTTCGTGTCTGTGGGCAAATCATGAAGAACGAATCATGAAAAGCGAAACACGCCGGCGCGGCGAGCCGTGTTTAAAAACTCTAAAAACTCAGTAAAATCTAAATGAATGCCAGCAGCGTATTCCAGGAAGTACGTATTTACTCCGTGGACTCATTTTATGGGGGAATTTTCTTCGCCGTTGTCAGATGAAGGCCGTAGATTCAGGTTTGAAAAAATGAATGAAACCCAGGTTAGTGCACAGCAATAAAATCGTCTGTAACTTTATTGTTTCCTTAGAAAGAAAGTTTGCTCCATCCATTTTTTTCTTCACTCTATGCATCTTCTTTCTCTTCACTCTTTTATATGGGCAACAGCCGACTGTCAGAAAAATCCTGTTAAAACGCTGGGGGTACCCCTGCGGTGGTCCAGGGAGAGTAGTAACATTTGTAGTTTCTTCATGCTACGTTAAACGTCGGCCACTAAAGGGGCTATAATAGCAATTTTTAGTATTAACTTAAAACGCCAAAGGCATGTTTGTATCGATGGAAAACCAAAACGATGGCCCAGTTTTGTTTAAAATTACGCTACATCTATCAATAGGTGTCTTTGACCACAAATGGTCAGGATGAAAAGGGATTGCAACTTAAAAAAAAAACCGGGCCGCCCTTTTTTTCAAGTATGTCCTTATGTCTACCAATAACCCTTATTAACTGATTATGTTTTGCTCTCCATTCAGGAATGTTCACTTTAAATCTTGTTGTTGGAGTTCTAGGTCCATTTTGGGTATAAAAAAATGCTCATAGTTATGATTTAACCAGAGTTTTGACCCCAAAACATAAAAATACCCGTGACAAAGCCCTTTTAAGTATGTAGGCTCCTGTGGCTCGAATGTGTGCCTTTTTACCTCACAGAAATCTAAGCATTTGTGCGTGTTCAATCAATTTAGTTAGTGCACAATGTTTGAACGGAAGGAAGAGACAAGCGAATGTCAGTTGCCTGTAGGTCATCACTGACCTACAGGCAACTGACATCCATTATCTGGTTACTCTCGTTGATACGCTGGACGTTTCAAAAGGTGGGACCGAAGTCAGCATCATATCGATATATGCAAGGAATGAATTGAAATTCATTGAGGATGAGGCTTCCAGCGACGAAGAAACACTTCTGAGGAGAATCAGGATCGAGGCTGGTAAAGGGGCAAATTTTGTTCCTCCAAACGCGGTTTACCAGAATGCCGTGACGCATGTCAAGGAGCTTTTCAAAGACCAAAACAAGGACAGAAAGAAATTTAGAAATGTCCTGTTGTTCATTACTGCATGATGTGACCACGGGTTTTAAACTTGGAGAAGCCACTCACGTTATAATCGAGGAACTGAAGGTAAGATAGCTAAAGAATACTCTGAAAGTTTCTGACTTCCCTCCCACAATGACCACGTATGCGAAGCTGTACAGTCAATGCGGAGTTAGGGACCCATCGTTAGCTTTTGCTACTTATTGGTCCTCTGAATTGGCGAGCTTTAACTGAGTCTTAACACAGTCCTAAGTGAGTTCTATTTTGTAGGCAACCCCTGGATTGTGTGAAAAGTTATTAGCATAAAAAGTAAAAAAACAAAACAAAACAAAAAAAAACTAAAAGAAGTATTCAATTTAATTTCTCTCTCTTTACGCGCGACTTCTCTACTGAAAAGATATGAGTTAAATGGGGAACCAATCAAAACACACGCTCGCTTGCTCATAACCAGGGTTGTCGTTATAATAACTTTTCAAATGGTTAGGCCTTGGTTCTTAAACACCGTTCAGCATTGTTAAGTTCGAAAATTTAAACGCTTCTGGGTACCGTCTTGAATGACGTTAAATGATTCTGAAGGATACTGAATGGTGGACAACAAAGTCTGGTCGCTGATCAAACATTCGTTGTTCAACAATTAAGTTGCATCCGATGGTGTTGTATGATGTCGAATCCCTGTGACCGAGGTCTTATACAATGAAATTTTGTTTTTTGTTTTCATGTTCGATCCAGAAAACTCACCACGTTCTTGTTTTCGTTGCTGGGATAAAAAAAGGAGTTGATTCGGCCACGCAGGATGAGTTCAACGAGATGGCATCGACTGGCAAGCGTAGAAAGCCCGCCGTCGCCTTTCCCGGAGACAATGAGGATATGCCGACTAATTATTACAGAAAAAGTTTGAACGACATTTTGGAAGACATGTGCCCGTAGAAGTAAGTAATCTTATTTTTATTTCTTTTCTCCAAGACTGTCGCTAACTTTTTTTGCAGGAGTGTAATTCCTTTTTTGTTCTTTCACAAAAATGGTTCTAGAACACTAAGATGAGGGAACAGGCAAATCCTACCAGAGGAAAGAACAAAACATGATACGTTACTGGCATGTTTACCAAGATGTAAAGTGAGAACTTAAAAAACTTTAGCCCAACCAGCTTTCAAAATGCAACTCATTCCCATTCTCGTCATAATAGCCAAACAAACTTATTATTAACACAAAACTGTAGACCATTACTTTCAGTTTAGGATTTCGCTAATATGCTTGAATGGGAGGTCTGGAACCAGGAAAGCCTTCGGAAACCGTTGGTAACTATAATAAATTGTTCTCGGCACGTGAACGGAAGCTCCGAAGAATCCCCAAATGTCCACGTGGAGTTTCTCTGTTCGCACCATCTGACCGGGTATATAAATTATTCAAAATGGCCGCCGCTTGATTAAGACACCGAACAACAATCTGATGTGAAAGTTCCCGGTGTGTGGCTTGTTCTTTCTTGGAAAATCCGTCTAATATCGTCTTCTTTCTGGTCAAAACCAGTATTCATGTAGTTCAAGGCACTTCTAGAGAGTCATAGATATTTGCCAGGAGATAGACCTATAAATGGAATTATCTTATTTAAAATAAAAAGAAAAATATAAGGGATTGAGTTTACTGCAACATCAAAAAATTCAAATAAAAAATATAAATGGAGACGGGAAAACCGTGTCTGTGTCTTCATGATATTTTAGTTTACACTTCCACAGTCAGCGTGATAGTGGACTCGAGGATTTTGATTGAATTTCTCATAATTTAGTACTGCCTCATCCTGCCCTTTAATTTACCTGCATAAATGTGTTTGGCCCTTTCAATTCTGCTCCCCCGCCCCCATTTATCGGCACTTTACAACTCTCGATACCCCCCCGCCCCCACCGGTCAGGGCCCTTTTCAATTCTGGTTGCCCCTGCAGGGGATGCGTTACGTCGGGCGCCCATCAAACACCCAGCGTGGTAGATCTCGACTCACGACCTAAGGATGGTTTTCACCAGGTAGACGTTACTTAGTGAGCCTTTATTACGTCCGTATTTCGTACGCGAATTCAGTCATGCATTAATTAACTGCAAGTTTGCAAGCCGATTTGAAAATAGGACAGCTGTGGAGGAAACCGAGGAGAAAACCGAATTTACAAGAAGTGAGATTTCCCACGTTGCTGACCTTTACTGAAAAACAAAACGTTTTCGTTAAAATCAGCAATGACTACACTAATCAAGGAATACCCGTACTTGGAGAAATAAAACGGCGGCAGTACAGCTAGAGTTACAATCTCCTTACAAGTTTTCCCTTTTAAGCTGCTAGGCGTAGATTTCACGTTTGACGTACCTTAGACGTCCACTTACGTCCGAACTGTTGTAACTGGCGTAACAATTACGCCTTTGTTAACGCCGGAATTTAGTGCTTAGTCTCGGGGGAGGAGGGGGGGGGGTATATTACATCGTTTATGCAAATAGTCTTGGATTCTTAGGTTGGAATTGCTCTCGCAGCTAGTCACATGGCCAAACCAAAGGAAATCAAGACTGACATCAATGGCAAGGATGGAAATGGATTAAAACTTGAAAAATTGGGCCATTTTTTCAAGTTTTGATGCTGTGTTCTCAACAATCTCCAAAAAACTTATTATGGTTGGCTCTCCCTATTAAAATTCATTTGATATCTCTTCATAGTTTCACAGGGGCATTTTGTGTATGAGTAAAGGCACTAGGTTATGATTTTAGCACAGAATTGACCCAAAATAGCAAAATCCTCGTGACATAACCCCTTTAAAGTGTTACACTGAATGCCCTGTTATAATAAGGAGAAATAAGCTAAAAGGTTGACGTGCATAACCTGCTAACCAGTATACAAACACTGAACATTTTCCAAAGAATAGTATCTAACCACAGTCTTACCCTTTATACAGAGAAATGGTTGCTAATGCAAACTGAGCTTATAAAGTGGCGTTAAAAACAAAAACAATGTTGCGTTGCGACATCCTAACAAGCTGGTCTCCAATAACTGCAACAGAATAGCAGTTTATTAGCCCTTTATGGGAGGCATATCTCTAATGATCTCAAACTGGGCTTTCTGGATCAGTCGTTATAGTTTTATTAAAGTCACCTAACTTATAAATATTAGACTAACTACGCAGTCCCACAAGTACATCACGAGCGATTCTTCTCAGTCGATCAGCTGCAACCCGAATACGAATCCTGGTTTCGCCTTTGATGTGTCTACCTTCAGGTTTATTTTAAAGCACTTACTGATCGTCCTGATTTTCAGAACAGCAAACGACCAATCTAGGGCTTGCCCGTTTCAAGGCCCTAGATGCAGAATCAGAGAGGTGAGATTAATTATTTTGACCATAGAATTTTGATTTGTACTGACGCATTCAAAAGGCGAAGATTTCTCTATATCTTCTTTGTGAGAATTCATGAGTTTCTGGTAAAAGTAAAATGACTTCTACTAAAGGATAATAAATCACATTTGCCACTCATGATTTTATTGATTCACTGTAGGAATGTCCTTACAATCCATTCTTTTTCACACTGCCGTGCTTCTCTCGCGACTTGTTTTCATGACGACAGCATCTCAATTTCACTGTCATGGAACATGCTACAAGGGTAATTTCGACCCAACGTTACACGTGCAGAAAGACTCCGCTCTTGTAGGACATTCGTACAGAAATATCAGCGGCAAAACAGACGACGAGTGTTTTGGAATTTGCATCAACGACTGCAGGTGCCTTGCGTTTCAGACTCAGAGCTTCAAGTGTGAGTTGTTGGAGGACGATAGGACCACATCTGGTAATGATTTCCAAGCGATGGCGGGATACAACTATTACGATATCCAACAGGAGTTTGTGCAGCAGGTGAGTGACTTTGGTAAGATTGACAAGGTCAGTTCTATAAGTTTCGCGGAAATTACTCGTAAACGAGTGCATCGCCCTTATTTTTGAAAATCTGGCTTTTTGGCTTTGTTGTGTTTCGGTTCAATTTTTAGCCAAGCAAAGACAAAAGACCCCGGGAAACAATCACTTTAATTAGCAACATAATAACTCTGCACGTACGACGTACGTACAGGATATCTCGAATTTTCCTTGGTCGCCAAAGGTTCATCCAACTTTGATACCGTATACACATTGACTCAAGCACGACCTAGTTTTTGATCCACCCACTTGTCATGAACAGCCAGAACTGGCAAAGATGTGCTGAAATTAAAACTTATTAACTTTTCTCCTATACGAAGTCTCCTACAGCATCAAGGGAAAAATATCAAGTGATTTTCGTAAAGGAAGGACAAACCATAATCAGTTTTAGCGATTTTTCTAAGGAACAAGGGAAGAAATCATTGGCCCAATTCTTTTAAGTTGCAATCTATTTCCATTCTGGCCATCGGTGACCAAACGCGCTTAAAGCTAGTTAAGGCTTTTTAGACAAACATGAACCATTATTTCTGAGTTTCCTTTGACTCCATTATATGTTTAAGCGTTTTAAAGTTATACTATAAATGGATTAAACGGCCCCTTTTTAACTGAAGAGACCACGATAGCCATTGCTGGGATGAGTGCTATTCCTCTTGCACCGAGGATAAATTTTTTTCCATTGCCGGTTACGACAGGTTGTTCGTCCAAAAAATATAAGTCAAATTTGACTCAACCAAATTTAACACTTAACAAAACACTTTACACCAGTCGGAGGACAGATACCCTGGCATAACCAGACTCGCTGAAAAGTGTATTCTCCAACTGCTTTTGCAATCATTCGGGTATTAGAATATCTTTGATAGTATTCACCTTTCGGATGGTTTTTCGAGTACTTCGTTCATTGTCTCCAAACAATTCCCACCTGTATACTGCTTGACGTAGACACTGTTTCTATTTTTCGAAAAAGTCCCTGCCGAGTGGACTTCACTGCCGACGCTTGCAAGCAGGTGGTTGTAGTTATTTCTAGTAAATTCATGTTTAATTTATAATTCGAGAAAGTCAACAGTTATAAGAGAAAAACTGACCAAGTACACAAAGAATGAAGAGAGACCGAGAATGATGCATTTGAGACGCCAAAATATATTCTGACAGGAAATTTTACTTGAAGAAAGGAAAGAAATAAATAGTTTTATCACAATGACTTTAATTTAAAAGATACAACGACCTTTGACTGAAATTGCAGAAACGACTTCTCGGGATAGCCTGTACTGAACCCGCAATCAGGCTCTATTTCCGATTCACTTAGTAAAGGAACATAGTGCAAATGAAAAGAATGATTTAGAAATTAAACTCATTTATTAGCTAGACATCGTCTTCGCGAGGATTTTTGTGGATGCGTGAAGACTTCCTGATGTTTTACAGAGAGCTGACCCTCAAGATTCTATAACGGCTCGTGCAGTGCCATTGTGTCACGTAATGACCCTTTTGTCATCATTAGCGACCTTTTTAGCTTCTGACCCGGAGTTTATCACAAGCGACTCCCTGAGCGATCACCTGCCCACTGACGCATCGTATCACTGAAGCATATGTCGTTTCCACGGAAACTGCGCCACTGTTTGGAAAGCCGATTTAAGTTTGCCTCTCTGTCACCTGCGACCTGCTTGCGCCATAGCTACAGCAAGAATTGTTTCAAACCTATGCTGAATTGCTTGCGTCGCGAAATATGTAGCAGGTGTTTAAAAGCCCAACGATAATCATATCCGTCAGCAATGTCCAATGACCAGATTGTACACGATTTTGACATGCGGGCTAGAATACCACATGCAACAGTTGTAAGCGAGGCTGTGGCTTAAATCGATTCCTGAAAGCCAATCCTTGATCACCCTACTTAGCTATAGGGTATGAGCCCTAGTTTTATGATCTATGTATCAGCAGTATAAACGCTTGCTACATGTCGAAAGAAAACAAACCACCAGATTTTGAATTCGCTTTAACTTTGAAAATTTAATGGGAACCAACTGATGCGACGAAACGATGCGAAGAAAGATTCTAGCTAAGCAACAATTACAGCGTAGCGTAGCGATTCAACTGAAAAGAAAGAAAACACATACAGCTTTTAAATTACAAGCGAAAAAATAACTACAATATACGACGATGAATGCAAGTATAAAACGAAAAACTTACGTGGTGATAACTGTGCAAAGACAAATAAAGTCTTGACTATGACCGAGAAACGGTCGCAACTGACAAAACTCGTATGGGAACTGACGAATTGAAAAACCAGTTTTGCATTTTAATTACCCTTCTAACACACTCTGAAATCTCAAGGGTGAGTAATTAGCGTGTGCGAAAATACCTAAGCACATACTTATATCGCTTACAAATTCCGGCGCAGCAACCCACTTATGCATGGTTCAATTCTACCTGTTACCATCTCCCCCCGGGCATACCCCCGGGGGATTTGCATTTTTTTTCTCACTTGGCGGTCTATTCCCCACCCCCGGGCACGAAGAAAGAGACAATTCCCCACCTCCGGGACTCCTCAGCGACCACAAATACGTTGTTTTGTGTACAAAATATAGATGACGATATTTATTTCCGTACAATAGCAAAATAAGAAGTTTTGAAAAGAACTTAAACGCTTTTCTAAAGTTTATTGAACAAAGGATTTTACACGTATAATGTAATAAAAACATGAACAGTATATTTTCAAAAGGAAACTGGAGAAAAAACTTTAACCGCAGTGGCGTACGGCTGGCGAGTAAAAAATTTTCTTCGCCACATGTGTTTTATTCTAAATATAGCACATACGCACAAGAGGCCCGTGAACAAATTGATGGCAGCATTTCTTAGCTTGTTTTATAAAAACACTGGACTAAGATCTCTGTTTAATATAAAGCCATGCATCCGTTTTTATATAGAGTCTATTTAAGTCGTCTTATTATATATATAAATATGCTGAAGAAATATTTCTTTGTTTGTGACGAACCCCATCCATTTGAATACGCATCAAATGCATATTCGTTTAACGAGCTGTAATTAACGTTCCTTCGAATACAGATTTTAATTTTGAGAGAGTATTCTTCTCTATTTACAAATTTTAGAGATTTTCCCGGAAATAGGCAGTCTTCTTCACGTGGTCCGGCGCCATTGTGTCAACCGAGAAGTGAAACAACAAGAGGTTTAAATTGTCGATTTGCCCCGCCCCCTACCCCCGGGACAAGACCGCTTCAAACAATTCCCCACCCCCGGGCCTGAAGGGCTGGACTTGTTCCCGGGGTTGCCCGGGGAGGGAGGGGGGGGTGATAACAGGTAAAACTGAACCATGCATAATAATATTCTACAACCTAGATGTCAAGGGCGGGGTGGGACAAACTCAATAACTGCGCTCAAAGCAAATCTATACGTCGCAGCTCCATCTCATCGAATCAGAGCAATTCATGCGTCAAATAACAGACCAAAATAAAGCAATTGCATTAAAGCTGCTCAGCAACCGCACTAATAACACTGTACTTAGAGAGGTGTTGTTTGCGCGGCTATTGAACTGGCGTTTTACGTTTTTCGTCAGTTTTTTTTTGGCGATTGAATCTACATTCGACGCGACTGAAATGCGTCGTGTTGTTTCGGGTATAAGTATTGATAACTACAGAAGGGGTAGGGTGGTGGGTTAAAGATTAGGGTCGAGACAGCAGGATGTTGATACCTGTGTTTGTCTTTTGTTTATTATAGGATGCAAACAACTGCTTAAACGGGTGTTGTCGATCAAACCCTTGTTTAAACGGGGGATCATGTATCGAGCTCTGTAGCGACGTGAAATTCAAATACAGTTGTGCTTGTCCTCTCGGTTACAAAGGCAGAGTATGCGAAATTTATGCACCGCCATCATGTTTGGATGTCAAAACAAAGCAGCCTCTGGCAGCAAGTGGAGTTTACACCATTCACGATACGATATCAGGCAGCTCCTTTCAGACCTATTGCGACTTCAGCTCCGAGCCTAACTTTGTCTGGACCTTGATAGAATCGTTTGCTTTCTCAAACTTTTGGTATTTCCGTTACCAGCCGTTTGATGATGATTTCCCTAGAAATGAAGCAAGTCCGCCGAATTGGAGTGACTTTCGACTGGCTAAAACCTCAATGCTTTTCGTACGTAATCAAGGAACCACCCACTTTAGAGCGACTTGTGACTTCGAGAAAGACAGCTCCGACATCAACGCGGACTACTTGAGAGGAAAAATCACGACTCTGGATATTTTATCTTGGACTCCGTATTCCAATGAATGCATTTTATACGAGAGAGTACTAGTGGCGGGTGTAGGCTGCGAAGACTGCACAGCAGACACGTGGACAGGAGGGTATCACCTACACTTAGAGGACAATTCCTGCAAGTTATCAGAAATGTTTAACAGTGTCCCCGATCCACGCAGGGAGTATTTTGGATACTATGGCAACGAAGTGAATGCTCAACACCAGTGTGTAATGTCCGACGCCTCGACAACGCAGTGGTGGCTTGGAGTGCAGGTTTAACTTTATTTCGTCTTGTGTCTTGTTCCATTGTCTCTATTGTCCATTTCTAACTCCTCCAGAAGCTATCTGGAAGCTGAAGAACATTTTTACGTTTATTACACCTTGCTTTGAGCTAGGGGAAAAGGTGGCCGTTAATGCTCGAAAGATATGCTTTCAATGTGTTCGTCTATCCAATCAAAATTCGTGTGTGGCTTCTTGGAAACCAAATCCAGTTTATAGGTGACTTGGGGTAGTTTTCTGGCACTAAGGCTATCCTAGCCGGCGTATGGCAAGCGTTTCCACGGTATGTCTTCGCGTATTAAAGAGGAAAAGCCTTTCTCCTTTTATGCCGCGCGAAAGTTGGGCTTACACACAGAAAATGCCATGGGTGCCAAGCGTCACATGCCGAGGGCACGGACAAAATAAGCGCCATTCAGTTCTATTTTCAGCTTTCTTGCTACATCAGCAGGAGACTTCAACGAAAAATGATCTTCTCTCTTTTTCAACCATTGATGTCCATGTGTCTTAGTTTAACACGATGTGGCAATCCCTGAATACTGATTGGGTAGATGACCTTACGAGATGCTATGCTCTGGAAGAATTTTTCGATCTAAGCTACAATTAACTCTGGCTTTTATAGTCTGGCCCTCACAGCACGCCGAGTGCTGCTAAATGAATTTTGCGATCTTTTAAAAGATCTTGATGAGCCAGTTTGCAATTCAAGGCAAACGTCTTTGTTTTGAAACAATCGTATTTTTGCTTTTCTTTTCTTTCACTCGACTGTAAATCCTCAATTGAGAGTCCTTGTTCCCTAAATCTTGTTCCCAGATTCTCCACGGTACATACAAACGAGATCTGGGTAAGAGATTATCTGAGGAGCGTTTAAATTCGCAAACAAACAACGAAACAAACAATTGAAAATAGTAATAATAATAACTAAAAAACCACGAAGATGGAATTAAATTGTTTTTTTTTTGACAAATCGGCTAAGAATCGAATGTTGAACAGATAAATATCAGCCATCCTGGATTTGGAGCCCAAAACTTGAACAATTTACTTTGTTCAAAATCTTTGTTTGTACATAATACACGAGAATAATTTACGACTATCAAGCATTTCTCCGAGCCCTTTATTGGTGAGAAAAATGCAACATTATACGGAACTTCAACACAGACGTTTGAGACCCAAGGAGTGTGACGTCGTCACATTCATAATCAGATATAGATTTAGTCAAGCCTAAAAGCTAAGCTCCCAAGGGATAAGCTGGTGTTCGTTTCTCAAGATATAGTCCTGAAACTTTTCGGTCCCAAATATATTTCGGGGATTTTTTGGCTCGTTTACTTTCAAAAAGTGTTTCTCAAAAAGCCCGAAAGAGTTCGAATGGTCCTCCAATATTTTGGGGATCAGTTCTGTGAAACCGAGCTCGAAAGGTCATTCTAGAGGCTGAGCACAGCTCGATCATGTTTTCTCATATATTTTTTTAAAGTCAACGTCAACAAAAATTGAAAGTAAACGACACATTCTAATGACATAAATACCTTTTAGTGTTTTTTTTCCTTTTAATTAGTCATAGGAAGAGCCAATCATAGCCTTTAGAAAGGCTTGTTTTATAACCAGCAAAGCACAGGGAGCAGTCCAGAGTACGGAAAGAAGGGTATTTTTGGGAGAGGAAGGGGGTAATAACTTTGAAAAATATACTAAAATATCGTTTAAAACGAGTGTGTATCAACAACACTTAATTTTATCACGCCGTTTTAATTCTGTATACTGTAACTCTTTCACTCCTAGACCGAGTCAATAAACCAGTGTTGAAGAACTCCTACGATGTAACCATTCAAATGATAGGACTGAGGAGAATTTTTTTTGTGGTAGTGTTTATTATGCTGTTCAAGGTGGTTCTAACTTTTGAGTCTGTGGATGAATTTCTTACGTGTGACCACTCAAACATGCAAACGTACTTGAACAGTGATTTCTAATGGTGCTCTTCGTT
>Ga0126336_10001190_pt1 | contig 13003 bp, 5 predicted proteins | sample SidCmetagenome_FD_92530 | JGI IMG/M metagenome (GOLD analysis project Ga0126336, IMG submission 92530) | Coral microbial communities from El Islote,Puerto Morelos, Mexico - Siderastrea C C metagenome | ecosystem: Host-associated > Invertebrates > Cnidaria > Coral | place: El Islote,Puerto... | reverse complement strand
TAAGATTTGGTTGGTCCAACAATGCTTGTTCCAAATGAGATCAGAGTTGCTTTCGTAAGGTTGATAACTGCCATCATAACTAAGGCCAAGAGAGAGGATGTTTCAGCCTTGTTGGCGATCGGATCATGATACGGGTTTTTCAAAACATGATGAAGAAGCATGAAAACGCAGGCGGTAGTCATGCAAACCATTTTAAACATTAAGTTTGTGATGAATGCATGGCAAGAAAGTAATATGAGCCGTCGACCAATCAAAACGCTCTCCCAGTAGAGTGTTCCATTATCAATAGCACTGGGTTGACGAAACGGGCCATGCAACACTTCCAAAACATCTTTGCTGCTCTGTCTGTTTTCGCGGGATTTAGCATCGCCCTTAAGCATCTGCTTAAACAACCAATACATCAGAAATGGCAATGGTAAGATGCAAGCTCCGAGAAGCTCTTGTGAAGAAATTGAGTCGTTGTAAAGCTTGGAGGAGCCACAATAGAGAACGATGATGAAAGGTACGACGGACACTACAACATAAGTAAGCAGTACATACTGCCACCACTGCCAACAAACAAACTCTGCATCGATAAACAGCCGCTTCTCAGAGGCAATCGAGACACAGTGCATAAGCTTAAGCGACGTATCTGCGAGTCGCTCGTACCCTAGTAGTAGTAATTCTATGACTACAGCCATATAGTGGATCGGAGATGGCTTTCCTCTCCGCCGTATCTTGTTCAAAGCAACGTGCAACCCGTATATAACTACAAGTTCCGCCATTGTGAGAAATACCGTACCAGAAAGTAAAAGCTCCTTTGTAACTGCTGTAAGTCCAGCAGGAGGACAGTCTATTACTCTGTGAAGAGTTCTAACGTGAAAGTTAAACGCATCGACGATAGATAAAACGAATGGAATTTTATGAAGCAATTCTTCTGCAGAGCCTACAATCAGCAGTTCGGCGGCTTGATAGTAATAGAATGTAATTTTAAGATATCCTTTATCGGAATGTGAATCGACTGGACCTAACTCTTGAATTTCAGAATAGTACTGCCTTTTTCTAAACCAAACGATCTGTCTTCCAAGAAAAGCCAGCACTGGTGGTTTAATCAAAAGATAAAAAGCTAGTCCAGTTGTGTAGAGAATTGTCGTGATCCACAGCATGTAGTTATTGCATTCAGATCTTTTGCGACACTCAGTGGAAAAAAGAGTCTCACTATATTCTAGTTCGGACTTCCCACAGAGGAATCCGGTTCTGTTTCCATTACAACTGTTATACTCGTTTGAATGGGAAGTTGGACTTTGACAGTAACGTTCTGGGCAAGCATAGAAGCTTAGCGATGATGGATTATTGGAGTTCGGGTACCCCCAGAAGTTTGGTTTTGCAGCTATATTCTTTTCAATGCAGGTTGCTCCAAAAGGACAAGGCAAACACTGAATAGAGGCGTGTACATTCAATCCATGCGATACTCCTTGTTCTAAGCTATAGTAGCCAGGGGGACATAAATTACAGGAATATTTTTAAACTGTTACATTCATTCTGCATGAACTACCGTTTTTCTCGTTGTATACGTACACAAAATGCGTGTTATTTTCAAATAAAACCTGGCTTCCAATGCTGCATTCAATTGTTGACCTATTGTCCACGTCAACGTATCCTCCATTGGAGATGTCCAATACGGGAGAGCGCATTCTTTGACCGATGATTAAAGCCATCGATGTGTTTTCAAACTTTATAGGTCCTCCACTTTCAGAGTAAAGGAACGTCGATTTGTCAAAAATTGTATTGTTCACTGTCAAGTTGCTCATTGTTGTTAGGAAAGAGCACTCTTTAAAATTAACTCGTCCTGTTCCATATGCCGAATAAACATGGCCGGAACGCTTGGTGCCAAAATTATTTCGAAACGTACACCTATTAAACGTCACATTTCCGTTACTGATGTAGACGGCGCCAGCAATTAACCCCGCGTTTCCCTCGAATGTGGTGTCTTCAAAGATAACTTCAGTGTCATATTTCCATAAAGGATGAATGTTTTCATTTATTTTTTCCTCAACACATCCCGATCTGTTGAGTGTATCGTGGTTGGATAGGATTGTTAGGGAACCGGTTCCTACGTCAGCGAAAAGCGGATTGTAAATGGGGACGTACTTATAAAGACAAATGCCACCTTTGAATACCGTTCTCTGAATTTTCAAGGATTTTTTACCTGGGAATGTCATTTGAAAAACGTTGGATGGTCGAGATTCAAGGGTAACGTTAATCAGTTCGATAACTGACGACTTTACTTTGTTTAAAGAATGTGCAGAGAAAAAAATCCCAACTGTCTTCTGTTTTGCCACTTTGGTGGTAAAAATTGTGTTCCTTATAGTGAATGATATTTCAGCTGGATCCCAAAGATGAACAAAAACATCACACTGAGCATTGTTCAGAAATACGCAGTTGTAGATGTAAATGTTTACTGTAGAGACTTCGTGTTTTTTCTTAAGAGGGGCTATTGAAAGTCCTACGATACGGTTTCCTTGAAAAGTTGTATCACTGACGGTCACTTTCAGAGAGTAGTTTTGACTGTTCACTGTCAAAACTTTCACGCAAGAGGTATTGTTTTTAAAAGATGAAAATCCTTTAATATCAAGATGGGTTCTCGAGCTGTTTTTCATAAGAACCGTCAAAGCTCCCATCGCTTCAAGAAAAGAGCAGTTAAGCACCTGAACGAGGTCGCAATCTACTAAACGCAGAGGAGTTTGGCGAAAAACAATGCCTGATAAAACAATGCTAAGTTTCCTTCCAACGTTCTGAAACTGGAAGCCAGCAAAACACGAAATATGTGGTGTTGATTGTATTCCCTCCATGCGTAAGCTTTTCTGGACCTGGATTGAAGAATGGTGGCTGTGCATTATTGTCTGGTCGCAGTCGTAAGGATGCCGCTCGGTCCCGGTACCATCAAGGTAAATGTGTCCACTCCATTCAACTTGCTTAACTGCTTGCGCTATGGACTTACAAGGTTGGGTTTGATGACCACAGCTTGCAGAGTCATTTCCCGTTCTGGAAACATAGACCTCTGTGTATCCAGAGTTCTGAGTACCTATTGTAATATGTGAAAAGCCATGTATTAGATTAATACATGAGAAATCCATTATTCAGTCCTTACATTTATTTAACGGGCCCATAGGTTAATTTCGTGTACCAAATTGTTCTCTAACTGACAATTCATTTAAACAAATAGCACCTTCCTTCCCTAAGAAGACCTAAAATCTGAAATTGCTAAACTCACAGCAGGAAACAAGCAACTGACAGAAAGCTTAAATTCGGGCTTTACCTCGGTGTAAGAACCTGTGAAACTCATGGATGAAGTAAAATGAAGGGAACAAAACATTTTAAACAATAGCGTACAGCATAACAATAGCTAACAAACAAAGAAAATCTTGTCAGGTTCTTACACCGAGGTAAACCCTAAATTCGACAACAAAAGAAATCCAAGAGATTAAAAATGCTGCCGCGGTGACTGAAAAGGTGATAGCTTCACTGACCAAAGAAAATAATGATTTGAAGCTCAAAGTCGACAAAATTAGTACGTCGCAGCATACGGCTCGAAGCTCAAACCAGAAGGAGTAATTTCAGAGTCTAGCCGAAACCGAACAAGTGTTGAGAAACGTCCTTACCCAAATTACATTTTTAGTCCTCATTCAGTTAATCATAGATTCATTTCGTTACAGCTTAGTCTTTCATGCCTTTTGTTTTCGGAAAGAATCGCTGGATTATGCTATTTAACCTATATTAATTCTTTCAAAACAATATTTCTTGCTGATCAAAAATTGCTAGTTAACTTCTTCCTCAATGAAATTTATGGAATTTTCGCTCTAACAAATTTATGGCTGTTCCTTTCAGACTCTCCTTTTGTTCTTCAAACGTCAGAGGTTTAAACCAAGCTAGAAAGAGGCGACAGGTGTTTAGATGGTTTCATATCCAAAAATTCGACGCTGTTTTTTTTGCAAGAAACCACAGTACTCATCCAAAAGTGTTGAAGAGATATGGAAAACCGAATGGGGTAGAAAAATCTATTATAGCCATGGAACCAACCATTCAAATGGTGTGGTGATATCATTCAAGCCAAACTTAGATTTTGAAATAGAAAGCATCATTGCTGACAAGAATGGGCGATATTTGCTGCAAAAAAAATAACACGTTCGAATCCTCCTTTTTGCTTAGTAATATTTATGCGCCAAACTGACACTACCGCTCGGATAACATATTTTCGCAACCTTGATAACATTCTTCTACCATATGCATATGCAGATTCCCAAATCATCTTAGGAGGTGACATGAATTGCCCATTAACACCTCTACATAAAACAGGTGGTGCTTCCGTTCAAAAAAAGAAAACAAAAAGCCATTGATGAGATTGAGGGCTTAGCCCGAAGATTTAAACTTCAAGACATTTGGAGAGGACAACATCCCAATAAGACACAATTTACATGCATGGCGTAACAACTCCTTGAAGGCTCAATGCCGTTTGATGCAAAGTTCACTAATGAGCTCGCAAGCAAGATACTAGAATATAAAAATAAACATAGTTATCTCGCCGACAAAGGCCTGTACTGGGACATGCTTAAGATGGAGATGAGAGGCTTATTTGTCCAGTACTCAAAAAGGGAAAATAGAACAAAAAGAAAATATAACAAAACAAATAAAATAAAATGAAATAAAGAAATAATAACAGCAATATAAAAAATGTAACTTCCTTGTTCCATTTTCCTGGAGATGAATATCACTTTGCTATCAAACTTGAGATCGCAGCTCAGACAAATTGACGCCACACTCGGCTCCAAAATGAGCCTTTTTGTGGAAAGTAGGTTCAGATTTCGTATTCAATAGATAACTTTCGATGATTCTGCGGTTCTAACATGCACAAAACGCAGTTGATTGCGGAATTATCCAACGGCCTTGGCGCAGATTTTGAATTTGGTTTCAGCGAGATAGCTTCGAAAGTGTGCGCCTTAATGCAGTGCATTTCTTCTCTTAATGTGCACGAACTTATGGGTTGGGTATTCTACGAGGGGGACATTGGGTTTTTCGGTTTTGCGGTTTTGGTCACTTTTGAGATCGGTTTTTCGGTTTTTGCGCTCAAAATCCCCGGTTTTTCGGTTCTGGTATCTACTGCGGTTTTCGGTTTTTCCTTTTTTGATATTCGGGTTTCGGTTTTTATGAACAAAAAAGCGGTTATTCGGTTCTTGCGAGCAATTCACGCATTGTACGAACCTTTTTGAGTTCATTACAAAAGTTTCACCTTCATATGAGACAAAGACACTGGAAGAATCGATTGCTTTGGTTGAACATTGCAAAAATTTTCTTCAGGATAATGCGCATCAAATCCGCGCTGCAAGTAGTATAACAGGGGGATTGAATGGTCCCTAAGGCCAATATTTCGCTGTTATATCAAGGGTTGAAGGATTGAAAATCACGAATTTGCGGTTTTGATCATTATTCTGGGCGTTTTTTTCGGTTTTGAGCGATTTTTCTTCCGGTTTTTCGGTTTTGGTGAAAATTTTGGCGGGTTTTTCGGTTTCTGATAGGCCCCAATGCCCCCCTCTTCTACCCTTTCACATATGCCATGCTCTGTTCTCGCACCGCTTGTACCGCGACTACAATATTTCGTTGACTTTCATCTGCAATGGAGAAAAAGACTCTGCATGGCTGTTTATGCGCATCCTTACTGTGCGTGCAATTCATGTCGCAATGTCAAGCCATTGAGGGCGCGCGCCGACGGAGACATGTACATATATAGTGCTTTTGCGCTTTGTAATAACTCTGCACAAACTTTCGAACCTTCTTAAATTCACGATGACTCCAGTATTGTAGATATGCAGGGTTTGCGAATTTCCGTGTTGAAGACCTGAAAGAGCTCGTCATCTGTTGCAAATATTAGTGAATAGCAATTCATTTTTATCACCCTTTTTATATCGTCAGCAACGAATTTTTTATTGTTATTTAATATACCAAATAACTCAAACTCTAACTGCGTCTACGTCCTTGAGGAAAAGTGGTCGACAGATCTGGCTATTGCAATGAAGATTGACATACCTCTATTCACACTCATCTAAGAATTTTCTCTAGCTCTGAATTTGTTGAACTGGTATCAGTGCCAAGAAGATTAGAAAAAAAGTTTTATAACTACCTGCGTTCTTGCTTATCAGCATTAAAACGAGAACCACTTTGTAAAGCTTTGAACTAGCCATGACAAATCTTCACAAGTAAATATTAAGGAATCATAGGACTATAACTTGATCGTCTTCCTTGACGTCCACTTTGATGTTAACAACTAAATGCTGTCGCAGTTCGTGGTCTCTTGAACTTTGAAACTGAAATATGATTCCAGTGTCCTGATAATTAATTTCAGCTATCTGTCAGAATGAATTTTCATTATCTTATCTTATTTGAAAGTGAAATTTAAGTTTTATTGTCTTCTGCACGTGGCATGCTGATACATCCTTTCCTTATTACGTGACGGAGTGTAAAATTCCCCATCTTTCTGATCTCTTTGAAACAGAAAATACTACTGACGGGCCAAACGCTCCAAGGAAAGATGACAGCTTCGTAATGTTTCCAGTTTCGTACCACGTTAACTGATTTAAGTCTTGACAGACAAAAAGCAATGAATAATTCCTTTGTTTTCGGAGGGACAAGTGTATCTTTTAGGGTGAGAAATAGGGTCAGGTATGGGGTAGTTTTACATAACCCGTGACACAATATCTAACAATTAGTCAAGAGAAGATAAAGGGTAAGAGAGCTACTCCCCCATATTGGCCCTATCCCCACCCTAATCCCTCATAAGTTATTTTAGTAACAGTTGGTGAGAACTTCAAATTTCAAATAACTTATCGAGTTTTAAAGCAATTATCCTGACTTTTGGCAGCAATATAGAACTTGTCATTCTGAAAATTTCATAATTTAATTTTTTCCACATTTGACATTTTCCGCCGGGAAAATGACGTCACAAAGTTGGCACCAAATTTTGCTTTTAGTATTATAGGATATCGTATATCCGATACCCTGTTACATTGGTCTCAAAACTGAAAAAAGTAAAATCACTGTAGCAGCTAGCTAGGACTCGAAGAGTAAACCATTTTCTGCGACGTGTATTTTTAGCTAAAGAATCCGAACAGATCAACTTGTGTTATATTATTATCCCACACAATTATTCGTTCAGAAGGCTCTGAAACAATCTAAAATGACAGCAAATGATCTTGGAATTATTTTGCTTGAATTTGTACTTGGGTACCCGGCTAAATATCAAACAACCTCACGTCTGCTGAAGACTATAACAGGTTCGAAACTGTACAAGGATATTTCATAGTTGAAGAATTTCAGCTAAAACTGAAGAAATAAATTGTATTTTTTGACGGAATATTAATTTTCGGCTGATGGATTAGAAAGACTGAGGCTTTTAGCTGGGCGAAATGCCATTTCAACAAGGACAGCATAGGGCACCCAACGGGGCCTTTCAAAGAGATATTAATGTGTGGCTAACGCAAGTTAATCTGTTCAGGTTCTTTAGCTGAAAATTCTAGTTGGGCACCCAACGACTAGTTTCGGTAAATATCTGTTCGGTGGAGGATACTCCGCCTGGCATTTTCGCTCTCGATGAAAGATTGCAATCGGGCTTTCGCAACCGTCAAGGGCAGCTCGATCTTTCGAAACATGGGAAATTAAATAGCTTTTGTTTTCGGAAAGATATGATAAAAATGTCGTTTTCGGTGCTGTAAAAGAACAGCTAGGATTTTCGGGAAAACAGAAGTTTTTAGTGAATCCGAAAAAAAAGATTCCGTTCCCCCAAAATTTTCTGAAGCTTGAAGTTCAGCTAAAGAATCCAAACAGATACATTTTGCGTTGATTTTAAACGGACACAGTGAAAATGCATCGAAATGACAAATTAAGCATGAAAACAACTTTCTAAGGCCAATGGTAAAATTTTCTCGTGCGTGCCTTTGGCTAATGCCTTCCGACTGATGTTTCACTGAAACAATCCCATTCAGTTGAGATAAATTCTGCTTGCGATATTAATGGCCTTCGTAACTTATTGGACACCTGCTTTCATAATCGTATTTTTGGTCACGATTCAAGATGAGTGCCGTCTGCAAAGTCAAGTATACCTAAATTTTACTTTTCATGGGTGCAACATGCGCCGCTGAGCCCTGTAATCTACGGCCTGTCCCAAAAACGGTTCTAGGATGCTTACAAAAAAGTTTAACTATAAATGCACTCAATAAATAGCTCTCGTTACTTTTTTAGAAGACTTTCAATGAGTTTACATTCTTCAGTTTGTTAGCTTCTCTTATCTCTTATCCCATGGGGTTAAAGCTGGAATGATAGGCGGATCATGGGTTAAGGTATTTTTGTAAACTGTAAATTGCCATGTAAAGTTTTGTTAGCTTCACTGGGAAGTTGCAATTTTTTACCCTATAACGGTGATCTGCTAAAAACAAAGGCGTAAGCCGCGAAATCTGCGATTAACTTGAAATGGCTGACTGGCTTATCGACTGGCCCTGCGTTGTGTGTGCTTCACCGAACTTTTCCCACACACTCTTAGTCTCTGTCAATTCTGAAAATGTAATTATTAAGCAATTATGCAACAATTGAGAGCCAACAACCGTAAACAATGAGGTGCTTGCCTTATAAATTTGAAGAGCTCAAGGAATGGTTGGGTTGTGAGGCATTTGGCATTCTCTCGATGCAAGAAACAAAGATTGACCAGAACTGTAAGATGTTACTCGAGTTAGTTTAATGTATATTTTTATGTTCTTCTTGTAAAAATTGAACCAACAAGTTGGTTTTCTGATGTCTCATAAACAAAAAATTGTTGGAAAATTCCCCACTTTGTTCCACAAAATTTTCAGGAAAAAAAAACTCCCTTTTACATTGATTCAGTTTGTAAGTGTTATATTGTGTCTTGGCATATCTCATCTCGCCTGGTCACTGGCCGACATCTTTTTTTGTTAGTTATTTTGTTGTTTGTTTTGTTTTTGCTAAAATCTGCTAGAAAATTAATTTATGTTTATTTCCCCCTACATTTATTAAATATCGTATATCAGTGAATCTGAATTCCTTCTCATCAATTTGAATTATCTTCTCATCTACCAACACATCCTCTTTGTTCGAAAATGTCATAATTTTCACAGACAGGCAGTCGTATCCTGATTTCAAAAAGTAATTGCTTTTTTTTGTTTCCTAAAATTATCCAGGTGTTTTGAAATGTATTAAATTGGATAATGGATTTCAATGGCAAACGGAAAACTATATCCTAGTAACCCCGTAGGTTTTACAACAAAGAAACCTACTGCCATTGGCGTTTGGACATTTGATGAAATCTCCAATCTTCCGTGATTGTTTGACAATGCTTGACTCAGCAAATACGAGTCAAGGACATTTTAATTACCTTATTGTTAGAGAGATTTGACGCTTCCTTTTAGAAGTCTATTAACTGGTGTTTTGAGTCTTAACAAAAGGCAAACTTTTAAAATATAGCCCGTCAAGTGTATTTGCATTTTGTAATCAGCGTGATAAGAAAATCCATTCTAGTCGCTTTTCACGCATCCTGAAAAATGTCCAGCCATGGCAAAACAAATCGTGCCGACAAATAGATTAGAATTTCTTTTAAAGAAGGATTAACGCTGTTGACCTTTCAGCGATATATTTGCGGCTAAACAAACGGGCTAGAAAGCTTGTTTATGAATCGGGTATTTTAAGAATAAGAAGTGAACAATTGGATCTTTTCCCAAGAGGCTAAGTAGTGTTCGCAAAACTCGAAAAGAGCGCTACTTAACACCATTGTTCAAAGTGACAGAACGAGCAAGTGATTTCAAAAGTCTAAACACTACATATAGCAGACTCGTAACTGCTGCCTGTGCCAAAGAAGATTTGAAATTCTGTTTGAAATTTGCACCCGCGAACGGTTTCTTTCATTGGAAATTCTAAGCGATGGAGTCATATGTCTTACGTGCGCATTTTCAAAGCTTGAAGCATTCAAGGAACACTTCTGGTTTATTGTGAAGTTGGTTGCTAGCCGAAGAGAAACTGAAAACAAATTTGTACAAGAATGGCAAGATGACTTCGAAAACATTGACAAAATGGGCCCACCGAGACGCAGTAATGAAGTCGAAATCTCGCCGAACTTCAAGCTATTTTCGGAACAACTACAAGGAGAGGCCGAACTTTAAAAAGGCCGGTAAAGTTTGCTTCGCAGAGAATTTAGAGACTGTACACGAGGTTCCTTATAACTACTACGTTTACAAGAAATCCAATCTTCGCTTAAAACTGCCAGATATTGTGGTGCACAAATACACGCCACTTGTTTGTAGGGATCCTTACGCGAAACCTTCGAAAAGAAAACTGAGAGACAAGTTCGAAGACATGTTTATAAGCGACGCTGTAAAACTTCCAGTTATTAAGTTGAAAGCTGAAGAGAGCGTTGTTAAGAAAATGGCGCCTAAACGCAAGGAAATGGAACCATCAAACGAACCACAGATCCCGAAAGCAAACACCAGAACTAGACGTTCTGAGAAATTTCAAGTCGGTAACACATTGCATTTCAAATACAGCGACTTTATACTAAGAAAGATGGATAGAAGTACATCTTCGAAAGATAGAATATTCATTGTGAAGTAATTGCTAATTGCGATAAGTATGTATATAGCACGTTACAACATAAATGTGTTTTAATCTTCGACAGGATTTTCATAATTTTTAAGATCAGATGTAAAAGTTAGAGTGAGTTGCTGTTTGTCACGGCTTAAATAATGTGGTCTCGTCGAAGAAAAAGCTTAAATCATTTAATTAAAAATTAAGGTTTTTAAGATCATAAATCATTTGCATTAATTTTGAAACTTCTTCAGTTTTGAGTCCATAATTAATGAGACAAGTTGCCGGTACCTTCACAGTAGTGTGTGAAACATCAAGACTGTTTTTAAGATTAATTTCCTGAAAATTGACGGTTCTCCCGAAAAATACCTTTATGCTTTCTCGCACGAGGGTTTGGTAGCCAGCCATAGGTATACTTTGATGCTGAATTTTAACTTCTTACTTCCTAAGACTGAGCGAAAGAACTAACTGCCGAGTGCATAGCAGAGGCGGAAAACAGTCTCGGAAGGAAAGCTCATCTCATTCAGACAAAAACTTCATCAAATATAAATCCAGTGAAGAATTAAAGAGTTACACTTCACAAATTTATCTGTCCACTTTAATTTTCCCCATCTAAAACCGTCGATGGGAAAATTACCAAACAACACAAGGTTTCGAAACATTCATTCTATCCTAGAAACATTCCCTTAAACATTAACCGAAAGTGAGAAAATCTTTTAATGATACTCAGCTTCAATTTGCCTTTCAATGAACTAATCAGTTTATTCGTACTCTTTTCTGCGCACTGTAATTGATACCCCCGTCACAAAGCTAAAAAAAAGTTTTACTTAATTTTTGCCGTTGAATTCAAGTTCGGTCACCCGGGATTTCATATAATCAAAATCACCTACGACAAGGTATTTTTTTACTCAGTTACTAGTATGGAATGAATTTTGGGCTCTTTATTTGCGTCTTGATGGCGCGAAGGGGTGTTTTCTGTTAGTTTGCAAATTATAGCCTGGAACATGCGCGTGCAATTTGCGTTATTCGTGACGTCATTTGGTGCGTCTGTACTTTGATAGCAAATTGCTTTCGACCACTCGCCACAAGCAAGTGCACTTCTTACACAGGCAAATCTACATTCAAAGGGAAGAAATCCTCAGTAGCTTTCATTTAAATAGTCAAACGGTAGGGTTTATTCGCATACTCATCCACTACTATCTTATGACTTATTAATTTGGTAGCTGGCAACACTTCAAACGCTAGCCATCAACACTTTAAATCCGAGGGCTTTCGCAAAAATCTATGATCAAGAAAAACTAGAAATTATATAAATGTCATTCGTAAAATGCTGAAATTAACCAGCACCATAGAAAAGTACTGTTGAAGAATTTTCACTAGAATGACTACGATGTAGTATTTCACCCTAAGTTTTAAAAGGATAGAAATAAATGACACGAGACTTGTCTCAGGAGGCATTTAAAATTTTCCATTAATAGGTTAAAACAACACAGCATGTTCACAGTGTTCTCACCTGTTTCCTTTCTGATCACTGAGAGGAGGATGTCTGCGATCATGTTCCGCTCACGTTATACCGTTTAGAACAAACTTCACTCGGAAGCCGAAGGCTGCGAGCACCGACCGTTTTTAATACTAAATCCTTCATGATACACTACTTAACACAAATAATCACCCTAAATACGATACATTAGCCTGCAACATTTAACAATCGTTTCGTTTAAAACCAAAACTGACGGAAATGACCGCTATCATAACGTGGGAGTCAAAAAATGCCCTCCCGGCTTAATTGATCAGAAAGGTAGAGAAACTGAAGATGCTTTTCTCTAACGCTTCAAAATAACTGTAACTCCGGAAAATGTATCCACCAAAACCGCTTTTCGCGAAAGCTGTTATGATCTTGCTAACATCCACTCTGACCTCGTCTTCTTTGTTAGGGAATGGATTCGTTCTCGCGATCATTGTTCGGTTCAAATCGTTGCGAACAGTTCACAACATTCTCATTGCCAATCTTGCGTTGGTGGATCTTCTCAACTCAGCCATTAACATGCCAATCTATATCATCTATAGCGTACTGGAAGCCAGTTGGTTCAGAGGAAAGACTTTGGCAGTCGCGACCACCTTGGTGAACAGAGTCCTCACGTTTCTGAACCTTGCTTCGACACTCGCTGTGATGGGAAATATGTATCTTGCCATTTTGTTGGATCTAAGATACTTTACCTGGAAGGCCAACACGAAAGCTCTTGTTTGTGCATTTGTTACATGGCTTATCAGCATTGTAGTGGTGACCTTGTGCTCAATTCCGCTATTTAACGCCATCAATCTTGGGGAAGCTCATGTTGGTGAATACAGAGCAGTGATCTTCAAACAAGGAAGGCATTTTGCAGCCGTC
>Ga0126336_10001189_pt1 | contig 13021 bp, 3 predicted proteins | sample SidCmetagenome_FD_92530 | JGI IMG/M metagenome (GOLD analysis project Ga0126336, IMG submission 92530) | Coral microbial communities from El Islote,Puerto Morelos, Mexico - Siderastrea C C metagenome | ecosystem: Host-associated > Invertebrates > Cnidaria > Coral | place: El Islote,Puerto... | reverse complement strand
GTACCCATGATTGATGTGGAAAGCATCATAGCAGCAGAAGAGAGGCGAGCTCATGAGCTTACCTTAGCTAAAGAAATTAAGAGACAAGCTGAAGCAGTCCAACTTATCAAGGATGTTGGTGAGAAGTGGCTCTCAGAAATACCAACTCAGAGAAGGAGTGACATTGAAAAGCTGGCCTGCCAGTTCTTATTGACAATGGATTCCACACTATGCTTCTTTACGGTATCTCTTCGAATGCTTGCTTTAGCGCCATGGAAAGACCCCATGGTTGCCATTGATGTCAGACAAGCTGCAATGGTGGCTATCTCGAGGGGGTGGTATGTTAAAAGTGAAGCCTTTAGTGCCTACCCCTTTACCAGAGCTGAATTAGCTCTTGCTGCCGGATCATACCTTGGTAAAATTACTCCGACTATTTCTGAAGATGCAACCGTTGCTTTGAGAGCAATTGTGGAGCTGTTACCTATTGTTTGTGACGAATTTTTTACCAAAGTTACGCTCTTTTGTCCTTTTTGTCAAGCTAGAGCTACTGGGACTGCACCTATATTAATGACTGCTGTCACTTGGAAAAGCGAAGAGTGGGTTGACCTTAAGACGACGCTCAATAAGGCGACCCCCTTGGTTAGCACTGTCCCGCAGGGATGGCATGCGTCCACTTGTGACAAAGATGATTTTGTACCTACGGTTACGAATATTGGACCATGGGTCTATCTGGAGCTTAGGCCGTACCCTGTTTTATATGATGCTTTCTTCCCGCCCCTCAGTGAAGCTGCTTCCCTCTTTACTGACACGTCCTTGGAAGATCTTGGATTAACCTTGGCTGGCTTTGTCTGCTCGAACCTTGGAGGCCAAAACGATCAACACTATTGGTTTGTTGAATATTCTCAAGGTCGACCACATACAGCCTATGATTCCTTAAAAGGGGTTCAGAAGATCACTCTTGAACTTTTTCGGGCATTGTCAGTTACTGGGCTTCTCTTAACAACTGTTACCAGTAAGAAACCAGTACTGAGAACCAGTGATTTGGATGTGGCTGCGGGGCGGGTCTCACAAGTTGAAAGACCAGCTAAGCCTATTAAGGTGGCAGGTAGAAGTGCGTCCTATCGGCATAGGAAGTCTTTGATGCCGAAGCTCAAAAATCTTGGATCCCCTGGTATGAATCTTAAGTCTTTCTGCCAGGATCGTCCTGGTCTACTGTGGGGCCACCTCCAAGAAACAGATAGTCAGAAGAAAAGAGTTCCATCAAGATCTCCTGGAGGTAAACTTAATGATAAAAAGCAAGATCATAAAGTTGGTAGCAATCTTACCAAAGCTGCACAAAACCCTGTTTTGGCTTACCAGCCCTCTGAGAAGATCAAAGGAAAGAAGGATGCTCTTACGAGGGAGAGGCCTCATAGTGCTGCCGCAAGCTCAGTGGTTGGGGAAGCAAACCCTACTAGTGGGGACAAGGAAGGCTTTCTTGAAGACCAAGTCGACCAATACAACCCAGCGGGAACCAATGTGGAAAATGAGGAAAGGTTGCGAGACCAACAAGACCCTCCTGAGTCTCACAATGGTGAGCACACTGACAGGAGAAGCGATGTCGTTATTGATGTTGAGGAAATTGTCCCTGATAACATACCTCTTAGTGATCCTATCATTTCTTTTTCCCCATACGATGGTGGAAATAGGCATCCCTCCTTCAAGCATGGCAAACGCCCTTTCGGGGAGGTTAGCCTTGATTTGAAAGCTGGGGAACATGGATCGCCTGAAGATCAGACTCGACGAGACACTGGTCCGCCTCAGCTTCAATCCTGGGTCAATATACAAGAAAGTGGTGTTTCATTAACTGATGGTGCAGCCTGCTATAGGGCTTCCGTCAAAAATGCTACTGCTATTGACCTTGAAGGAAAGTCTGAGGCTTACCGCACTGCTGAAACTGACCGATCAACCAAATTCCAGGTTAACAAACAGCTAGATCCGGAGGAAGTTGAAGCCCCAAACCACGTGCGAGTCAGTGGTGGGTATGGAGTGATATCCCTATTTGATGGTGTCTCGTCAGTTGTGCCAACACTCACCCGGAAATTTGGCTATGCACCCACAGTTGCAATTTTAGCCGAAAATGACACAGCTATCCGCACAGTTGTGTGTGCTGAATTTGGCTATAGGGCTGATGAGCAGTGGGGTTTTACCCCGCAGGGGACTGCTGCCCTTTACTTAAAAGATGTACATTCGATAATTGCTAGCAACTGCGAAGTACTCAGAAGTACCATCGAAGCCTATCCCGATCTAAAATGGATCATTGTCGGGGGATCTCCTTGTCAAGATCTCACCTTTGCAGGTCCACTTCAAGGCCTATTGGGTTTAGCTGGGCCTAGCAGTAGACTTTTCTTCATCCTCCTGTGCATCATTTTCACAGTGCAGCAATTGTGTGGACCTCAAGCGATACGTTTCCTTGTTGAGAATGCTGCGTCAATGCTTGGCATCCATTACCGTGCCTTTTGCAAGCTGCTGAACATTGAACCCGATCCTCCTGACAAATACCTTTGGAACCCCTGTGACTTTGGTTATCAGATTACAAGAAGACGAAATTTTTTCAGGAACTATGGGGACGTTCAAAGCATCCTCTTTCCTACGCCGATTTTTAGCGATGATGGTGGCCCACTTTTAAGACCAAATGGTGACTCCATTCCGCTTGCTCCGTTACTGAGAACCAGAGACACCTTACCCAATGGAATTATACGAGCCTCATGGACTTTGTACCAGCCACATGCATTGATTTGGGATTATGCCTATTGGGGGGGAAAGGACAAGTTTGCTCAGAAACTTGCAGTTGGAGCAAATAATGTTCCACGATGCCGCTGGGAATCTGTTGTTCCCCCTCCGTTTCTTGAACATTGGCAAACCTTTCTTAAGGTATTGAGCAGTGGCAACTTCCAGGGAAGGGAGATGGACGCAATTGTTGCGCCTTTGATTCCAATGTTTCATACCGAAGCGTACAACCTCCCATTTCGCATCCTCAAAGAGCAGGAGGTGATTCAATTGAGCGGCCTGCAGGGTTTCTGGACCAATGTCAGCCTTTCTGATGCTGAATTGGTTCCTGAGTCTTGGATTAGGAATGTATGTGGAAACTGCTTTCATCCAGACTTGGTGAGCAGCGCATTGGGTAACGATGCCATCTTAAAAGCATGGGTCAGAGGTGAAGTAGAAGGGCCTGACAAGTATGTCATGAATCAACCTGAAGCTTATGCTGTGTTTTCGTCACTTTGTGAGCAAATCGAGGAAGCTGCAAAGAAGAAAGGGTGCCTTAAAAAACTGCATCTTGACAAGACCCTCCCTCCATATGAAGTGCTACCAAATGGGGAAGCAACTGCTACGGAGCAATGCGCCAATCACGCTAAGGTTATGGGAAGTGGGAACCCCGCTGGGCAGCCTGTTAAAGGGTTTTACCAGACTCCAGCCAATGCTGCTAGGAGAATCCCTCCTAACGGGAGGGTGAATCCTCAAATCACCAACATACATCCCTCTCCTGTTTTGCTTCCACGGAAAGTCAGGGTCACCAAGGAGATGAGATTTGTACATCACTGTGTTGATGCTGCTGCTCAACTATTTACTCCTCGACAAACACTTGCCTTGAAGGAAGTTGGTATGGAGCGAGTTTTTGCTGCGGTACGTGCGCCGGTCCACATCAACTTTCAATTCAGAGAATATGTGGCTAAGCTCCTGGGAGCTGACCCAGGAAAGCTACAGCAGCTGTCGAGTAGCCGGGAAGCTCAATGCCCTGATCTTGCGGTTATTGAGGAACTACATATCGCCTTCAAACGATGGGAAAAGCAGCCTGGAGTCTGTAGCCTAATGGCAGTTTGTCTTGCAGCTTCGGCTTGTAAAGCAGGTACATCATGGCCGCTCGGGAATTTGCTCCTTCTTCCCAATGGTGAGGAAGTGTATGCCTGTTATGTGGGAGCTGAGACACCAAAGCTTCTCTTCCTTGTTGACTGCAAGCAGATGCAATACCCCCTGGTAACAGTTGTAGCAGCTACTACGCGCAACACGGGAATACATCTCGGCACGCTACCTAGGTGGGGTGGCTCGTGTTGGAAAATACGTGGTGACCTAAATGACCCTGATTTTGTATTGGAGCAGCGTGATGGCCAATGGATCGTTAACATAGGGCCTTGGCACACAGTCATGCAAGGGTGTCCTATCTGCGGTTTGTGCAAAGTTGGCCATTTTGCTGTATGCCCATGGCATAGCACTACTGACTCTAATAGTGATACCAAGATCTCCAACGTGGTTCACTTGGTATGCACCAAAGAAGACAGCACCTCGATTATCCACCTGCAAGGTTTTTTGGATTGCCTCCCTGAGGGAGGGGAATTCTGGGTCTTTCATGTTTGTTCACAGCAGCAAATTTTGAACTTGGGAACACGATTCATCCCTTCCCAGGTTTCTGCTGCTCTTTTTACTTCTACCCTTTCGGAGGGCTCACTTGCCAAGGAGCAAAGCGAGTCCCTTGTCGCCCCCTTTCAACAACTCTCTCTTCCACCTGAACTATTCAGGCACTTCTTTGTCAAGACTGGTGGTCAGGCATCTGCGTTAGATGTGTGGCTCCGAGGAGGAGCCAGTATGGCTACATGACCAGGTTGCACAACTGCTCTACATTTACCATCAGTCTGATTAGGAAGTTGTTGGTTCATGTCGTCCGTGATGCCTTCTATGTGCGATATGGTTTTAAGTGTCCTCAACATCTTCAGCGCATTCGTGATCTGAGTTTGCTACCGCATCTTCTTAACACAAATAGGTGTTGGATGGATCTTTGCATCGGAGAGGTTGCCTCCCTTTTTGAACTTGACGAAAATGACCTGGAGGGGTGCTTGCATCAACCCAGCCTCTTGGATAGATGGGAAGGCTCCAACAGGGTTGCGCATCCTATTGGGAATAGTATTCTTGACTATCGTATCAACAATAATGGGTCTCTCCCCACGAGAATGCGATCATTGTTCTCCTGGAATCTCAATAGCTGGAGGACCATTGACTCGAGAGAATACAAATTGCGACGGTGCAAGCGGCTCTTGAGAAAAGGTCCTGTTTGTTTGCAGGAAACGAAGTGGAGCGGCACTGAAATGGAACATATTTATCAACTGATTCCTGGTGTCCGAGTTTTCCACTCTGCAGCAATACGAATTGGTGAACGTACAAGGACAGGAGGAGTTGCTATACTCCTACCGCCAGGATGGGAAGCACTGGAAGAAATTGAGTTAGTACCAGGCAGAGCAGTTGCGGTGAGAGTTAAAGACCGCACCTGTCAGTTCTTTGTGGTCTCAGTTTACATCCATCCTGAACGGAGGAAACAGGATGCCGAAGCCTTGCTTCGTGCTTGGAGGATGTTGGACCGAGCTCAGCATTACGTTTTTCTAGCAGGAGATTTCAATGGCATTGATGCCCATTTTCCTGACATTTGGCAACAGATTTTGCTGCAATTTGAATGCAAGGATGTTAATCCCTCACTAGGTACCTACCGGCATCCAGGTGGGTGGTCGGCACTAGACAGATGTCTTGTGCCAGAGTCCCTGGTTGATGCTGCTAAGCTTTCCCCCTCCGCTCATGCTCTTACGTCTCACGCAGCACAGGGGCATGATATCTTGCGCCTTATGCTACGGGTTAGGCCTAATGTTCTTGACCATCCTGCTCATCCGAAACATGAGGTTATCCCGAGTGGGGTTTTTATGCCTGGTAAAGATGGGACTCCTGTGCAGACAACAGAGGAGCTACAGCAATTGATCCGATTATTACATAGGGAACATGGACGGTTGGGTGGCACGATTGCAGTTTGTGGTAACTGTAGTTTTGTACTTGAAGGCGCCACACATGCCGAGAGAATGTTTGCAGGGTGCTACAGCCCTTTCGAATGCCCGCGATGTGAGTTGAGTAATATTGGAATGAACCGCCACCCGGCTTGCCGCACATTATATCTCACGATTGCTAGTTGCTTCTGGAGCTGGTGGAAAATGCAGCCTGTGCCGAGATGCAATCCCTATATTAAGCCCTACTGTCGTGCCAGGAAATATTTGCGGTCTGACGCACAGTGGATTAATGTCCCTGTTGAAGTAGCTAATGATCTGGTTAGTGAGTCCAAAGCAGCGGTGATTGCTAACCTTGAGACTTATCAGATTGTCAATGGGTGCTACGCACTACCGCGAATGCGGGTCCAAGAAATGCTGGAAGTCATTGACCGCTGTATTGAAGGCATTCCATATGTCCCGATGGATGAGGCTAATGCACAGGCTAGAGGTCTTGGGAGTATGGTTGCCTTTTGGGAACGGATGCGAAGCATTTGCCCCAAAGTCAATTCTTACCATGGGCCTATTTACGGCAGGAATGGTAAACAGTGTGTCACCTCCACTGACCTTGATGAAGCAATGCTTGCTACGAGGGACTTCTGGTTTCAAACTCCTTGTGAAAGTGACAACAGTTGGAAGCCTGTCCTCGAAGTATATGCCAGACAAGACCCTTGGCCACCGCTGAGGCCTCCTACACCGGATGACTTTTTGTCCACGCTCTTGCACACCAAAGATTCTGCGCCAGGGCCTGATGGTATCCCATACTCAGCGTGGCGGTTGCTGCCTTGTGTGACGGTGGATGCCCTGATCAGCTACTTTTATGACATAACCAGTGGGACCGCACTTCCTCCGATGCAAGTAGGTGTTTGGATCCCCAAGGCTAAGGCCGGCCCTGAGGCTGATAATTTTCGTCCCCTTGGTATGCCGAATACCATCGATCGGCTTGTTGATGGCAGCATTGCTGCTTATGTCATGCGCCACACTGCACATCTCATGCATCCTTCACAGGCGGTGATGTCATACTTTAAAGAACCCCCAAAGGCCGTCTCTTGCATCCAACAAATCCTGGATGGTGACACGGCAGCCAGTGTGTTGCTTGCTGATCTATCAAAGGCCTTTGAAAGGGTCAACCCTTACTGGATCTTGAAACTTTTAAGGATTAAAAGAGCTCCTGTCTGGCTACTTGCTTACACCAAATTCGTGCTTTTCCATAGACGGGTTACGCACAAGGTACAAGGCAGATTACTTCCCAGTAGGACGTTGAGGCAGGGTGTTGATATGGGCAGATCCTTTTCTGTCTACCTATTCTGTCTTGCAATGGACCCTTTATTTACTTATTTGAATCAGATCCCAGGAGTGCTGTCTGTGCAAGGATATATGGACGATACTACTATAGCAGGTGATGGGCAAGACCTTAGTTGGTTAGTGCATGTTGACTCTTGCTATACTGCGCTACAAACTGCTGGGTTTATTGTTGACCCTCACTCGTGCTTTTTTGCGGGGGTAGTTATCAATAACCGGGCTTCCCCTTACCGGTGTCTCAGCGCCATAGTTGATTCCACCTGGCCAGGGCTCATGAATACTAGGACTTATCCTACCGCTATGGCTGCGCTTTTAGCAAATAAGCGACAAGGATATAACACTGTCTTAGTTAGGAAAGGACTTCCTGTTGACCCCTCTCCGAGTGAACCTAGACCCCAGGGTTACCATTGTATGGTGGCTGTCTACACCTATCAGCAAATTCAGGAAATAAGCGAAGGTAGCCACATGTATCGACTGGGATCCTTTGCGACACTAGGATGTTCTTGCAAAAGCAAGTCTCACATTCTCTGTAACGTCGCTTTACGATCCTTGGCCATTCGGAAGATTGAATCCACACGGTTTGGTGTACAAGCCGTCAGCCCGCATGCCCCTTCCTTGGGACTTGCATTAGAAGGTAGGTTTCAATTCCTGGAGGATGGCAGTTTTGGGCATGTTGCTCCTCGCTTCCGCCTTGATGAATTCAACCCTGCTCCCGCTCGCAAGATGCTTGATAGGCTAAAGTCTTTTAGCAGACCTACCTTGTCTATTTTGGCGCGTTGCACAGGGTATAACACTTTCATTTTAAGTGTGATGCCATACTCCATGTCCTATTTTGGCCTTACTACCAAAGATCTAAATTGGCTGCGGCAAGCAGCTTCCAAATATGTTCTCCGAAGGAAATGGATTGAGGCTGAGATTCTCCCATATATCTTTAGATACGTAGGAATCACCACTATGCTTGACCCAGCGCTATCGGCGGTGGTAGCTGCAGTTGGTTTGTATCTCCGTGAAGGCAACCCTATCGAAGAACTCCATTGCAGGGGACATGCAGGAGGATGTTCCAACAATAGGCAGAGAGGAGTTGTGCAAGATCTCTTACGTATGTGGCAACCATATGTCCTTTTTGAAGATATATTTGGTGCTCTCTCGGCAAGAGCGGTTACGCCTGCCCAGACAATTGCCAACCTTAAGAAAGTGATTATTACAGGGATGGTCAGGGAGGCCAAAAGTAGGCTTTTGATCAAAATTGAAAATGAAGGGTGGAAAGGTGGTATTGATCATGTGTGGGTTGACCTGGTTGCTGGTGCCCCGAAAAGACTATGTGGAGGAATTGCCAGATATACGCTCCTCCGGTGGGCGGTCAATCAGGACGATGATGTGTGGTTAAGCATGCGAGGCACCAGGCACCAACAGAAATGTACATCCTGTGGCCTCTTGAATTCATCCTTCCCGTATGGATACTACTCCCCCCCTTGGTGTGAGAGATGCATTCAAATCCGACAACTTTCTGCGTGGATAACGGCACCTTGGAGTCGCCAGTTACTGAATGCCTATACTAGTGACCAGGCCAATGACAAGATACGGGAGTGGCAACAGACCTGGGAAATTGTGCCAGTTTCGGATGCTGCGTGCCTGGCTTGTGGCTGTGGGGACAACACAATTGGACACTGGACACGTTGGTGCGCTATTCCTTTAATTGTGGCACTTTCTATCCTTCGTCCGACTCAGCGAATTGACAATTTGGGGCAGTTGGCCAGATTGGGAGTCAGACATGCTGTCATCTGTACATTGGTCATTGCCTCTTTCAGAAGACTATTACGACAGGAGGGAGCTTTCCTGCATCAGAATGCTGCGGAAAGAAAGGAAATACTGTGGTGGATCACCACTCTCCATGAGATGGTCGCCTCAGCTTCTCACATTGAATTGGGCATTGAATTCCCCAAAAAAACTGGTGCGACGGGGTGCTGTAGCCTCTCTGCACAGAAAGTTGCCTTGCAAAAGGCGCTGCCTCTGGATTATAGCACAATGCACCTCCCGCCAGTGGTAGGAATTAGCGCAGTGCCCTTTGAGCAGGACGAGCAGGTAGCTGTGTTACCAATGAGTTCCCCTATTACGGCTGCTCTAATGGAGCTTAGGCGCACCGTTATTAGCATGGAAAGTAATGTGCATATGCGTTTGGTGATGTGTACCTGTGGCGTATACCATGTGTGCTTGACTGCCTGTCGTACTCTCTGCGAGGGCGATGTCCTTATACCAGACACCACATGTGACCCACAAGTCATTGTTCAGTTTGATGGCTCTGCTCACAGAAGGAGTCAAATAGGAGGTGCAGGGGCTGCCCTCCTGCAAGTTGACGGCAATGGCCTTTCCTTGCTGGACTGGGAGGCGCGGGCCTTACCGAAGTGTGCGGACAATATAGTTGCTGAGGCCCATGGTGCTGAGCTTGCAATCGGCCTTTATGAGAAGTATGCTTCCATGTGCCATACGCAAGGCCTTGCTCCCTTCCCACTTAGCAGAATACACGGTGACATTAAGCAACTGCTACAGCACCTTGACTTCCGAAGCCGTTTTCGGCGAAGTGATCTAATAGTGCTTATTGATCGATTCCATAGACGCCGAAGTCGTATTGCTCCCAAAGCTATCACTGAATACAGACCGCGGGAAACCAATGTCGTTGCTGATTATCTGGCGGGACAAGCTAGTGCTTGGATTCTCGAGAATCCGACAGATCCGCGGTGTTCCCAGAATGAACCTTTCACTGTTCCAGTTGATCCACCGTATGGACTCTTGTTGAATGCGAATGCGGTAATACATGGCCCGCATGTTGCAGGCAAAGTAGTGCTCCTACTGCAGGAATCGCTCGGCAGTACTGAATATCAACTTGCTGGCCTGACCCTGTGGAATAATGGTAGTCATGCGTCGGCCATTCGTGAGCTTGCACTGGCCACGCGTAACGCCACGACCCCATTAAGCGTTGAGTACCTCACGCCTGCCCATGATGCGTGTGGTAGACTTTATGCCAAACAGATGTGTGCACAACGGCTGCCCCGGGAACTCAGGTTATTGGCCTACGGCAGCAATCATAAAGAAGTTGATCTTTCGGGGGCTCATTATGAAATGATCCGGGCTCTGGCAGGCACGGACACACTACCACCCACTCGGGACTTAAGAGCATGGCTTCGGCAAGTGTGGGAGGGCAACCAGAGTGTGAGTGCTGATATTATAAAGGAGGAAGGGAAGATGCTGCCTATCAGGATTATTAATGGCGGTGCGGTCCAAGCACTCCGACACTTGGCTAAGTGTCGTCTCAGTATCCCCCCTTGGATTGAAGCCTTTGCTTATGACCTGGAAACAGCTAGGGAGGTATTCACTGCCCACGTGAGGAAGGAGGTTCGACCTCAGGTTGAAGCACTTGCCAAAAATCGACACTTCTTTGCTGCGGAAGCCATTGAGGCCATTTTCATGCAATTGTTCCTACTTGAAGTCAGAAAATGGACTGAAACACCTTCCATCATTTGGTTGCACGATGGTTTGTGGATTGGCCGTGAAGTTGATAATCAAGTTCTGTACGCTGCGGAGAAACAAGTCAGGCAGCTTCTTTTCCCCCGCTTGACCCTTGCCCACAGCCTTTTTGTGATCACTGATCTCCATGATGCTTGGCAGGCTGCTGCCGCTAACTGCTCCCCTCCCCCTCACCCTCCTTTGTTCGGTCAATTTTCCCTAGGAACAAAGAGGGGGTGGAAGCGGAAAAGGGTGACTAAGCAATTTCCTGTTGCTAAGTTCCGTCATAGGCAGGCTTCTAAACGCAAGCTTCCGGTTTATATTGAGAGAATCAGTAAACGTGCCCGTAGAAGCAGCCATTGAGAATGTGAACCTGCGGCTCAGCCTGTGTGTCCATTTCTCCCCTGGAAAGATCTGACCTTTCATGTGGTCGTACGGCTCAACATACGTATCCGTTTGTATCGCGGTGTCGATTTGTGGTCTACACCGATTAAGTTGTTGGATGAGCTTATACTGAGAGTTTGATGGGCCTGCTGGTGAGGATGGTAGAGCAATGCATACTCTACTAGTTTTCAATGAGGAGTCAATTTCTTTGGGGGGATTGGTAGGTGCAAAGCGTTGCCCTCCCATCGGCCTTCTGATTCCGGGTTGGTGCTCTACTCAGTAGGATGCTCAGTAGGGACCCGTGGCACCCTTTCAATGTCCTCACCATTTTGTGGAGGATGCTCTCCCCCTTTTCCTTGGTCAGTACTTTGGTGCTTCTCGGTCATGTTACACTCTTTTTCTAGAAACCATGACGATGATTGCTCTCTCCTACTATATTGTCCCGCTGCTTTGTTCGCTCAAGAAGCTTTACTCCCGCTTGACGCCCCTTGTTTTTGAAGTGGGGATTGGGTGCTATAGCCCTTTTCCCTGTGTCGCTGGTTGTGGTGGTGTGGGACAGAGCGACTTAGCTCTTCTCCGGAGTACATACCTAGGATGTGGTCATTTGCTGTTCTAGCTGGATGGTGTGTTTTACGCACCCATGCAATGTACACCGAGGCTTTCCTACAGGCTTTCAACAGTCTTGGGTTATCGCAATGGGAAGGAATCGAACTGGACATTGCCTGGGGTCATGTCACCAGCCTTTTGGGGCTACTCCGGCCCAGCATTGATGGGCCCATATTTGTCTACAGAGCACCCTGCCAGATGGGAGTGCGAACCCCGAGCAGGGTTCGAGTTATGACCACGACTACCTCTGGCCCGGACCCAATTTTGGACGTAATCGTAGCCAACTTTGAGGATCTGGCTGACCCTGGGCGGTCTGAGCCGTGGCGCCTTATCACCGTGGATACCACCAGAGGAAGGTCGAGAAATCGGGAGCTTCATTATCCCTGCTATATTCTGGTCGACTTCGGAGCCTTTCGCTTCTTTGGACTCCGTCCACATGGACTGCTTGAAGTGGTCCTTGGCCAAGCTGAATTCTCCTTCCCCACGGTTCTCCCTATGGCAGTTAATGTGGCCATACTTGGTAACTTCCTGGCTCCCCTGCTACATACGGGTCTCCCTGGGATACAGTGGCAGGCCTGGCTCAATGGTGAACTCCTTGGCCCTCCTTTAGTTACGTGCCAGGAAGGCTTCTTCCTGCAGGTGCAAGTATGGTGTGGTGCTACTTTGATGCAAAACATGATGGTGGCGGCCCCATTGACGGCAGCTCTGCTCCACTTGGATATGGACGTTCTGCCTGACACGTCCTTTGTTCGAGTCACTACTTACATACCTGGTGGAAATACTCTCATGTCTTCACGAGTGCTCACGGTGACCTCGGTGAGAACAGGGATGGAGCGCACTGTCCTTAATGAACTACGTAAGCGTTTTAGTGACTTGCGCCTAGTTGGATTCCGAATGATACCGGTTCACCCGACTGCCTCATGGAACGAGCCGATCCTCACCTCAGGTAAAGAAAAGATGGTGCTGGTCTATGGAGATGAGACGCTCCAACTTGATGCGGTGGTCTTTCTCAGACTACATCTCCCCCCCTTTGTTGGAGAAGGTGCTATTTACTGTCCCCGCAGATTGCGTAAGAAGGACTTGATCGCCCAGCTCGGCCTATTGGTTCCGTGTGCTGCGAATGGAGACGACTGCATCTGCTATGTGAATAGTCATGAACTCTCAAATGAAGGAGGGTGTAACGTGGATGATGGGGATTACATTTGGTGCCTGCATGCTTCTCCTGAGAGGTCACAAGCAGCAGAAATTTTGTCGGTTGCTACACATTCCATCTCTTCTGTGGAGGAAGCGGTCGACCCCGACATGTCTTCTCTGGAGGCACCGCAGGGACTTATTGGGGCTGCGCACTACTGCTTATGAGCATAAAAGAGAGGGCGGCTAAGCTAGGAAGACGTATACTGTGTCATTTTAGT
>Ga0126336_10001188_pt1 | contig 13021 bp, 11 predicted proteins | sample SidCmetagenome_FD_92530 | JGI IMG/M metagenome (GOLD analysis project Ga0126336, IMG submission 92530) | Coral microbial communities from El Islote,Puerto Morelos, Mexico - Siderastrea C C metagenome | ecosystem: Host-associated > Invertebrates > Cnidaria > Coral | place: El Islote,Puerto... | reverse complement strand
TACCAGTTGGCTTGTTACTGTCTCGAGTGACTGTATTTTAGCTGTCTGCGTAACTGCTAAACGATACAGAGTCACCATCAAAATAGTGACTATTATGGTGTATAATGCAGCTATTACAATCCCAAAGTTAACGGCAAAGCGATGCACACGTGTTTTCTCGCGTTGGTCCATCACTTAAAGATTGTTTTACATGGAAACTCTAAACGCCGAGCTCATGCTTTGTTTTGATCCGAGCGCACCAGTTTGCGAAGAACTGTTTCATTGTCCCACGCTTCACTGAGCTTTAGGAAGTTTCTAGGAAAATTAAACCATCAAAGCGCATGTGCTGGACTGATTGACACAGGCAATGAAACTTGAAATCTTTCGACATCCTGCAAGTATATCTTTTGGTGTTCATAGATAAGGAATAGCGCAAAACTGCCGAAATTTCTTTATCGAACAAAAATAAGAGTTAAGGCTCCAACTTTATTATCTTGGAACTGTTTCAGTCAAAACAAATCAAGGATTTCCGAGAGTCAATTTGTGCAAAATACAACTTGATCTCAGGTTAAAGAGAGAAGAATAAGACCATCTCGAAAGGTTTTCCAATTTTGCTATTCTACCGGACCTAGCCCTTGTAGAGGTGTCCTCTCCTCGCACCCCATGGTGGGATACTCCCTATAGTGGCCTGTACGAGGAGGCTCCGCCCGAAAGGGGTGCCCTTTTTTAAACTCGCAGTGTATAAAAGGGTAGGGAAAATTGCCATTTCACTACACAAAAGGGTCACAAAATCAGCTACAAAGTGGAAGAAATGGTGGTTAAAGTGAAGTATATCAAAAGGTGCCACATTTTGGCAGAAATGACTTACGCAGCTGAATCAAAACGACTGAAAACCCGACAAAAGCGTGGCGATTATAGGAAGTTCTATTGTTTTGGCTTATCCTCGAGGTATAAAAGAAAGGGGTGCAGTTTTGCTCTAGTATATGAAAGTGGTACCATTTTGGTAAAAAGTAGTCTTTAAAGGGTAAGGGTTTAAACCTCCGGGCGGGGCCTCCCCGTACAAAACCTTATTGAGTAGACCCCCGGGCCATGAATAAACCATAGCCATGGAATCCGCGGAATTCATCTCTCTCTTCATTCGAGAACTGGACATTTTGTGACCGCTAATGGTAGTTTTTTTGAGTTGAAACTATCTCACTTTCTGGTTTAATTCCGTCCCAGACAAGAGATTTCCGTTGTTAACGTGTTCACTACGGAATTAGCTGTTACTATGGTTACCATTTAACATGCTGACAAAACCTCGCCTTACGACCACGCCGTTATTGTCAAAACGAGGATGTCTTTGTTACCGACGCCTGTTTTGGAGCAAACAAACTACTCGCATTTTTTTTCCTTTCAAAAACCTTCGTTTATCCACCCAGACGCACATTTTTTAGCCCGTCGGTGGTCTTCTTCACCCTTTAGTCCCTATAGTGACAAGCGTCTAATTTCTCCTCGTAATATCACATACGTCAGTGATCAAACAGACAGGTCAGGAGAATAAAGAAAATGATCACCTAAGATAAAATGTCTTCTTATTTAATCACATTCTCCGAGCTAGTACCGAAGAAAATACATGAGGAAGACTGAGGAGAATAGGCGTGTTGATATTTGGACTGAAAGGGTTCACCGGTTGCACTGAATTTATAATTTTCCCACAACAAAACAGACCTGCAAACTTCCGTACGCAAGGGGCCCTAACAGGAACTTTCGCACTGAAATAGATCTACAAGAAAAGAAGTTTATTTATCCGCTATTTGTTGTGAATACAATTATTATTATTAAGACCACCGAGGTTAGAGTTTCCACTTCTAGGCGGTATCCGTTACAATAGATCGATGGCATGACTTCCTTGTATTTTCCATCAACATTAAACTTGAACCAAGTTAAATACTTTTGTAGTCAAAACGACATACTTTGACACAAAGCCTCGCTCTTAAACTACAGTTAGGCCTGGTTCTCATATACTGCGTACACTGCGAGCATGCCTGTGATAACATCTGTGCCTAAGTTTCGACAATTTATCCCAAGCGAGTCCCGGGCGTATGGCAGGTATTCGACGATATACCACTGTCAAGCTAAATGAGAGGACCAACGAATTGAGGAGGAGATCGGGATAACTTTTCGCATGATGGCGGCGGCAGATGTTCCATATTCTGAGCAGCGGTATCCGGGGCAGTACCAGCCACCCTCACCCCACCCCCCGTGGCATATGAGAATCAGGTTTGAATAAACTGAGAATATCTTGACTTAAGTAAATAACAAATAACTAACTTACATTGTAAACTAACTTCTTCTAATCTAACTACGTAATGACTACGAACGTAGGTAGATACATAGGCTGTTGTTCACGGCGAACTGAATACACTTTCCCTAACTGCATGACAGAGCGTGCCGTCTTTCTTGTCATGAACTTCATTTCAGTGGCGCATTGGTTTATTAGGATGGTGTAACTTGTAACCGGCAATTGGGCGAAACCGGGTGGTGAAAAAGAAAAAAACGGTTCAAACGGTGGCGTTTTTTTGCAGAACGCCAACCCAGATTCCTGAGCACACTGTTTACTACAGTATGTGGGGTGAACAGCAGTTTATGATCAAACCGTTTATAGTGGATTTGATAACTACTGCTACGTTACCAAACCAGAAAAGAACTGATTATACAAACGTGCGAAACTATCCCGCCAACCGATACATGGCCAGACTTTGATTTACAATTGACCAAAATGACCGAACGTTTAACGGCTAACATTACTAACATTACTTTAACTTTCAAGTGATAAATTGCCACTGAGTGATGTTTGACAAATTGTTTAACTTCAACACTAATGCAAACTAACGAAAACAAAACTGTACGTACTCCTTCGACCGAAAAATGGCCAGATAAATATTTACAGTTGACCAATGTGACCAAACTTTACATAATACAACTGACACTGAAGTGTGTCAGTAAAATTTTTTAAAACTTACAAGTGAAAAAATACCAAACGATTGAAGTTTCTCGACCTCGACACTGTTCCTAATTAATAAGGCCAAAATTGTGACGTTCAGAGAAACTGAGTGTCAATGGTGCAAATCTGATGATAACTGACTGAACTGCCATTTATTTCCCCACCCTATGCCTGACAGTTCAAGGCCTTAACACTATCGTCACTTAGAGGTGGAGGAAAAATGCTCCGAAGAAGCTCCCCCACTTTATCATGTTGAATCTTTTGGTGTAACGTGCACGAACTGAAATTCTGTCGTTAGCGCGAAGGCGAAACACTCCTCCATGGTATTTGGTATCAAGCTTCTTATATTCTCCGATCACGCTTCCTTCGCTTCCCATGACTCTCTCGCTGTTGATGTAAGTGTCGTGGGCCATTTGAGCTGTGGTGCCGTCGAAATAAAACATTTGGCTGTATATGAAGTAGAAGCCTGCTCTTTTTACCTCCACTTCGCCGGTTAAGTTATGGTACTGGATACTGCCTGTCCTGTGCTTTACATCCCAGTTGGTAATGCGGTGCACATCTGAAAAAGAAGCGGAATAATGTGCTCAATGACGACAAACAGAAACAATGCAATGAACCGAATGAAATGAGTAGGAGGGTGTTAATATATGCTTGTTCACAATTTCCATTCTGCACTCCCTTCAGAGCATTCACCAGCTTAAGCTTTCTTCGAGTTGTCTTTTGATCCTGCTACCCGACATAGATTTCTACATTTACCCACATCCCGCAGTCTTCCTACAACGGTATTTCCGTCCCGTAATTCATAATTAGTGTCCCACTTCTTGACTCGATTTCAAACCACATCCCGATTTCCGCGGGATTTCCGCAAGCCGCAAACCGCGGGAAAACGCTGATAAACCAAGTAACAATTAGTGATGGTATTACGTATTCCTGATCATCATGTTTGTTTGGATATATAGCAAACGTATTTTCTCAGCAAACGCAAACAAGGCTTTTTGATGATTGTCTTCATTCTCATCACCTATCCACTTGACAATTTGAAGTGATATTGTAAGGAGAAATTAAATTTTGATCTGTAGTTTTGTGGCACACCTGATCAATATCCCCTAGTATGGATAATTATCTTTTTTTTCATCCCCTTCCCAGTCTCTACTTGATAACCGATTGGGATTTTGGGGAGAAATTATTACTTACAATTTTGTTCTATGTGCTTTCCTTTACCGACCAAGTGGATGCTCTCGCTAATCTGAAATGAGAAAAAAATGGATGAGTTTTGGAACAAGTCCCAAGATTAATTCTTCTTCTTGGTGTCCTTTTATGACGCTACTACAAAGCGACCGGGCCTTAACGTGACTCCGGTCAGTGTGTATATTAGGTTTCGTTAACGCAGTCTGCCATCAAGTGCTCTCTTTTTCGAACGAAATCGGCGGAGGAAGAGTCGGGGGGGGGGGTTCAAGGAGAAACTGGATACTGATCGGATCACTGTTGGAAATTATTTGGACGTCATACTTACTAGCAGTCCGGGTGGTCCAGGTGGTCCTAAAAAATACCCAGAATCGAATCAGTATCGTTGTTCAAGTATCGTTGTTGTAATTGTCAAGTATCGTCATGTATCATGTTTTGCCAAAGTCAAGTATCGTTGTTGTAATTGAAAAATTGAATTTTGACATTATTTATTCTTAGTGCATTTCATTTTGTGTGGTGCATATTTTAAGAAACAAGTAATTCGTAATGTGGTTGAAGTTAAACCAAACCTGGTTGGCCTTGTGGTCCCTGAAGGCCCATGGCTCCTTTTTCACCGCGGTCTCCCTTGTCACCCTTTGGTCCCTGGTTACCGTCCTTTCCGGGTGAACCTGGGAGGCCAATTGGCCCTGCTTTGCCTATAAAAATAACAGTGATATATTTAGTGAACTATGGGCTGGTTTAATGTGTATACAGGAGTTATGCCTAAAGCACCTTTTTCTACAACTCAAGGAACAAAAATAACGTATGTGGAAGACAAAACTATGGTTTGTTTTCCAAATATCATAATAGACAGACCGTTTTCGTATTGATCGATTGATAATTTGAGTGATTGATTGATTGATTGATTGATTGATCGATCGATCGATCGATCGATCTTCTCCCTAATATCTCGTTCCATGACGTTTTACAGGTCTTGTTTGATAATTTTTGGTGTATTTTGTTTCTTTTCTGCAGCACATCGTCCTTTTATGAAGCGTAAAGCTTGTTGAAAAGAACAGAACTGTACTTGTTGGAGTCAAGCATCGTTGTTGTTGTCGAAGGTTCCAGCAGAAAGGTAACTTGTTTGGTAACAATGGCACTAGGCACACACCGGCCTTATTCAGAATCTCGTGATTCCATGTTGTTGGGCCTTAGGGGCATAAAACGTAGTTAGATTCCTGGCAAAATCGCAAATTCCTACTTGTCATACTGGTGACTATCCGTTCCCCTGTTGTAAGAGAACTATCAGTTGAAAAGAACCACTACGTTGGAAAAATTTGCTCTCCACATATTAATATCCCGTCATTTTTTCCGATAACATGCCGGATTCTGTATTGTTCACTTTTGTTCAAACTTGACGAGTTGTTCGTTGTTCGTTGTATTTATCATGAAAAAAAAAAACAAAACAAAACAAAAAAACAAAAAAAGAACAGAGAAAAGTCGGAAAGCTTTACCAGTTTGTCCGTCGGCACCTTTCGGTCCAGGCTCGCCACGCGGTCCTTGTGGTCCCATAAGACCTTGCGGGCCTGGGTCACCAGGATCACCTTTGTCTCCTTATAAATAAGAACAAAAACTTGATAATTTAGTTATTCTTATTTCGGCATTTCTTGTCGCCTTATGCATAAAAAGAGCGAAAGCCAAATCTTTAAGGGAAAAATGTACAATGTTAAGAAGAATGCGAACTCTGAACTTTTGAAGCCTTTATAGCGAGCGTTACATTAGTTGTCACGCAATAATTTCACAGTAGTGCGTGACCACATCATTGGTAGAGTCTTACCCAGCATAAACTATAAAGAAAAAAAAGGCAAAGCAAAAAAACTACGAGGGAATTGGTTTTCCCAGTCTGTGGTGAAAAGTACGTAGATAAGCATGGCAACCTTTTCCAGTAACATCCAAATGTCTTCGCTTACCTTTCTTTCCTTTGCAAACTGCAAGGAAAATTAAAAAAAATTTGATTAACGTATCAGGTCGATAAGTGAAGAAGCGTTACCTCTCAGCAATTATAATTGACCCAACAAAAAACTTGTCAGGCAAATAACCCAAATACTTATCTTACCTTTTCTACACCTGAAACCTGCAAAAAAATATGAAGAGAAGGAGATCAGTAGCAGCTCTCTCACGCAATGAGCTTTGAGTAGCTGTAACGCGGTGGAAATGACAATATAATTATAAATTTAGATCAAAATAAATCGTAGCGACTGCCATTGTGTTTGTAACTTCGAAAGGCTGTAAATACAACAGGTTACTCAATTTGCCTTGCACCGGAGAATTGCTTAATCGGAAGCGAGGCTAAAAAAAGCGGAAAAAGTGAATCGCTCCTAATGAAACTGTAAACCGAAGTTCTGTAGATGAAATAATCCAATGTGATTTGAGATTTCTCTTAAAATTACTAATGAACAGTGAGCACCCCTGTGATGTGATTACTTTTATCTTTTTAATTTTTTAATTAATGCTTGTAGAGACATGTTCTAAATCGTCTAAAAACACTCCCAAGAATTTAGATTCAGTAAACAACATCCTGGAACAGTTGAGTCATTAGTTCAGAAATATGCGGAAGTGCTGCAAATTACAAAAAAGTGCGGCCAAAGTTCACTGCACTCGTTTCAGCTTTCTGATCGACTGAACAGTTCTTTCGATAGTGTCAATTGGCCCTTGCTGTTTACAATTACAGTACAAGGGATGAATGACTGTGGTTGTTTAGTATTTAAATGGTTCTAATTATCAGCATCGTTACACTCCCAACCATGTTAATCAGCGTTGCATTGGAATGGTTATGAGAGTACCTCTCTTGATCGCTATTGGGCCTAAAGAATACTTTACTTTATGTAAGAAGTAGCTGTATTTTCCCACAGTTTTCTTTCGAATGGTTAAACAGTTAATTAAAGAATGCTTAGATGTTATAATCGCAGATAATTTGGCCACTTCTTTTTATTCATAATTAATTCCTACTGTATGAATGGCCTTGAACTTCTTGAAATTTGTATTCTCATCTAAAATCACAAGAAGCAATCCGTGTAAACGTACTTTCACCTGGCAAACGGTGGCCTTCAAATTGTCGCTTATCTCTTGTTTGAGGAGAATCGTAGTTCATCTGCGAAACACAGCAAGTGTAAGTAAAACGACTTTGCATTCGAACAAACTAAAACATATGCATAATTTCATTTGTAGTACAGAAATCACTTAATGAAGTAACTGAGTTGTTTTGAAAGTTTCTAACGATAATGCAAGTATAAATCTTATTTCTCGGATCATAGCATTTTCCTGCAGAGCTCTATCAGTTTTACTCACGGTTTTCTCGTCAAATCCCTGAGCTTTGAAACTGTTTTCCAACTTGTAAACACGTTCTGCAAGCTCGCTTGCCACTGTCTCGAGTGTTTGAATTCTAGCTGTCTGCATCACTACTACGCGATAGAGAGTCATCATGAACAATGTGACCAGTGTAACGTAAATTGCCGCCGTCAGAATCGCGAACGAGATCAAATTACAGCAACGAGCACGTGGTTTGCCTTGCCTTTCCATGGCGATGTCTGATTTTACGCGTAGCCTCGGATTACCGGATATTGTTTTCTTCGACAAGCGCGCCACTTCTCAGAACTGTTTGATTTATTATTGTCTCACGCTTCGCTAAGCATTTATTTTGCAAGTTTCTCGGAAATTTCTAGGGCCGCAAGGTGGGGTTATTGCGCAGGAGAGATATCGATGTTAACTCTTACCTCCTAATAAACAGTACCAGAGGAGAACTGCGACAAATTCTCATATTGAAAAAAATTGAAAAGCAAAGACGACAGTAAATTCTACTGAATAACTTTCATTTAAATGGTCACACTTTAGAATTTCATTCACAAACTCAAGAATTTTGAAGTACACGGAAAAAATACTGTCCAGAAGCTGTCGTTTGCATGGTCACACTTTAGGACTTCATTCACTTAAGGATTAGAGTCAACTGCGACCAGTCACTTGACACAATTTTGCATGCTTGACTCGGGGGAGGAGATGATTGTTAAGCCAACGGTACGGCAAACTGTCGTGCAAGAAAGTCTGGTTTCACCTTGATATTGAAAAAAACGAAAGAAAGAAATGACTTAAAACCGTACGTCGTTAGTTAAAGGCCAAACAGAAGACTACAAGCAGCTTGTCAGTCTTTTCACGCTTTCCGGGAAAGCGACATGAAAAAATGGGTCGCACGGACGGGAAAATTTCTGCCGCGTGCAAATCGCGTCGCGTTGACTTACTTTTCTTCTCCAGACACGTGCTGAGTTCCACGACGGGCAAAATTAGCGCTTGGGTGCTTCGCTACCGTTCCATTTTTCTTGAAATCAAAGAGACTGCTTATAGCCCACCATCAAGCAACGACATGCCCACTTACACGTACTCTTGTGATCGGTCGTATCTTTTGAAGTATTTCTTTGATCATTTCCCTGCAAAGTGCAAAGTGTGATGCGAGTACCTATTCTGTATACATGTGGTTAGATACCCGCGCTGTGTTCGCCTGATTAGACAGTAAGGGGTCTAAGAATCACAAATTCTTTGGACACTTTTCGTGAGAACGTTCGGAGCGTTCGAGCTGCTTCTGATTGGCGATAAGTACTCAGTCTGACTTAAATGAAAATTGTAAACAAGGACATGTGCTCTCAGCCTTATAAGTATTGCATCTTTTTAACTATTGTCGTAAAAACAAGACAAAAGTAATCGCATCTTCCCAATCACACCAATCGCAAATATCGCAATGGACCAATCAGACCTCGAAGAACAAAAAAAAAAGCAACCGCTGCCAAGCGTGGGAAAAAGCTACACCACCAAGTTCTATAGATTTTGATTTTAAAATATAGCTCTGGGTCCGAAAAGTTACCTGGAGTTTCGAGAAACGGACCCCTGAACCGGAGCCGAGCGCAGGAGAACGTGTAACGGGTGCAAAGCGCGGGAAAACACGCGTAACTGAGTCAAGTGAAGAATGAGTTTGATTTCCTTTCTGACTGGCTGCAAAATCAGTATGTTTACTGTGATTAATATAGAGCACAGTGCACGATTGCCACGACCATGTATAACAGAGCGCAGCAGGTGAAAATAATCTATTTATTTCTTTCGTGATTTTAGCTGTTGTTTTTGTCTCACATACCAGGATTTGAACGTTAACATAAATTAAAATGCATCATTTCACAAAAAACATGTGCCCTGAAAATTGTTTTTACAAAACTAAAAAACTAACGAGGCTTTTGTACTTTGACTTCCGAATGCATGAACTGCATGAAACGCCTAAAAATATCATACAGTGTAAAAAAAGACTTTGGAAAATTGAGTAAAAAAATGTACAAAATGTCTATAGTGAAGGAGAGTAAACATGTGTGGAAAGAATGTTGATCTAAGGGAGGGAATTTTCGAGCTGAAGGATTTTTTTTCGTCAACATTTCCCTTGCAGAAATATTCCGTCCGTATGCAAGAACTTTTTCTCTGGGCTACTCGCTGTACATGAATTTTTTTCTCTCAATTTTCCCTTGCATGAATTTTTTTTTGTACGAATTCCCCCCCCCCCCCTTAACCTTTCTAATGGAGCTACAGTGAAAACCTGATATAATAAACCCCTTTAAGACTAAATCCCCGATACAACGAACGATATTCTTCAGCCCGGCCAACGTTATAGTAAAATGTATGGAACAGAACCCCGATATAAGGAACAAAATCCAGAAGCCTAAACTTAAAATGTTCCCCGATACAACGAGTAAATGCCATCACGCGACTAACGTTTAAAGCGTAACAGATCAAAAGAGATGCATGCATGCAGACCCTAAATCACGAGCCCCAATATTAACATCCATATTCTCCCCATTATTCTCCTTATATTTCTTATATAATTGATTAAAAATCAAGTCATTTGATCATTGGTGATCATTTCCTTTACTCTCATGACCTGTATGTTTGATCAAGTAGTGATACTGTAAGGAGAAATTAGATGCTTGTCACTATTGGGGCTTAAACGGTTAACCGAATGCTGTGTAGTGCAACATAAGCGTTTAATTTTAAAACAAAATAATTATTAACCAAACCTCGATCTGAAAACGACGATTTTGGTCGTTTTCCCACAAATTCGTTATAAAGGGGTTTCCGGTTTAAAACGAACTCCCGTTATAACGAGTTAAACGCATTGCCCCAGTCCCTCAGCATGTCGTTGTATCAGGGTTCCTCTTAATCTGGGACTTCAAAATGGTCCACTATATATGACTGCCTATTGAACTTCAACCTATATACAAACAACGCTGAACTGGCACTTTGTGACAGCAGTCGTTTTCTGAGTTTCTTTTCTGAGGGCGGTTCTTCTGATTTTACTTGGAGTTTTTATAGCCACACAGTTAGTCAGGATATAACAAGAACAACCCAAAATAGGTGTAGGGTGCAGCCATGTAGTACACTTTACTCTTATACACTTCCACTTTGAGCTCATCACCGCTATTAAGACGAAATACTCCGCCCTGGTAATTCGTGTTGTACTTTTTATTGCAATCCACCACGCTGGAAAGACTGCCAAGAATGGTGTTTCCATTCAGCAGAGTGTAATGACTCATGGAGTAGCTAGTGCAGTCGTAGTAGTACATCTGACTGTAAACATAGTACGTTCCAGAACGACCGATCACCAGTGTACCCTGGTGTCTTCTAAATGTTATGCTGCCTCTAACGTGGCCTTCCTTCCAACGGTTCACAGTTCCTGTGGAAGAAGCTTGAAAAGTTCGTAAATGGTAGTCTTCATACAAGGCTATGAAATGGTATAAGTGGTAACGAAAACAGCAAAACATAACACATTAACCCTTTCACTCCCAGAGTCAGTTACGGAGACAACCAAGGTGGTTCTAAATTTTGAGTTTGTGGATGAAATCCTATGGTGTGACCATTCAAATGAAACCTCTTAAGCAGTACTGTTACATGGTACTATTTATATTTAAATATTTAACAAAATGAAATATGAGATTCGTCTTGAATTCTTACTTTAGGCACTCTTGGGAGTGAAAGGGTTGTGTTTTCTGAGAAACTCATTAATCAGTGACACTGCTTTTGATTTTAGTTTTCTGCTTTCCTCACTGACCTAACTTACGACATTGCGTTAAGTGATTTGATTAATCAGGGCACAAGAATTGTTTAATTAACCAATCGGGAGTCAGCAAAACAAATAAATAAAATAAATACTTTAGCAAATTCTCCCTATGGGTTTTTCAGAATTTAATTACACACATCAGTATATAAAAATGAAATCCTATGGTGTAACCATTCAAATGAAACCTCTTAAGCAGTTCTTTTACATGGTTTTAATTCAATTTGACTTGAATTCTTCGTAACTATTATAGTTTACGTCACGCAGCGGAACACGGGGAACTGCTTTTAATAGGAGAAAAAAATCAGTAAAAAGATGGACTCTTACCGGCATGATGCACTCGTTTACCGTCCCCTAACAAGTGAGCGCTCTCCGGAACCTAAATAAAGTACAATTTTCTCAACGTGAGGGGAAACGTGCTTAATAAACATGAGGACTACAATGCACCACTTCAGAAGTAACTTGTCACCCAATAATAGTGTTCCCCCAATGACCACAGATTGCGTGACATAGAAGCGTGTAAGGAGATGGATCACCAAACAAACGAGCGAAAATCTTCCGGAATTACTGAACTATGTTACTCCATGCAAACAAAATTGATTTCTTGATTCGCCAGTAACGATTCTAGTGTTCTATACAGTTAAAAGGTGAATCCATTTGCTTACCGGAAGGCCTGATGGTCCCTGTTCACCTACAAACAAAAACATCACACTTGAAAGAAACTGTAAATATTCTTAAACTTAGTAAATGGTTTGAACCCAAACCATTTTGTTATTAGCTTGTTGTTGAGTTGGTCAGCGTAAAGCAAAAACATACAGTATGACTGCAAGACAAGCCATGTTAGCTGGCAGGACGCAAAAACGTGCGGTCTGGAGGTCTGAAGGGAGAGTCAATACGGAGAGTAGACGGGTTATGGTTACGATCACGTGATATTTTCAGTAAAAGAACTAGAACTAGAAACCCTCCGCGTTGTGGATGATGTTCAGACTTTTGAAGTTCTCAGAACTAGTTGTCTCTCGTGCACGAACTATTGCACGAGGCTCGGCCTCAATCATTCCTTTCAGATTGTAGTTTCTCAAACCTTTCTTTTGGTTGCGCGTTTGTAACATTTTATAAAACATCGTCAAGTTATCGTCCTCAATCTATTGGTTTCTTTACGAATTTTCACTACGTAAGAGAGAACATTTTTCGTGGCTAATTTTTTTACGCCACGAAAAGGCACTTCTGCCAGATCAGAAGTGCTGAGTCCGTCAGTTCTTTTAAAGCTTTGCTGAAGACTTGTCTCTTGGTAAATTTTCTCACTTGGACTAGGCTCCTGTTTACAGTTTTAACATTTATTTTAGTGTATTTTTAATTATTAATTATTTATTTATTCAATTTTATTGTTTTGTTTTTTTTTGCTATTGTAGAAGGACTGTTATTTTGAATTTTGTGACGGGCATTTGAACATGTACAGATGTACAGATGTAATTTGCGCATTACAAATTATCTTCATTATTATTATCATTATTATTATTATTGTTATTATTATTATTATGAAAAACAATTTTTATTACAAAATGACTAACTATTAACACAATCTAATGAAAAATATGTTTATTTAACATTAAAAATGTTATAAAGTTTATTATTATTATTATTATTATTATTATTATTATTATTATAGCAGTTATATTATTATTATTTCAGCAGCGTCGCATCCCCAGGGAGAACTTGTTGCTTATTATTACTATTATTATTATTATTATTATTAT
>Ga0126336_10001187_pt1 | contig 13023 bp, 9 predicted proteins | sample SidCmetagenome_FD_92530 | JGI IMG/M metagenome (GOLD analysis project Ga0126336, IMG submission 92530) | Coral microbial communities from El Islote,Puerto Morelos, Mexico - Siderastrea C C metagenome | ecosystem: Host-associated > Invertebrates > Cnidaria > Coral | place: El Islote,Puerto... | reverse complement strand
ATGACCAAAATCAGCCCGTAAAAAATGAATCATGATTTACGTGAAAACGCTCTTACAGATTTTTCCCTAATTTCGCATACAAGTTGTGTAGGTTGAGTAGTTCAAATAGTTCAAGTTTCGTCAGAAAGTGTCTGACTAGTTTTCGAGATATTCGACATTATTTAAAATAAGGGGTTGTCCATTACCGTTGCTATGGTGACAGCTGTTACTAAGAAACCAGTGAGAAAATAATCTTTGATTATTTGTTGAAAAGGTGGTGTAGTATCAAGGAAATCGAAGTTTATCTTCTATGCGAAATTTTGACTTCAAAAGATACACTCCAAGGCCAAAAAAACTGTTGCGAGCCTCCTTAAGCACGTCCTTCTTCGAATAGAATAAAGGTCAGTTTTATACAAATTTGCTTCCGACGTTTACTTTCGTTAAGTTTGCATTCGTATTTTCAGGTGTTTTGAATGCATTTGTGAAGCCATGCTCGATTCAATGAATAAAACCTTAACCGAGCGATTTGTTTTGGTATTTTTCAAGTAAGCTTAATAATTCACATTCTGCCATATTTTGCTGTCGGTTAGAAATACACAAAATCGTTAAAGCGTGGTTAAAACTTCCCGCAAGATTTTTTCGTCATTTCACTCATCGCTTAATTTACTGCTAAATTGTTTTTCGTTCAGCGCGCCTTCTAATGAATTGTCATAGAACAGATGATTGACATCCACCAAAAACACATTAGTTGTGAAAAAATCCTTGAAGGGCGTGTGTTAGATAAAACCGCTGTAAAGGGTAATTTGTTTATTTAAATCCTGCTCAGCTCACCGCATCGAACACTCAGCTCTTTCCAAAGAGAGAGTGTTTTCTGATGAGTAATCGATGTTGGTTGGTTACAAGGCCTTAAACGATAGTGCTTTAATGACATTTCGTTGCTTATTCCATGTATACTTTTTAATAAAACATGAGAAACAAGACGTGCTGTTTTCATCGTACGTGCTAAAAATTGATTCTCTTATCTGTCTTCAAATCGGAGCTCTCATAAACTTTGATAACATTGAAGCTGTAAACTTAACAAAGATATTTACCCTACAAGGTAAAAATAACCATGGGGCCAAATTTTCGTTTCACGAAACACATGCAAGGCTTTAATTCTGAATTGTCAACTTTATTGGTATGTTGGACTCACAACGTTTTTTAGTTGAAAGGATTTGCTGATATTTGCGGTGAATCATGATTTTAAATATAGTAACCATAGGTGTGACTTTTGGTGGTCCAAACAAAGGTGTGCTTTTTGGCTGTCATCCTGAGCCGAGTTTGCTGAGATTGAAGTAGCGCTCATTTTGCATGCAACGCATATCTTGAAACACCCGTTACAAAAGAAGAAGAAAATACCCAGTGATTCTGTGCAAATAATAACGAAGAATACCAGTGAAGGGATGGTAACCTGCTCTTGTGGGAAAAAAACGTAGAAAAGTATATTGCCTTACGGAAAAAGGAATATCAAGTGGAATAATTGCATCCAGTGTTAAATGACTGTTGTGTACATACTTGATTCCTTTCTATAATTGTTGACCTTGCAGGAAAATTTAATTTAGAAAAGTATGTTGCCTTGTGTGCCAATAACCGCAGACATTTATGTATCAAGCAGGAAAATGTTTTTTTAGTGTGCGTGATGGTTTTATTAATTTAAGTCTTTTTTATACTAGCTTGATATCAATATCTTGAACCAAGTTATACCTTCAACTAAGTCGGTAAAGTGACTTCTTTCTTTCTTGCAATTATTGTAATGAAGGCTATAATTCCGAACATCCAAGTTTATTTTCAATATACTTGTACTCTTTCTAAATATAGTTGAATATTAAATAAAATATTGCTTTAAAGCTGGAACGTTGCTTCAAGAGCATCAGATACTCGTCAAGAGAGCTTCTGTCGTTACAAAAATTTTTTTGCATATCACGATGCACAACTCCCCACATTTAGAGGCCTCAAAATATTAAGTGTGCAGCGGTGGTAAACAGAATATTATGCAGAGCGGAAAAATAGGTGCGGAAAAATCTATCATAAGAAAAGTTCGTAATTCATAGACAAAGTTGTAAAAGGGAGAAATGATTTTTATTCTGTTCTGTTCGAACATTAGATAAAGATCGTTAAACCATGCGAAGACGCATGATTTCATCCATAAACAACGCAAATAATGTGGGGCTAACTTAGAGATCATTTTGTACATCAAGCAGAGTTTTCCTATTTTCCGTCTCTTACTGCACTGAGAACTGTAATTTCATTTATGTTAATCTATTTTCAGTGTTATTTAGTAGTTAGGGTAAGCTTAAACGAGGTTAACTCGATGTTATTGTTACACAAGTGTTTCCTTTGTCATGGTATTTGAAACGTTACACAAAGGCTGATTATTCGAATAAGCAGGCGCATGCTTTTGCTTTTTGGATTCCACTTGCGGGAAATTCGTGAAACATTTGGGAATAAATATTGCTGTCTCATATATTTGGAGATTTCTTTCTAACGAAACGTTTTGGACAAGTATAGAGAAGATTTCAGTTTCTCTTTAACACAGAGACGATATTGCCTTTGCAAAAGTTTCAGTCCCAATCTAAAGAAGCAACCTTAAAGTGCAATTAAAGTTAAGACTTTTTCTCGAACTTTTGAGACACTTTATCCTGGGTTCTCCGAGCTAATTTGTTTTTTACAGTTGATAAATAAATCTTAACTGATAATTGCTACTTTTTGTACTTAAAATTGCGTGTCTGATAAAAGAGAATAAAGAACTATTGCGGATTTCGAGGTCTAGTTTCAGTTAAACAGCATAAGTCTGAAGATAATTGGGAAAAGCTATCAAATCTGCCCAGGGTATCGTCTTACCTTCAGAAGAGGGGTTATTTGTTCCTTTAAATCCTGCTTATGCCTTTTCTTCAGCCCACCGCCTCAAACACTCAGCTCTTGCTGTTGTTTAAAACCCGCAGTCGATAGAGAAGCCATTTTCTGACACGAAAGGATACGTTTTGCAAAAATACGAAAAACAATCATATTGGAAGCAAAAGGGGGTCAAAACAACATTTTTTTCATCTTTATTTTTTAAGTTTTCATCGTCAAGCAAAACGCATGCTTACGTTTCTTCAAAATGCCCTATGAAAATGTATGACAGAAAATATTGTGGACAAAAACCATGTAAAAGCTCAATTTTCTGAGACTGGTCATGTGACATTGGCATGGTCTGATGACGTCTTAAACTACATTACACCTCCATTGACAATAGTAGTTGTCCAAACTTTTTCTCCGATATAGCCTCAGACTGTTTCAGACTCTCAGATGAGAGGGACGGCGAAAATTAAAACGGGCCTGCGACAATAAGACGCGCGGAAACTGGGAGCGTCCAAGGACTGATCATTATTTATCGCCTGGGAGTAGGGGAGGGGTGTCGGTAGAATTTTGTTGCAAAATCGTAACATTCACTTGATCCCCCCAGAAAGCATTACAGAATTTTAATGATCTCCCCTCATTGGCGCGGTAGCAATTTTCATGATCCCCCCTCCCATCCCGACCACCACCAATACCAGTATTCAGTTGGTATTTGTCATGGTACTTCCGCTCTTACGGAGCTTGAACAACAGTAGTTATTTGTTCACCTGATCTGAAGTGGTATTGAAGAGAAAAGTCACAGGACTACTCTTTCCATCCTAAATAGAACATCGTCAACAACAACAAAACACTGTCGCTGTCACCCTCGTCATTTTCGAATTCTTCATCCTGAGTGATTCCACTTCACCTTGATCAGTCTCTTTGTTGTGTTGGTAATGATGACACCGAATAGCGCTCACTTTTCAAGATTTCCACCGATAATAGTAAAGCCATGCGCTTTCCGATACAAGTTGAGTTCTCTTACTGGCCATTTTTCCACCTCGCCACACTCACAATGAGGGTTCCCACTGGAAGTCGTTGTATGGTAGTTCATCCTCTTGCCACTCTCAAGTGTTCAAAATACCTAATAACATGCTTCTCTTCGACGTTGTATTTTAAACAGAAGATCTTGATGGTATGCGACCGGTGATACTGATAGAATGTTCTTCGCACAAGTCCTTCAGACGTTTTCTCGGGAGGTAGACATCGGGTGGATCCGATATGATATAGATCCGATATAGTTCCTATATGATATGGATCCGATATGATATGGATGCGATATAGATCCGATATGCTGTTCTTTATAGCATGGTTTTATCCATGTTTCTTTATAAGGTTGGTTTTGTCCATCCTATCTTTGGCTCTACGAGACACCAACACGACACTTGGACTCTCGACCTTTCCAAGACACGTGATGGCGTGATCTGGTGGGCGTGCGTCCTCGTTTAGGGCTTTTAGGGCTTTTTCGTCATCTTGCTATGCCGTACTGATGAGCTCTAAGAAGAGCGAAACAGCTGTCTACGGCTGCAACCCGCTCTGTTGAAGTTCTATTAGTGTCGTGTTGATGTCTTGCAGAGTCAAATCTTTCTATGTAGTCAGAACAGCCTTGCTGCTATGTTAGACATCCGGTCACCTGCCTGTCGATTTCCCCTCGTAGGCATCAATTAATTCTCCAGCGTTATTTGGGTCTCGCACAGGTTGAGGAATTCTCTTTGATTCTGGTCTCATGCATCTATCTAGGTATTGTTAGAGCACCGAGAACAGAGTTCGAAGCTGCCTTCTCCTGACTCTTTGCTAGGAAATCGACAAAGATCCATGAAGAGTTCTCCACGGACATAGTGATCTTCGATAAACGGTTCGATTTCTCTGTAGTATTCTGCACCAGATACTTGCGGTTGTTTCCTGGTGCAGGCCGATAGTTGTCAAGCCATTGAACAATACTAAAAAATAATAATTCCACAGGGGACTCACTCTATTCATGATGTGTTCTTTAAGCACAACCCTGTTATCGTCAGTCTTCCAGGCAACCTGTGTGCATACGTGCGAGGCATTTTCTCCATCCGCTTTTTCCGTATTCCTCGTACGACTGGAAAGTCATTTGCTTGATTTATCTCTTCTTTCATATCCTCTAATCCCCTATACTTTTCCCAGTCTAGCGTTGCACCATGAACTGGCGAGCATCGGAAATAGCTATCTTTGTAGGAATTAACTGAAAATGTTCATTTCCATATAACGCTCTACGTTTTTAGCCTTTGCCTTACCATATGCAAAACCGTTGTTCTCGTTAGATCGTGCCTGACTGAGAAGAGAAGCCAAAGCATGAAAATACCAAATAACTGTCAAAAGAAGGAGAATTTGGCTAATAAATATACCTTCAAATGGCGTTGTTTACATAATTTATAGTGATCTTCCTATCAGAGATTCTCAAAGGTTTGTGTGGTCACCCCTTTATGTCTAACAATTATCTCTGAACCCGATTTCCCCATAATCTTCCGACCCGCAAGGCGATAAATGTAATTGTTAGGGAACTCGACGAAACGCAGCTTTTCTCAACATAACGTTTAATGGCCATCAGACATCGATATACAACACTTTCGATTTTCGAGCTACAAAAGACGCGAACAAGGGCACGTGATCCACACTGTATGGCAAAGACCTCGGCGATTTGTCATGCGACTGAAGGCTTGCAGAAATTCATCTGTCGTTTGGCCATTTGTAAGCTCCAAGTGAACCATAGGCGACAATGCACATATGAACACACATACGTATGCTTTCTTGACACTTGAGCCCTCCTTTACGTCTAAGGGTCCAGCAAAGTCAGCACCAATGTGTACAAATGGTAAGGAGGTTGACACTCTTTCCTCGGGTGGTGATCCCATCTTCTGTGTGCAAAGTCGGACTCGCTGTCTCTGGCAAGGCACACATCTGCTGATAACACGTTTGACCGCACGTCTTCCTTCGGTGAGCCAAATACTGTCTTATACTGACAGTACAGTTTCTGGACCGGCATGTAACATCTGTCTGTGTACATCTCGTATCAACTTTGCAACTGCTGGATGTCCATGCGGCAACATTATTTGGTGCTTGTTCTCTTCAGGAAGGTCGGCAAACTGTAATCTTCCACCTCCTCTAATCACTTTATCTTCTTCGTCATAATAAAGGTCTAGCTTTAGGAGGCGGCTACTGCTGGGAGTGTTCTCCGGCTTTCAACTGCTTGTAGTCTTCTTTATAGACCTCTTCTTGAATCCACATACATCACTTCAACTCTGCCTGTTTCATCTCCTCCGCTGACAATTCGGTCTCTTCAGACTTCAGTCTTGTCTTGAACAACTTAACGGCTCTCAGTACGTAAGCGGTTACTCTGATCAACTTCATCCACGTTCCATACCGTGACATATCAAGCAATGACTCTGCTAAAACTAAGGTGCAACCATGGGTAACTCTTCTTTTCTCTTCGCAGGCTTCAGGGATGGTATCTTCACTTCGTGGCTGAGTAGGGGTCCATTCCACCACAGCGGTTTTGAAATCATATCACCACAGGTCAATCCGCGTGTCAACAAATCTACAGGATTCTCTTCGCTAGGACAATATATCCAGTATTCAGGGTCCCATGTTGACTGTATTTCTGCTACTCGGTTTGCTACGACTGGCTTCCAACAAGAACTCAGTCCTCAGATCCAGTGAAGTGCTACCATGCTATCTGTCCAACAAACGACGCTATCCATCTTGACTGGCAAAGTCTCTGCAACATATTTGAACAATCTGGCATTAACTACTGCCGCTAGAAGCTCTAGTCTTGGAAGTGACACTGTCTTTTTAAGACCTATTAAAATAAGTGCAACGCTGGATCTTGACATTACCGGCTGTGATCACACCTGACCTTGCTTATCGATTATTCGAATGGCACTGCGGCTCCGTACGCCTTCGGGGAAGCATCTCTGAAACCGTGTAGTTCGATCCTATAGTCAGGGGTGACAACATTTCCAAAGAAACGGGGAATGGTCACGTCTTTCAACCGCAACAAATCTGATTTCCATGATGACCACTTCTCTTTGGTGTCACTGTCCAATGGGTCATTCCACTGTAGTCCCTTCCGCCACAGCTCTTGAAAAATAATTTTAGCTCTTACGGTGAGGGGCGATATCAGTCCCATTGCGCCAAAAAATTTTTAAGCTAGGCTCAGGGCGCTTCTCTTCGTCATTGGGTCATGACATGAGATGATGCTGTTACGTTTGGTGCCAAGAATCTGAAGCAGTGAGAAGTCAAGCCCCATGACACACCAAGTGCCTTGAGCGGCTCGCTTAATCGAACTTTACTAGTGGCGACGAGGCTCCCGTAGCTGGACCCATGCTATCCATTACATGCTCAGAGTTGCTTGCCCACTTTGTCAAGCTAAACGCCAAGTTACGGCAATTAATCAATCAATGAATGAATCAATGAATCAGCAGTTGGTCCTCTCTTGTGTATCCCAGTTAAAAATGAGTAATAGTAATCTGCACCGATACGAACATCTACTGAATTACGAGGGTAGTAGGCTGCGAGAGTTAAACCTTGTAGGTGAGAATTGTTCTGAAGATTTAACCTAAAAGGACCAAGGGGGTTGCAGATCTTGGGTATGGTAAGGGCTTACATTTCTACAGCTTCTGTCGGTTCTCCCTTAATCTGTAAGAGAGCGAATCGCACTCTTTGCAATCTCTTGGTTTCACTGGTTTCTTCCTCTACTGTTGTGAAACTCAATAACTCTGTGGGACCTTGCAGGCCAACAGATTCTGCAATGTTGTTACGTATGTACAAGCGTTATTTCCAGAATCTAAAAGAATACGAAGTGTCATTTCCTGACCATTTACAGATAACCTTGCTACCTCTGTCTACCGCTGTCCGCTGTGTCTCCCTCACAGGCGAAGTAGGGTGCTATTGGTTAAGTGCTGGGGTGAAGTACTGGGTACATGCTGAAGTGTAGAGGTGTTTGGATACTGGGGTGTGGTCGCTAGGGGCTGGTCATGCAATAACTTGTGATGATGTCGACCACAATTAGCAACTGAAAACTTGGGTTGCCGACAAATTTTGGAGAAATGCTTGTAGTTGCTAGGCTTTAAACAATTGTAACACAGCGTGCGTTCTTGGACTAGTTTTCATCTTTCATCCACTGACTTCCCATTAAACAATGGACAGTTTGGTGAACAAAAAACTACAACTTGGATCTGACGGTGGTCGTGCCTCACTGAATAAAGCAGAAGCAGTTGATACTCGCTTGCAGTCACTTGTATCGGTGTACGCTGACTCCCTGCTTTCATTTCTACCCCTACTGGAACTACGATTATTTGGGTTAGTGTTTGAGTGAGGGCCTCTCTCTCTCCTGCCTCTTTGGACAAACGATTAAGAAACGTAAAGAACAAATCAAGATCAATCTCATCCTCTGGGGTGTCTGCAAGCACTAACTCCCACTTTTCCAGTAACTGAGGAGACAATTTTGTTTCGAACATTGGTAACAGGATACATGCATGGCTCATCGAGCTTCTAAAACTCTAGTTCTGTTCTTTAGTGTATCCCACAGATCTAGGAGTGAAGATGCACTAACACTAGACTTGCATTGACATCCACCTTAATGACAGATTTAACTAAGGATGAAATAAACACACGCTTTCTTCCATACCTGTGCTTGAGGCCCTCAACCGCTGGTTGATAGTTTGTTACTGTCACCTCAAACCCTTCTACAAATTGCAAGGCATTTCCTGTCAGCACTGAGCGTAGATATGTAAACTTTTGAACGTTTGGCAAGTCATCATTGTTGTGCACTGCAGCTTGAAACTGATCCCAGACGTTTTGGAATTTCAACACGTCACCATTAAACTTAGGTAGCTCAATCCTGGGCAGGTTCAGGTTTGACGATTGGCGACTTTCAGTATGTGCACTTTCATGGAGCTTTGATCTTCCACTGTACTTTCCTTACTTAGGTATTCATGGGCGGAATCAACAGCTTTATCTATGAAATGCAAGAGACCCTTCCGACTACGAGCTCTTCCTCAATATTCTCTTCTGCGATCAAACCGATTATTTGATTTCTCAACTGAAGATAGCTCTCTCGAAAAAGAGTTAATCTTTCGACTCTGAGCTGTACTTTAATCTTGTTATTAGCGTTTTGATTTAGCTCTACAATTTCACGGATGAAATCGTCCATATCCATTTGCAATGTCTTAGCCTTTCGTCTAATGGAACTAATTTCCTGGGCTTGTTCCTCATTAACTGGTCGAGGAGACTCTTTCGAAACCTCAGTGAAATTCGAACTATTCTTTTCTCTGGTGAGCTTTGCCTCATAGGAAACCTATTACTCTCTGGACGTGCGCGCCTTGTGAGCGCGCGCTAATGATGCAACAAATCGTGCGCAGTAAGGATGTGCAATGGAATACAGGGGAATGACCTTAACATCAACATTGGACGCAAAACATATTGAGCGTTTACTAAACGTTCAAGTGAGATGTTAGTCCTTCCAGTCGTCGGCAAACCCATTTCCTTAAGCCTTCCGCGAAGTTGTTCGAGTGTAAGGGAAGATAAGTCCTTTTGTTTAAACATTTCGCTGTCATGATTACTCGAAGACTTGGCAGCCATCTTGACATCCACGTGGTAAATTGTTGACCGTACGAACATTCAACTCAGTCAATCCACGGCATAAATATCGTCTTTATCCGACTACGAAGGACCAATTAACGTCAGGAAACTCGACGAAACACAGCTTTCCTCAAGATAACGTTTACAACTTTGACGTCCGTGCGGGATTACAACACTTTCGATTTTCGAGCTACCAAGGACGCGAACAAGGGCACGTGACTTGCAAAGCTAACTTACTCGGGTAGGGTAGGGTTAATCATCGTCACAAGTCTCTCACGTTTCTTTACTACTCTTCCAGATCGGGTGTGACAGGCTGTAACAATAATGACTGTATCGATTGATTTGTTGCTAGTAGGATTAAAATAACGCCGGAAAAATTTTGACTGAATATAATTAACCGTTTTATAATTTAAATTTTAAAATGGACCTAAACCTCTATTTATATGTCAATATCTTGTCTGAAAATTTATTTTTAGTAAAACAGCTCAATATTAGGGTGTATGTTATTTGAGACAAAAAAGCTTTTTTTACGCAAAAAAGCTACGGTTCCTTCTCAACAAAGTGTTTACTTCGTTCCTAAGAGTTTGCTAAAATTCTGTCAGGAATCGAATTTACTATCTTGCTCACATTTACAACGCAGCGTTCTGGTTGGTAAGGGAAATCAAATCCACATACGGTAATTTGGCTTAAGGATATATTTTGAAGGTTGAGAAATTCTGACAAATAAAGAACTCAAACGGTTTCACCCGCGTGATAAATTCAGGCAAGTGCTCCTGTACCCATGTTGTGGTAAGGTATTATGCGATATTGTGATTCAACCATCCATAAAACATCATTCAATTAGCTAGGGAAAAGTTAAATGACTGACAGGATTTCAGTGCAATGAAATCTTTTATGTATATTTCGTGCATTCGTCCACGTTTATCATTTCTATGTGGCACACTGGTGGATCAAAACGAAGCCTGGTAAGTTTGTAATCTTCAGTTTTTCCATCATTGTGGTAAAAGGCAAGGAAATGATACCTTCGAGCTTTTTTGATAAATGTTAAAGATTCAGAGGTTGTTGGAGAATGAAATCTTCTTTCCAGAATTTGCATGCTGCGAGGTTGCAATTTTTCAAAGGATCTAGCTTGAATCATTCGGCTCTACGAAAAAATATGCTGTCTTGTTTTCACGTAGAAGCATTTCCGGTCCTTTCTAAAAGGAAAAACAGTCAATGTTTTCGTGTTGTTACAAGTTAAGGTGCAGAAATTAAACTTACAAGATACTTAATTCTCGGGAGAGTTTTTATCAAAGTTTTATTTGAACTGCCAATTAATGGTGGAGGGAAAACCGTCCTAGACGAGAGACTCCTTTCAAGACGGAAAACCGTGATAGCTCGTAACATAAATCCGATGAATCGTTGTTAGTATTTTGTCAGACGGATTTCTTCTGAGACGAGATTCTTGTCTTCCATCTCTTAGACTTGGGCTTACCGAGCATATTTTTTTAATATCGAAACACTGCAGCCGCTGGGTGACCATAAAAAACGGTGGTTTTTCGATACAGTGTAATATATCTCAGTTTGTACGAAATTCTTTACCTGAACATTTGTCTGGCAGAAAATAAAATTCAGAAAGGGAACCTTATAACAAGTTGCTGTTTCCTTTTAGAAAAATCTAGATGGTCATTTTTTTTACCCACTGATATGTTTGTCCATTCGATAAAACGTTTCACTGAAAATCTCCAGCTTTTTGACGTGATTAAATTCGAGCCGTCAGCTGTTGGGTTTGAAAGATAATACATTCGCTGATTCTCTACTGATTTTAAATAGCTTCAATTCAAACAAGAACTCATGCGCGCGGAGAGCTTTAAAATAAACAGCCAAAGTTTGGTCGCTTACAACGAGGAAATTTAAACAGAAAAACCTGAGAACGTTGCGTTCCCTTTTGCGGCAAAGGAAGGATTTTTGTATAGTGTATCTCAGCAAGACTTTTACTGGATTTAGTAGCTAACATTGGCCGAACATATTACTTAGGAACAGAACCATCGTGAGAGCATGACTGTTGACTTTTTTCTTGCACAAGATAACATGTTTGTTCACTCCACCATTCGAGCAAACATTTCACTGAAAAACCCAACTTTTTCAACATGACTAAATTCGAGCCGTCAGCCGTTGGGCTTCCTTGTTAAAATGATAAAACACTACTGCATGATGTGGCAGGCTCGCGAGCAGACTATTCGTTGATTCTCTATTACAAGTAGCGTTTCGATTTTCTCGTTAATGACCTCGCTGTATAGCCAATTACCTAGCGTTGATAAAACAAGCCATGTACAAACCATATCCCCACGTCCAATAAAACATCATTCAATTGGCTAAGGAAAAGTTAAATGACTGACGCGATTTCAGCGGAATTAATTCTTTTATGTATATTTTGTACATTGTCCTCGTCTATCATTTCTGTCTGGCACACTGGTGGGTGAAAACAAAGCCTGGTAAGTTTGTAATCTTCAGCTTTCTTATCCTTGTGGTAAAGGCAATAAAAATGATAACTGTGTAGATTTAGAGTAGTTCCGGGACTTTTCACTCAGTTACACTATTCGATCTCTTCGACCTTTTTTGATAAATGTTACTAGTGGCGGAGATCGTTGGAGAATGGAATCTTCTTTCCCAAATTTGCATGCTGCGAGTTGCAATTTTTTTCTACTGAGGATCTAGCTTGAATCATTCGGCTTTACGAAAACATATGCTGTTAATAGCATTTCCGATCCTTCCGAAAAGGGAAGACAGACAATGTAAGGCAAGAAAATGATACCTGTAGATTTGGAGTAGTTTCGGGCCCTTTCACTCAGTTACACGATTCGATCACTTCGAGCTTTTTTGGAGAATGGAATCCCCTTTCCCGAATTTGAAAGTTGCGAAGCTGCTGCTGCGAGCTGCGAGAGATCTAAGGATCTAGCTTGAATCATTTGGATTTACGAAAAAATATGCTGTCTTATTTTCACCTAGTGGCATTTCCCATCTTTCCGAAAAGAAAAGGAAGGAGATACAATGTTTTCGTGTTGTTACAAGTTAAGGTGCAGAAGTTAAAATTACTGGTTAAGGTGAAGAACCTTAATTCTTGGGAGAGTTTTTATCAAAGTTTTATTTTATCTGCCAATTCATAGAAGAGGGAAAACCGTCCTAGATGGGAGACTCTTTTCAAGACGGAAAACTGTGATAGTTTGTAGCATAAATCCGATAAATCGCAAATTTGTCAACCTATTTTTAGCGGAGCCTGCGGGCAAAGCCGCCAGCGGAGCTCCATTGCTAAGGAAATTTGGTAATCTATCGATCCGAAAAATTTTGGTTGTGACGTCAGCGTACGCCCGTACGGACTCTGGGGGAGGTGGAGGGAAGTCCCAAGGCAACCCGACCGGGAGTGGACAATGCCATCTTTTCTTGGCGGGAAAGCGCGCGGTGCTTTTGGGCAACCGGCGTTTTTCTTGGCGGGAAATCGCATGACCATCGTCGCTTTTGAAAAAGAGGTTTCTTTAAAAGCTT
>Ga0126336_10001186_pt1 | contig 13024 bp, 5 predicted proteins | sample SidCmetagenome_FD_92530 | JGI IMG/M metagenome (GOLD analysis project Ga0126336, IMG submission 92530) | Coral microbial communities from El Islote,Puerto Morelos, Mexico - Siderastrea C C metagenome | ecosystem: Host-associated > Invertebrates > Cnidaria > Coral | place: El Islote,Puerto... | reverse complement strand
TGGGGGGGGGGGGGGGGGGGGGGGGGGGGGGGGGGGGGGGAGTACTCGGGTACTCAGGTACGGAGCGACGGGGTGCGAAGGCCTCTTCTGGGTTTAAAATTAGTGAACGGAGAATTTTTGGATTATAAATTGTCTGCTGGACAACATCGTTTTACCCAAAAAATGTCCAGCAGACAATTTATAGTCCCAAAAAAATCTTCGTTCACTAATTTGCAGTTTCATTCACACACTCAGAAGAATGTGTTTTCGGGCGGACGAAAAAGACTTTTTTAGGTTACTTTCTGGGCTGCTGGACCTTTCTGGGTTTATCAGTTTGGGAACTTTTTTGATATAGAAAATATAATTTGGCCTTATTCGCCCCAGCTCCGTCATTAATATACCCATATGTACCCCCACCCATCTGATCATTCGTTAAGATCCCTAATGGAGTGCAATAGTGGAGCTCTTAATAGTCGGTGATCCAAAAACAAAGGACAAGTTTACTAATACTCTAAATATTAGTGGTCCCTTCCTATACTCACATTTGTTGTTTCAATGTCTCAGCATGCCATATCAGGGTCCTTTGAAACTCTCTTTCCAACGTCTGCGCCTTCTTCAAGAGCTTTTCTCGTTCTAGTAACGCCTTCTGTTCTCGCTTTATTGCCTCTTTCGCAGATTGTATCACCTGATCTTGCGCCGCCCTTACAAATGCACGATAAATTTTCGAACGTGAGTCTCTTCGAAGTAAGTTTACGCCGGGGCCCATAAATCGGATCGTGCAACTGCCATATATTCGTGTCACGGCGTTTCCATAGACCAATTTATTTTAATCTTGAATTTCCGGCGAATTCAGACGGCCCAAAGTAGCCTTGCTAAGCAATCACAAGCATTGAAAAATTAATTATCAGCCTTGTGTCACGAATCGGGCATTTTAGGAGAAAGAACGATCGAGGCCGCTATTTAAGTGGGAACGCGGACTCGTGCAGACCGAAATCTAAATTTCCGCGGGAAATAGTAATGCAAAACGTGTCTAAAATTAAAATGGTCTGTGAACAATGAACACCGCGACATAAGCTAGGTATTGGATTTGCACGCTCCGCGCTATGGACTCCTGGTTTATGTTTATTCAGTCAAAATTTTCATAAAGAAAGTTTTATTCTTAATTAGTCTACTTATGGTACAAAGGCCTCTCCTTTTTTTAATGCTCCAGCTTCATGATAGAATATGATAGCTACTGATGTCATTTAACCAAATTTTCTCAGTTTTCTTTATAAAAAGTTATTTTTTTTAACTCAAGCATTCTTTGTTTAAAATACGTAAATATATGTAATGGGAATGTTTATAGAATTTCCACAATACCTCACGGGAGAATGAAAATACACTACTCCTAGCCTGCACTTTTTATTCAGCCTGTCTGCTATACATGTCGTGCCTACTATATATATATATATTCTGCGTGCTTGGCGTTTTTGTGATTAAAGAGATTTTGCATCGCGTTTACGGGAAACACCAAACGGCAAACGCCAACTTGCTGTTTGCTATCTGACGCTTAAAACGGACATTTCATACATACATACAACAGCTAACGACAGACGGACGGACGGCAAACTCGAACAATAGGGGAAATCATTATCACATCGTTATTTCTGTAGTTTGTACCATAATAGTCGAACGCGGAATAATCCTTGTTACGTGCAACAAGTTTTAACTTTCTCACCAGAGTTCGAGAATTCTTTCTTCATGTTCATTGGTAATGTTAATTCTCCTACAAAGTTCCTTTTCTAAGTCTCTTCTGTAAAGACAAAAGTAAAAAAAAAGAAAAGGTAATTTTCACAACAATGAAAATATCTTTAAAATTTAAAACCGTTTCCAAACGTGCATTTAGTGGGCTGGGTAACAATGCTAGTTCCCAAGATTTTTGTTAAGGTTCCCCTGGCGCTTAACGTACGATATTGAAGGGCTGTGTGGTAATGGCTGTCTTCCCTATTCCTGGTCTCTGCATTATGACTCTCTCTACCCAGCTGCTTAAATAGATACCAACAAATAGTGGGGTGGTAACATGAAATGACTAGGGCCCACCCAGGACATGGTGGGGGGAGGGGAGGGGAGGGTTAATACTCCTAGATGCTTAATGTTATAAGGAGAACATAAGCTCCTACACTCAGCTACCCGACTTGTTCAGTCCCGATTGGATCGGACTCATACAGATTTAATCGCTGACAGTTTGCTTCTTTCACTTTTTCAAACGGGTGACCCGTCTCCAGAGTCCCGTTGCACCCAGAGTATCATGAGCAAATAAATATGCTATCTATAATAAAAATTGTCTCACTCACTCATTCCCTCACTTACTCACTCACTCACTCACTCACTCACTCACTCACTCACTCTTCCTCTTCATGCCCAAAGGCATATAAGGCCGCAGTCAAGAGAAAACATGATGGCAAAGTCAGAACTTGATCTATCGATCAAATCCGACCGACCTTTACCTTCGAAACTACACTGAAAAAACTCATTGACTGTAGGATGAATTAATTTGTAGGTACTCACGTTTTCCTATTCTTTAACTTTCCTCTTCTTAAGGAACCGCCCAAACGGTGCAACTTCATGAAGAAAATCAGATAGACCATGTGAAGAACTAAACGAACAATAAAGCTATTGTGATGCAGTTAGCGCGCAAGCAGCAAATAGTGTTTCCAAGGTGATGCGTGCAGTTAAACGGTAAGTGCGCGTGCATTCACAAGCGGTTAAATATGAGGTGCGTCTGCAGTTCAATTTCTTCCAGCAAACCAAAACAAACAAACAAACAAACAAAGTAAAAAGAAAAAAAAAAGCCACTGAAAAAAAATTCCGGAAATTTTGGTTGAACTATAAATGGTAAAGCCATTTTGGCTTGCCCGACTGGAAAATTTCCAAAATAAACGGAACGTCTTGAGAGGTAGTATAAAATTCCCAACCTGAATCTCCAAACGGAAAATTGTGTTCCACTTACTTTTTCTACCAGTTCCAGGTCCTGCGCCAGTAGTCAAACTAGTTCCAGACTCCATGTAAATTAGAGTGAATTTGCACCTTGTGCACAAATGCTACATGCTAATCTCGAACGGAATTTCTCATTCGGAAGGTTTTGCACAAACCGTAGACCAATCGGCTTCCCCCTGTGAATGCAAACAACCCATGAAAATAAAGATTGAAATTCTTTAAATTTTACTGGAAAGTTGTTTTTTTTTCATTACCTTTTGTGCATTTCTTGCTGCTCTTCTCATATTTCAGTTCCGTACACTGATGAGATCTGGGTAGGAGGTTAATATCAAGTTACAGCCGGTAGGACAATCCGCCGCTCGAGTGCGTGGAAAACATTGCAAATGAATAAAAAGAACGAAGACGTAGTGATGAGGAAACGTTTGTTCCAGGCGACATCCAATGGTTGTATTTCACAAAAAATGGAGTTATTACATGTAAATGGTCCATATGCTGTAGATTATGACTTTTTTATGCGTTTCCATAAAACTGTTTCCGAAAATTCATTTACACTGTATAACGGCTTCAAGACGCAAAAATTATCTAAGTGAAACTAACAGGCTAAAAATTGATCTGACCGGACTTCCCAACAAAAACACTTAAATAGACCTCTATTAAGCGAACTAATAAAAGCAATAAAAACTATTTTAATTAGACCTGCGACCTTTTAATTTCCTCTGAGTGTTTGTAAAGCACAAAATGACAAAAAACGCGGTGTGAAAATGAAATGTGTTGACGTATCACTTTTCAATAGTGTATACATCATTAACCAGAGAGCCTTTGGATTGTGGCGAAGGGCGAATAGTTTTTTCCCGTTGGTTCGATAGCAGTTCATTAACATTTGTTATTCGTCCATGCCCACTTTCTTCACTCCAGCCTGTGTATTCTGTTCGCCTCGAAGAGGATATTTCACCATATATAAAAAACTTAAATCTGCGAGCTAACCACGAAAAAAAAAAACATAACCATTTAACCGAAATTTATGCACGTACTTTCTTGCGTTGTAAACAGGTGAACAAACTGTCGGCGTAATTGAATATTCTCCATTTCACGCATTTAAACAGCTTAATAAATTAATTGAACGGTTTACGAGCTATGTTACATTAAGATAAACATGGGCGATCTAGAGCAAGGAAAGAACACTGGTTTAGTCTTCTTTTGGGACTTGCTTTGTTTTCAAGAGGTAAGCCGAACTAAAACTAAAACTATTTGTTATACAGAAATAATTCAGAGTTCCTGGTTTACAGAAGACACTTGCGAGCACAAACAACAGAGAATAGTATTATGAGAGCCATATTGACAAAGGAGAAATGTTAGTTGTCGAGGGCCAAGCGTTTTATTGAACCTGGTTGGGATTAATTTGCCAGTTTGGCTGAAACATGACCTTATCTATTCTGGTGAAGCCTGGTTTTTGCCTTCAGTGACGACTGAGCAAATGCGAGCTTAACGGCGCAAATACGACTACAACTTTCACAGCCCTAGAGAATTAGGGTCGACTCATGCACCAGCATAAGAATCAGAATTTTGTGTATGGGCATAGACAAAGGTTTAAGTTAACGTATTGTCGTCAAATTCAAATCGTGCGCTTAACATTGGCGCTTAACATTGGCATCGTGGCGCTGTTCGTTTCAAAAAATGCATTTAATATCTCTTTTCAGCTGCGCCCTTTTACAGTAGAGAGTGTACCCGAGCGGTGTAGAATCGGAAGCTAAAAACAACATGAATGACTCATTGCACATGATTATGTTTGGCAATGATGATTAAAACCATTGAACGGGATGAAGAATTCAGTGATCAATTGTCAGGCTATCATTACCACCCTGACCGTTTCAACGGGAGTTTGCTCTTGCAAGCGATCGAGAGCACGTTTAATGCGTGTTATACGTTTTTAACGAATGATCGAACATTTTTACCGCACCAAGCAAGAAAGTCGTAATCATTTAATTGTTAGTTATAAGTAGCCAACGGGTAAAGCTATTTTAAAATAAAAGTGATTTTTTTATGCGTGCTTTGCACCTTCTTTTGCTGAGAAAATATACATGTTCATACTCTTAGCTTTTTTGTTTTATAATTTTGTCAACTGAATCCAGACCTAACCAAAACAACATCTGTTAAAATTTTTTGGGGGGCCACCTTGGTTCACCACTTCCTTGATAAATTGGTCTTCTCTCGGTTCTTCTTGGCTTCAAACCTAAAGGGAGTTGGGTACATGGCATCCTCCTTGTATCACACATTTATCACGGTGAGTTTGTTTGTGCTTCCGAACACTGTTACGGAAAAATTGTTTCCTTGAATATGGCTCAACTGAGAAAGTCAAATTTCCATCTAAATATGTGTTGCGGGCATCGACCATACTGGTAAAGCGGTTTTGCCCCATCCTACACAGCTCTAACATATATTACCAGACGTACGAGTTCTAGTAACTGGTGTCTATTCGGAACCATGCCTAAAATTTGTTGTTCTTGTAGGTCGCAGTTTTTGTGACGCCAACTCACGTGCAAGGTGAGCGTAAAATACAGTAGTAAAAATGATTAATCAGGATTTTTTTCGCATGGGTTTTTAACTAGACTGCGAGCAGTGGTCATGTATTCCTCAGATCCTACGCGCAAGTGGAAATGAATAAATTATGCAAAATAAAGGTAGAAACGAGAGGTGATTGGCGCTTCTCTCGGCTCATTCGCCAGTGTCTCGCTAAAATTAGGAGAAGAAAGAGACTGCTCTCGGTCTAGTTTTTAACCGTTGCTAGTAAACATTTTATGCATGCGGATTTGAAGCCATCGTCTGCAACTTAAATGGTTGGCACGCCTTGCTTTCCGATTACTTTTCGATTGCTGTTTTATCGCTAACACCACAAATAGTACCATCATGTCTTCAGTGTGAAAGTAACGCCTTAGGCTCATCCGCGATCGCAAAAGTAAGAGTCGCACCAACTGACACAACGTATAAATTAAATACAGAAAAGGACCGGTATTGCAACGAATAACATTTGTTTCTTGATAACTTTTTCATTTGTTTTTCTCTGTCTTTGTTCAGAATGTCCCTCTGTTGTCGATGTTGTCTTTATGATCGATTCATCTCGATCTATGTCACGTGAACAGTGGGAGAATACCAAACTTTTTACCAGAAGTGTTATCTCACACCTAAATCCCGCCAGTGAAGGTAAGGATTAATTAAGATCCGGTGGTTAGTGAAGGCGCCGTGTTGTAGTTAGCTTCGCGTAGGACTTTCGGTCGGACGTTTGATCGGAAGATCAGGGGAAAAGTGGTTCCAGGGCTGTCGAAGGGGGTGGGGGGGGGGGAATTCCGGAAGTTTACAATAGGTTAGTGCCGTGACGGTTCTTAAACCTGAAGTACAAAAAAGGAACCCTATCTAAGGATCACACCGGAATCACAATACCAAAAAGGGGCAAACAAGACACCTATCCCCCCACCGGAAAGGGCTGGTATTTGCATGCCATTTTGTTCCTTATTTACTCTATATCGTCTCTCTATGCTCTGGTGTATAAATGTGTACCAGCGAACTGTTTACAGCCGATTTCACAGCCATGTGTAGACTAGGGTTTTCTCAAGCATGATTCATCTGCTGTGATTTGCTCGTCTTGATTCTCTTATAAACAGAAAGCGATGAAGGAAATCAGCAAATTATTTGATTTTCTGTAATTGTTTATATCTCACGAAGTTAGTATTTCTTCTGTAAACATGTTATTTTATTCCCAATGTTTGGAACTGTTTCGTGAGCCATAGGCGAATTATGGCCCGAGGCGAATCATAATTCGCCCTTCGGATTCGCCCACACTTTTCTGAGATATCAACAATCACAAAAGAGCGGAATATCGTTATCTGCCAATTTCTTCCATCGTTCTGTGGTTGTGAGGGAATCAAGTTGGAAAAAACTTGGTCTACACATAGCAGTGAAATCAGCTATAAGAACCCTAACAAAAGATCGGAAGTAGTCCTCCCATGATAGAGCATTTATAGGCCTATTATTGCCCCATGTCTCTTCATGCTGTGGAAACAAGATTTACCGTAATGATTCGATTTAGCGCCCTAAGCTCCTCATAAGCACCCTCTCCTTACTAATAAGTGCTGCCGCTGAGTATAGTTCTGTTAATACGCGTTCGTATTCCAATATGCGCCCCTTTTGCGTAAGTTGCATTGAAGTTACTTCCATTGAACAGACTGATAAGTCGAGTGAATTTTGTAGTTTATTTCTCAACTGAAAGCAATTATATGAAAATACTGACTTGGAATAGACAAACGAATGCTGTTCTGTATCTGCGCACCCAATTCCTTACAGTTGTTGTGTCCGATGTTTACGTCAAAAAATAATGAATGAATGAATGAATAAATAAATAAATAAATAAATAAATAAAGCCCTTTCATTAATGATCGAGTGCACCCTCTCCAATGCATAATCGCCCTCCCTTGAGGTATTAAAAGTAAATTAGCGCCGATAACTACCGGCTTTGATGAGCCTCTTGGCAGTCCGAAGACATGGACAAATCCTTTACCTCACCTTCAACTTCAGTTTAATTTACAACCCCTATCTTTCCTACTGTTTCTTCGCTTATTAAACGACATTTTTTAGGGGTTCTTGCAGATGTCACTATTTGTATGTCGACTTTCCTGCGCAAATATGCTGATTTTATCTCGTCGCTCTCTCTTTTAATATAAACACATAAAGGCTTTCATGAATCAAATACCGACCTCCTGCAGCTCCCTTTGGATGAAAGATCAAACTTTTTCGTTCGGGTATATAGCTGTCTATTTACCGACATTCTGGTTCATTACTGGATTATTACGTTTTTTTAGCTATCCTTTCAGCACACTGGGGACCCTTATGGCTACATATTGCTGTACATGGTGATACATGACTATCCATGGCTGTACATGACTATACCTAGTGATAGATAATCATACATGACTATACATGGCTACAAATGGCTACACATCATAGTACATGGTGATGTATGGCTATACATGGTCATACATCCAGGATGGCTATACATGGCTATATATGTTAATACATGACTTTCCAAGGTCATTGCATTGATATACCTTTGGTAGCAAACGGACGTCCAGTAATTAACCTAACCTTATTTTTATTTGATTTCCAGGAATCAACGTGGCAGTTTTGGCATTCTCAAACGCTGCGTATGTAAAACACTCTTTCAGTGATAAACAGGACACCAGTGCTATACAGAAGGCTTTGGATGATGTTACATTAGACACATTTCCTGCTAATACTGTTCTTGCCTTCAATGAAGCTCAACGACTGCTGAGTTGTGAGAGGAAACAGCGCATGCGTCGAGTGTTGGTCGTTGCTTCTAATGGCCAATATGGATGTAAGAAAAACTATCTGATTTTGGATGTTTTGCGTTGTTACAGGAGTCATTCAAATTAAAATGCAGGAAATGGCGTATTGCCCCCTTTTTAGGAGGGGGTTTGGAGGAAGGGGGGGGGAGAAGCAATAAATATAATGCGCCCATCCCCTTAAAGAAGTGGAAGAGAGAGAAAAAAAACCTTTTCTCTCGTCCCCTCCCCCCTCACCCTCACTTTGTCACTCTCCCCAGATCGATTTTCGCGCGCGTCCAAGATGGCGCCGGCGATCGCGAACCCCGCGTTTTGCGGGGTATTTCCGCGATAAAAACACCGTCCCACAAACCGCCTGCAAGCAGGCTAAAACATAGTTGGCAAGTGTAGGCATACTGCTGGCCTGAGGACCCAAGGTTTTGGTCTTTTTTTTGCTGTTAGTGCATCGGCTATAAAACAAAAGAGAGTTTGCCGTAAATGCAAACTGCTATTGATCCTCTCCTCACTCTCCTTGTATTAACTACTCACTCCTCTCACTTTTCTTGATTTAGTTCCAGGCATGGCTGCAACTCCTGCTCAGATCCTGAAGGATGATGGAATTGTCATAATAAGTTTGGGATTGAGCTCTGCGAGCCCTGCCGCTTCTGGTTCTAATATAAACGAAAATCGGCTGGAAATCATCGCATCTTCCCGACGTCACGTGCTTGTGACGTCATATCCAAGTGACGTTTCTCACACGAATGAGCTTATCTCAATGATATGCTCAGGTAATAAGTAAAAATGTTTGGCTTATACATCATGCCGTTGTGTTATAGACTGTAACATCCTAATATAACGAACCCTGGTACTGAATAAAGTCCTCACTACAACGAACGATATTTTTCAGTCCACCACCAAAGTTAAAATAAAATATATTGAACGGTACACTGGTATCATGAAACCGGTATAACGAAATCTCTGAGACAAGAATAATCCAAAAGCCCAAACTTTACATAACCTTATATAACGAATAAACGTCACGGCACCCAACTGGAGTTGAATGCACAACAGTTCAACAGAGATACATGCAGAACCTAATGTACGAATTTTATTTAATCGTTCAAATCTGGTTGAAATGTAAGAGAACGCGGCACAATATTGCTTGCAAGCCGAGTAGTATAACCAGAGGTTTTTAGTGCCACAAGAGTAGAAAAATCAACATGTGTCTAGAGGAGGGGGAGTAGCCATGTGCTACCGGCAGGGAAAAGGAATGAACCGCATGCCTCGGGGAGGGGGTCACCCTGATTGGCAATGGGAGGGAATCACGTGTTAAGGGGAGGGGGATTACCAGGTGTCACGAGAACGGGAGAATGGCAATGTGACCATGTGTCAGGGAGAGGTTTTTTTCGCTGAGTAGAGTATTCGCCAGGTATTCCCTGTGACCTTTTGTTCTTCAAAGTTTGTAAAAGGACATTTCAGATTCCTTTTGCAAATTTTATGATTACTTGGATTTGACTTTGTAATAATTTCCATTTTTTTTTTAGTTGACAGAAAACCAGAAGGCTTCATCTCACGCTTAGAAGAGACGTCTTCGCTGGCAGGTCACCTGATAGAGACAGTACACGCATGGGATGACTTCTTCTGTGCTTTCAGTTGTCTCGATACAAAGAACTGCTACTCCTTTAACTTTAAAGAAAGATCACAAGACTGCCAGTTAAACCACTCAAACAAGTTCGCTTCTCCCGACGATCTTGTTATGGACACAGATTCCGTTTATTACGAGTTAGTGTTATAATAACAAAAAAAGACGCTGTCGGGGTGCCCAATTTTATTTCGGCTCCTAAGAAATAATAAGTGAGACAAATTTTATTTCGAAAGTCTCTCTGATGACGACTTTAACTTCTAGCAATATATAGTACAGGCCTTCAGTCTCCACATTTCGCACTGTTAACACATATTTACCACCCCTTGTTTGCGTGGTATGCTGTTCATTTGTAATGGCTGTATCAGATTATCAAACTTGCAAAACTAAAGGCGAAATTTAAAGGCGAGATTTTATTTTAAACTGAGTGAATTGCTAGTATGTTGTTTACTTTTTTCGGTGTACTATGGCGATTTGAGGCTAAAACATAAATAATTTTTTTCAGCTTTAAAGCCCAAAATTTCTCTTTTTGTTTTGCTAGTTTGAGAAAAGGATAACACCCATTGTAAAACCACAGCAAACCACAAAAGCAGAGGATGGTAAGCCTGTGCTGTAACAGTAGTTTTTATCTTTCTCATCAGTCATATTACACCCGTTATTCACAATAGACCTCAGTAGTGGATTTTCAAGAGTGGTGGTACAAAAATCTTGTTTTGGCTTTACCCACCTAATTTTTGCGATTTTCAGGAAGTCATCCTCTATTTGGAATTATTAAAAACTGGACTAGGTATATTGGATTTCTAGCATTTTGATTGGCTGAACAGAGCTAGGCTATCAGCTCATATACCTGCTGCGACCAAATACAGTCAATGAACATTCAACAACAAAGTGAGCCCGGCAAGAAAAATGGACGAGAAAAATCAGTCACCTGGCAGCGAATTTAAATTAAGCAGAAATCCCAGCAGCTTCACTAAGACACAAATCAAAATTGTTCCGTAGTGCTTGATTTCCTAAGATAACAGAAAAAGAAATTTAAGCATTAAGCGTTGTGTTTACAATTAATTTCTTTCATCGATCGTCACATCGATCATTAAAATTGAACAAACGGTAGGTTTTATCAGGAAAGCTTTCCGCTTCAAAATATCAAGACAAGCTGACATAAAATATAACACAGTGAAGTGGGGCAGCACATTCATGGCAAGTCGGTGAGAAAATCATGAAGCAATCTAAACAAGTAATAAACAAACTACCAAGAAGGAAGGAAGGGCGAAATTTTTTTCTGCTGTAACACGCAAAACTGATTGACACTGGTTTACCTGCACTCGTTGTAGCTCTGTGTTCCAACAGGTCCAAATGTTCAGATAGAAATTGGATGCCATGTAAACGGAGTTGAATCGCTTTCCCAGTCTGAGTGTTGTTTTTACCATTCCGTCCGTCCGCAATCTCTGAAGCGAGAACAACTGTGTTTTTTGCTTGCCTCTTGCTTCTGAGCTGCATAGAAATTACTTCTGTCTTCAGCTCGATCAAACACGCACATGATGGATCCGTTGTGCGAACAGATTACAAACTTGTTCCGTTTCAACTCCAGCAGCTAATATGGTGAAATCGTACAGCTTCAATTCGCTTTGAACGATGATTACAACAATGTTTCAGGAAAAATCAAACACGAAGCATATTTCAGAGCAAATAATTAGAAGATTTTTTCCCCAAAACTTGTGCCACTTCGTTCACTTTCGAGCAGTTTCATTGCTTCATTCAGCTTTGCAATGAAACGCTCCAAGACGTCGCAAGCTTTTGGCGCCTTTTTCGTTCAGTCATGTGATCGATTCTTGTTCCCTTTTTATCTCTTTTCTCTTTTTTTCTCTTTCTTTCTTGATTTTTTTTAATAGTGGTTAAGTTTTTAATAAAACAATTATTCTACTCGGACTTGCTGGAAATCAAATGATTATAACCAACTATCCAGGGCGCCTTCGTAGAATAATTGTTAATTATGACATTATCGTCGTTTGAGTACAAACAATCAAATGCAGTTGAACAACACGCAGATGTATAACACGTTAATCAGTTAATAAGTGGGATACCTTCAGACGATCCTTTTCTTTAGAGATTTTAACAGTAAAAAGTGTACCGACTGCAATGGGAAATTTGTATCGGGGGAACCTTTTTCTGCGGATCTTTGGAAAACGGCAAAATTCGCAAAAATCAGAACCCGCAAAGATTTAGTGCCACACGGTATGTAAAGAGAAAAGTTAAAATCAAAATTTGCGTAAACTGTCAGAACAATTCAACTCTTCCAAAAAGTCTGCTATATCTTTTATCGTCTGTTGTCGCATGGATATGCTATATAATTCGTACGTAGTTTATGCAAATAATGCAACACAATATTAGGATGTAAAGGCATGTTCACGTCAAACTCATAATTATAAGCAAATGAAGTGTAATTAATAATAACACAACTTACTAAGCCAGGTGATGGAATAAGGCCAACAACTGTTGAATTTTGCAACTTAATCAGAAAGTGAAATTGTTTAGCGTGTTCACACAGACATCTCCAACGATAATTCGATTGTAGGCTTATAGGAATGCGGTAAAATTAACTATGCACGAATGCTGCAAATAGAAATCCGCTAAAATTAAAGTTATCCGTGAGTGTGCTTTTGTAATTAAGTGACATACTTAAGTCAAACAAGGGCTGATCAACACTATTAGCATGTAGTTGTCCACACGAGGAGAAAAATTATCAATTAACAATAAAGATGACAACAGTCCTCATTTAATACGGGTCTTGATGAGCTACCACATTGATTAAGAATCGAAACAGTACATGCACTATGCAAAACAGTACATGCACTGTGACTTAAGTACTTAGCTTGCGTCAACTTGAAACTCCATTCAGCAACTACTTGTACGTATTTGCGATAACTTGGGGAGCAAGTTCTCACGCAAGTAACGGGGCGAGTACTCCCTATAGTGGGTTATTAGGGAGGCACCTCCCGAAAGGAGGTCCTTTTTTGCGCTTGCAGGGTAGGGAAATGTACTGTTTTTGTATGCTAAAGGGTCGCCAAAATACACCTTAAACTGAAAGAGGTAGCAGCTA
>Ga0126336_10001185_pt1 | contig 13027 bp, 8 predicted proteins | sample SidCmetagenome_FD_92530 | JGI IMG/M metagenome (GOLD analysis project Ga0126336, IMG submission 92530) | Coral microbial communities from El Islote,Puerto Morelos, Mexico - Siderastrea C C metagenome | ecosystem: Host-associated > Invertebrates > Cnidaria > Coral | place: El Islote,Puerto... | reverse complement strand
GTTCCAAAATAATGTGCCTGAGCCTGTTGTTTCATCTCTACACACATTCTAAGTCGTATCCGGTAAGGTGCAAATCTTGACGTATTCGCATTTAAGGTCGCAAACTCAAAAACACTTTTTTAAGGACTTGTACAAGCAAGCCTGTTGTCATATTACAGAATAAGGCCATCTAAGAAAGCTGAGCTATCATGAACTATATATTTCACCTTGGCAATTAAGGTCAGTGTGTCAGTGTGTCCTGACTGCTGCATGAATGCCTTATTTCTCATCGTTAGGAGCAACAGAGATCTTTTTGCAGCTATCCTAGTTGCAAAGTTTACATGCATTTAGAGAGGCTTGGCATTAATTTTCAACAAAATGTCAAAGCACACTGTTGCCGATAATCCTATCTGGACACAGACTTCAGTTTGTTATGCCTGGCCAGACAAAAACGAGAGTCGACAAAAATTCATACTCTTTAGAGTAGAAGGGAGTCAATGAGAGTTCACGAGAGTTAGAGGCCAAACGATAGCGAGAATGTCAACTTTGGTCGATTGCAATTAAAAGACTGAGCAGGTTCAAACTCTTCAAGATACAAAAAATGAAAATGATGCAAAATGCGGAAATACAAATGAAACTACAACTGCAATGTCACATCTTCATTTCATTTCTTCAAGATACAGTTCCTTAGAGCGCACGTGATTTGAACTTTTGTGGCAGAGTATTCCGTTTCTATTCCGTTTCTGTTTGGTCCATATGAAACTTAGATCTAAATGGGGAAAACGAAGTACTAGTTACCTCTGAAACTAATCGCTGACTAATAAATTTTCCAACTTTTTTATTTGTTTTATTTATTTGTTTTATTTATTTATTATTTATTGGCACCAAAAAGTGGGGGGGCTAAAGCCCCCTCAGCCCACCCCTTGCGTGGTCCCTGATCTGTCTAGCGGTCTTCCATGCAAATTTACTGGTCTCGCCATATTTTCTCTCGGTCTTGCGTGACAAACATTCGATCGTGAAAAAGGAAAATGCAGGTGATTATTCTGTTCCGTATATTTGAAAAGTTTTCTCCAAAAGTACAGACAGAAGCATTGACACGTCAGGGTAACTTCACTTGTGTACCATTTCTGTAATTCAGGGACCAGATGTTGCTAATTGTGAACGCATATAGCGAGTTCACTTGAACTACTACAGATACTGTCCTTGTTTATAAAGTATTTGTATTCCATTCTACTTGAATTCCAGGGTAGTACGAGAGAAGTATCGTTCTGACATATATATTGCATGCCTCCAGCCTGTCTTGTCATGACAAAATAATCCTTGTTTGGATTTTGCGTTTCTTTGGTGTCGAAGAATCCATATGATCTGGGATCACAAATCTGTTTTCGGATTCTCCCAAAGAAATGCACCCTAACTTGCCAGTCAAAAGCTATGGCCCCGGCGGGCTTCTTCGAAAAATAAAACACTTGCCCGGTAATTTTTTCAGGTTGTCCCGGGCGTCCGAGCTGCCTATTTGTCGGACCCTGTATTGATGGTGCAATCCACTAATTGTATCATCATACTAGTGCCAATCCCCTCTCTTCCTAAGCCACCATTCCTTACTGTGCTAATAAGCTGCAAACACAGCTGTCGTTTCCCTCCTCTGCGAAATACAGGTTACCCAATGAGAAAACTTACAATCCACTTCAGAAACTGTCCCCCCATAAAACACCAAGGGAAACTGCCTCTCACACAGCACAATATTGTACCAAATCATATTCACAGAAGCGTGATATGCTCCTCACATTCACAAATCCTTCTGACTCCCACATTTTTACATCCCTCAAAATGTCAATCCCCATAACAAAACTCCTGCGCTAAAAACATTTCACCATAACCACTAACTAGACAACACAGCCACTTTTGCATTCAAGCCTATTAGTTGCTTTACTCAGTTGTGCATGCATCATACAAAACAAATACAGAAACCCCAAACTTAACAACCCTTAACAACCCTTTATTTGTATTTGTTCTATGACTTTCCTGGCTTCGAAAATATATCCTGTTATATGGTCCTAATCCCGTGTAGGGATTAGAAGCCATGAAACACACGTATGGCTCGAAAAGAAAAACGTCCCATGGAATGGCCTTTGTAAGATCCTGCCCACTTCGTTAAGGTGGCCACGTTGCCAGCATGGTTGCTCTGATGGTGTAGTGGTCATCACGCCCGATTAGTATCCGGGGAGAGGCGGGTTCGATTCCGGCTCGGGGCAACATGTTCTTCTTTTCACATGAGGTGTGTGTCGAAAGTCAAACTGCACAGTTGTTTACTGTCAGATATCTATTTGTATTTCCTTCGCTGTTCATATCTTAAATACTGTAAATTAAAAGACAAGAACACATGTGGGTAACATTCAGCAGACTAATATGCATGTGCGTCTTATATGAGACAGTACCGCTCTTGAGTACCCCTACCACAAGCTTTACAGCACTTTGTTCGTATATTAAGCCAACTGACCATGAAAAAAAAAACCCAGTCCATTTTATAAACCGGCGGTCGCTACGGCGATGGCCGGTTAACAAGAAAGCCTATTGGGCATAATTTACAGGTGGGCTGTTGCTCATGCACAGTCAGTGAAAACTGGTGTATAGCCAATGAAGATGCTAAAAACTCTTCTATCTTGATTTGGGGTTATGTTTAAGTTAGTAATCAGCATTAATATGTCTGTTTGCTTAAATCTAGGTTACCAATGTTGATGGCCAATTTGTACCTGCCACACCCATGAAAGGAACAGTGTTGGTGAACATCGCAGACTTGATGCAGATGTGGACAGCAGACAAACTTAAGTCTACTGTATGTATAATATTTTTATCGTGATTATTCACTTAAAACAAGGATGCTAGGAACTGATGATGCCTGTCTATTTTAGAGAGATGACTGTCTTAGGGCCAATTTAGACTGTCATGTGCAACAACATCTTTACAGCTCACTAATCCTAGCAAAACCAAGAACCTGACATACTTGTAACCATGCTACTTTCCCTTATTTCTCTCAGGTACATCGTGTACTGATACCTGAAGTTGAAATCAAGCGCCGAGTTCCTCGTCGCTCTTTGGTGTTCTTTGTGGACCCGGATGAGAGTGCACAGATCTCCTGTATGGACGGCTCAAACAAATACCCACCAGTGACATCAGGGCAGTGGATAAAAAACAAACTTCAGGCAACATATAAGTATTGACATATCACTGAAAACTGTCTCCCCTGTCACCTACTGCTGCTCGTTATTAATGTTCAGTTAGTCTAGGCACGTACATTTCAATCTACGTGAAATAAGAGTTACCACATGATTGTGAGGATGAGAGAGCTCGACATTGGTCATCTGGGACTCATTTCTTGACTGCCTGTGTTACAAAATCTGGACCAATTAACTGAAAGCTTACTAATGCAGTGGAGCAGGCGAGTTCCTGTAAGTTACCAGCAGGACTGGTCATGGGAAAAAATCCTGGGATTGTAATGAATAGGGGATTCTACAAATTCCTGAACTGTCTATTGTGAGTAAAAAATAATGCAGGGTTTTCAATAAGAATCTGAGTAGGTGGCAAAATTTTAGGAGTAGGCGGAGAATGAAATACTCGCGCCGAAGGCGTAAGATTCTAGGGTGGTCTGGGGGTATTCTCCCCCGGAAAATTTCGAAAATTTGGGTATTTGAACAGAACAGGAAACACAAATCGCTGCTGAAATTACTCAGAATTCTGGCAAGATTCTTCTGTTTTTCATGAATAAATCTTGGCCGATCCAGGGCTCATTTTTTGTGGCAAATGTTTCTCATGTTAGTCGTAAATTATGAAGTAATTTCGCAATCAAATGGGCGGCGAGTTAATGAAGAATAGCCGGCGAGTTTTGCCGGCTGCTGGCCCTCATTGAAAACCCTGATAATGTGGTAAAGCTAGAAGCTCGCAGGGAGAAGTATGTATGAAACAATCATCTCAAAAATTATTTTTAAATAGTTGATCAGTTGGGATTCTTATTTGCATGGACGAGTAGGGACCACCTAAGAAAAATCAGCTAGTGGCAGAGAGGGGGATTTGGACCCGGGAGGTCTGGATTTTAAGTCCAGCTCCCTAACCACTGAGCCATTCTTGCCTTAGATGGGGACTTACCAGCTAGATAGCTGTACATTTACCAGGCTACATGTTTGTAACTGTAAATGATGACCAAGGCTTTGTTTCTCTTGTGGAGGGTGACTACACTTCTAATTTTAAGTAGTTTAACCCTTTAAGCCCTGACATCTTTATACAAATTCTCCTTACTGGTCTCCATACATTTCATTGAGTACTAATTGGGAGAACTTGTTTAAACATCAAGACAATTCATCTCTGGTCATCATTTCCTAAATTCTCATGACTTGTATGTACTATAGTGCACAGATATGATGAGGAGAAGATTGATGCTCATCAGTATTGGGGCTTAAAGGGTAAAAAGTGGTAAAGATTGAAAGCCATTAAGTAAAACTGAATGGCAAAAGAATTTACAGGAATCCACTTCATTGAGCTGGTTAGTCCCCTTTACTGACACTGAAGTGTGCCTGTTGCAAAGTAGACCTTTCGCAAGGTAACTATGAACCCGGAGTTTCAATAAAATTTGAAGCAGGCAGCTGGTTTGAGTAGAGTAGTCGACTGTATCAACAAGGTTTGAAAGAAATCTTTCTTTAATTACTTCAATTTAGGGAAAATAGTAGCCGACTTCTTTGAGCGAATTTGCAGACGCTTTTCGTCGGTTGTCGGTGCGTATTGAAAGCACTGATGAACAATTTGTGAAGAATTTTTTTTCATTGTCTGTTTACTTTAATGGATAATGTAAAAAATTTGTAACTTCTTTCATGAATTTTTTGTGATATTTTTTAAACATGTAATCATGTTAACGTGAGAATGTCTGAAGAAATCACTTAAATAGAGATTTTTTATAAAATCCGACTTTTAAAAATAGTTAAAATTGGTTTTTAATGATGTTAAATGTGAGATTAAGGTAAAAAAGGGTACAGTTTAGTTAATTACTGGTACTTACATCTTATAAATAGCCCGGCTGTTTATTAAGTTTTACAGATTTTGAGGGTATTTGTTAGATATGGGGCATTAATTAGAGAGAGGCATTTAAAATTTTTACCCAAACAAATTACTTTCAAGCAAAGCTTCCACTTTTCTTAAATTCATTCACTAGGAGCTACACAACGGAAGTGTAAAACCAAATATTTTGTAAACAAACTTCTCGGTATCAATAACATTGTGTAATTCATTGGTTATCATTGGCTGCATGTATGCGTATCAGAATCAGTGATACCAGTTCCAGAACTGCTTGGATCCATTAGCTCGCCAAACTCAGCCAGTTGTATAGGTACAGGGGCACCCAACGGTTCGTTTAGGGGGATATCTGTTCGGAAGGCCTAAAATCGCCTGAGATTTTCGGATTTAATTGCAGTGAAAGCTATAGATTTCTTTGGCAAAACATCGCCTCAGACGCTCCGCCGTAACAAGAGGACTTATTAATTCCTGTTGTTTTCGGAGGGAGAAATATGTTGTTTAGAGTGTAAAATAAGGTCAGTTAGCATTTTCGGAGAGCCTTCAGCAGTTCGGAAATTCGGCGGGTAAGATTCTGTTTCCTAAAACTACTGGCGGATTAAATTTTCAGCGAAAAACGCCGAACAGATCAGTCTGTATTAGCTTACACAACTGTGCCTTTAAAAAGCTCTGAAATAATCTAAGAAATCAGAAAATGATATTTCAAGTATTTTGCCAAAGTTTTCTCGTTGGGTGCCTCTGTGGCTAGTTTTTCAGAAAAGGTGTTCTCGAAGTTAGGGAGGATTATTAGATACAAGGCATTTACTGTTAGCCTTCACCACGCAATGAGGTCGACTGTTTACACGTCAACAGTCGAATTTATTGTCTGATGAACAGAGGTTTTCTTTGTTACACGCGTTACTTGTTCTAGTGTGAAGTATTGCGTGCTGCGTATTTTTACCTGTTGCTTGTATTTCTACTCAACTCGGCAGCAAAACTTCACACAAACCTGTAGTATTATGAAGACGTTTGAGTTGAAGACATTTGAGTTGAAGCAAAGCAGTTGTTATTGCATCGACGATTGCAGCAACTGAATCATATACATCCATTGCTGGGATTAAACGGAAGATTAAAGTAAATGTTAGCTCATGACAAAACCATCTAGTGATAGGATTAAAATTATTTATTTTGCATGTACAATGTGCCATTAATTGAAAGGACCTTTTCTCTTCCATTCTTAATTAAATAAAATCTTTTGCAGTTATCTGCCATTCGTCTGTTTTTAATATTTCAAAATATGGTTGTAACAGGCCACCTCAACGGAATTCTATCGAAGAGATCTCAACACTTTGTGAGGCTGTGATCAGTACATGCCCCTCCCTCCCCCCAACATACTCCCGTCAATTTAGGATAGGTGTGTGCCGCAAAGGTTCTTAAACCCTGAGCCTATTTTAAGATAGAAAATCGAAACTTGATACTCTTTTTGAGGCCCACACCCGATAAAATGACACCCAATTCAAGGGGAAAACGACCACTAAAAATGATGGCGTATTATTTAACTAGGCTTAGTCTAGTATTCTATGCTTGATGCTAATCTTCCGATGTCAAAGGAAAAAAAACGACCTAATCACAAAATTTTTAGTGGTCGTTTGCCGTCATGGATTCTACTCAGAATAAGAATTTATCAAAAAAGTTGGACAATAGACCTTTCCGAAAAAAACCATAATACTCTTTAATGTGCAGGCTTAGCCTCGTATTTAGGAAGATCTTGGCACGAGCTGCACGTGGCTAAGCATCAACTTTTTAACAATTTGCATAATACGCACATTTGCATACGAACGCAAAAGTTCAAACGTTGGCTTGAATGTAGTTTAGTTCCGAAGCCTACTTTATTTTGTTTCAAATCCCAGTTAAGCTTAAAGGTTCCTTTAGCTACTGAACAAACTGTGTTCAAGCGAAAACTGCTTATGCGAACCTTAAATTCTACCCTGCCATTCCAACAAAGGGCATTAGAATAATTACATCCAGGTGAGGCTAAGCCTGCGCAGAAAAGAGTGGTATTTTTCGGAAAGGCCTATTGTGCGGACGCAGTACGGACCTATGCGTTCGCATCTTTGTCAGCGTCGTTCAGGTTTTGGTGCGGACGCAGTACGGACCTATGCGTCCGCACTTTCGTTGTATTTTTGTTTGTTTGTTTGAGTTTGGTTCGGGTTCGCGAGTCACGACCAAGTCGGGGCAGCGGTTTTCATAGGGGTAGGGAGGTTTAGTCAAGGAGGAAGTGTAAGGAAGGGTGTGGTTTCCGAAAACGTCGAGCACCTCCGTGGGTCCATTGTTGGACCAACGAACATCAAAACGCACCAATAACGTTTTACAGTCTTCGCAGCCAATAACATCACAGCTTAAGGTCATTGCCCTGTATTGTATTGTGCATCCTTACTGCGCACGATTTGTTGCGTCATTAGGGCGCGCTCACAGCGCGCGCACGTCCAGGGAGTAATAGGTTTCCTATGAGGCTAAGCTCACCAGAGAAAAGAAAAGTTATTTACTCTTAAACAAGCATCTTTTTTTCCATTTATTTTTGACCTACCGTTCATCCTCTTTTTGTTCAAAGAGTTAGAAAAAAAAACACATGTTCGAAAAAAAATTGTTACTAGAAACGCGTTACTCATGGAGATGAAATACGACTTCGAGAACACGCACGTGAGGAAGGTTTTAAGTCAATTTCGTCTGATGCTTCGAGCATCTGCCATAAAACATCTAGTAAATTGTTCCTTGTTATCGATATTTTACATCGAGTACATTGTTTCAAGATTTGTTTTAATTACGTGCTTCCTGTTCCTATGGAAAGTAGCGTAAACTAATCAAATAAATATGTGTTCGTTAGGCGAAATTGCATGGAATTATGGGGTAACTTGAGATGATGATATCTCGTAAACGGACACGGGGACCTATTCTTTTTATTTCATATTTCAAAACATTGCACGATAGAAAACAACTTGTGAAAGTTTGACAAAAATCGTATGTTAAATTTTATTTCGGGGGAATGACCTTAACTGTCAGAGGACCAATAAACAATGAGACTTCCTCTATTTCCCATGGTTTAAGATATGACCTCAACAGAAGTTGATTCCACGCTTTATGTTGACGAGTCTGTCAAAATCGAGGTGAAGCTTGGAGATCGTCGAAATTAGGTAAGTTCACAGAGCTATGGATATTTTATCAAGGACAGGCCGTAAGGTTTCTTTGTGCGATGACATTTTCTATGGTACCTAACTTTGAGCTGTGTTAGTGTGATTGAAATAGGCTGCTTCACTTTTTCGAAAACTTTGTTTAAAGTTGATCGGTTTTAGCGTGTGTTTGATCAAGCCGTTCAATCAGGGTGTCGTTTAAGTCTCGCGGGTTAGCTGGATTCAAACTTAATGTTCACAAAGGTCACTTAAAAGAAAAGACTTTCTATTAAATGGCTGTGGTGTTTCTTTGGTACAGAGTTAGTCAGTTCTTGTCAAACTGGTCTTCAAAGTTGGGTAAAATTTCAGCTTTGATGTATGTCCGTCACGAGCGTTCTCTGGGTGAACTGAAAATCTCTTAAAACTCGCAAAATTTAAAAGAACCGATCAAGCGGATTGAGGTTTTAGTATAAGTACACGGTAGTCTTTCAACACATAAGAAATGAGCGAAAATCTATTTTTCAAACCAGATCGACCAGACCGCTTAAGGGAGAAAGTCTCTTAAGGCTCGAAAGAGTTTTCTAGTTGAGTGCACGCATTTACGCAAAGGCTAGAATGCATGCGACAGCTCCATGGTGACAAAACCTCGGGAGGGAAAACCAGCGTTAAATTATACCAATCGGAAATAAAAGTGCAAGAAACATTTGTTTTTGTCTCGAAATTTTGGACGGTGACTCATCTTGATTTTTTGCATGCACGCAACATGCAACATTCAGTGTGTCAATGACCAGTGTCACACTGAATTTCACCCAGTAAAATTTTCTTTCATTCAAAAAACGACCTTGACTTCAATTCTATTGGAAAAAGTTTTTCATACTTAAAAACGTAATGAATGTTTAAAAAAATTTGCAAAATCGCAAATTAATGTTCCTAGAGTTTGTTCAGCTGTTCACCAAGTTACTACTTGGTTGCAAAAAAAAAAAAACTGCGTTATTTTATGAAGGAGTTTACATAACAGCAAGAACGCAAGTGGCTACTCAATATTACTGTACATATCACAGAATTGGACTATTGTCTTGCAAAGTTTGCCACTAGTGTTCTTGAGGGGAAATGACACGTATACACTTGTAAAATACAGCTTTTAATCCCTTGATTACCACAGACAAATCGATGTTAAAAAATGGCTTTAAAACAAAATGTTTACTAAATGAGATACGTTGTTTAGCTACATAGCTTTTGTTTTTGTCAAGCCGCTCCAACGTAGTATGTATGGCTTAAAAACGTAATGAATGTATTTAAAATAGCAAAATTAGAAATTAATATCCCTAGAGCTTGTTTAGCTGTTCCTCAAGTTGCTTGGTTCTTGATCAATGTTTTAAAAATTTTCAAAATGAGATTCATTGTTTAGTTAGCTGTTGTTTTAGTTAAGTCGTAGAATTTAACCAAGTCAGCATCGCTTGCACTTATTATGTATAAAAAATGTTTCACATGTGTCTTAGTCTCCTTCACCTCGTCGAGTGGAAATAATTGAGAGGTATGTACCTTACTTCCCATAATAGATCAATGTTTATATGCACTATGTTCTGTAATGGTCGGCAGTTTTAATTGCAATACGCCACACTTATCCGCTTCGAGCCAGTTGTCTAAGCTTGTAATCAGGTTTCCCGAAATAAGATTTACTTCTCGTGACCGAAAACATGATCTCACCTATTTCTACTCAGTCCATTTTCTTCTATTTGTAGTGAAAGCTCCTGTAAAAAAAATTAATTAATATCTTGTTTTTATAATTATTTCCTCCTTCGAATGCGAAAGATATCTTTCCCGTTAATTCAGCCTTGATGAAAATAAGTTTTTGTGTTAGATCTCCTTCTTCTTGTTCAAACCTTTTTTTCTCCTAGCGGAGCATAAGTCCGAAACCAATGCTTTCCATGATCTTCTCCTGTTCTGTACAGTATTCTTCGCCGCCGCACACAAAACCCCTACAGCCGTAGCTCTACCAGACCCCAACGTCGTCGCGTTTCAACTGGAAACCCCCGCTTCACATTTTGGGGTGGAAATGAAGGAATATTGATTCTAATCTTCCAAAAATAAGCGTAAACTAGCTTGTTACCCTTGCATGTGTTTTTTAACGTACTGCTATGACACTGCGACGTTTTTTGGCAGCAAACTACTTAGTTTGTCGCAGGCCTTAGCGGACCCTATCTTTCGTTATTTTTTCATTCCTTTGTAAAGCACGGAGAAGCCAAGGAAATCCCAAAATGAGTAATGGTCATAAAGGTTGATTTTATAAGTTAAAACGTTTTCCCATTCGAGTGTTTTGACGGTATTTCAACTCAAAAGGTATACCATTCATTTATTGCGTTTATATTTTTGTTTCATTTTAAATCTCATATATACATTGTATCTTTCCCAATTTCTTATCGAATATTATTTTAGCTGAATTATCGTATGTATGTATATCCTGTATATTACACGACCCCACACGCATTTCGCTTTAAAATGTGTTATCGTGTTTAAAAAAATAAAGGATGTGATGATAATGATGATGATGATGATGATGATGATGATGATGATGATGATGACCATGAATGGATTTTATTCTCTTAAGTTTGAAGAAAAGTCAACTTCGAAATAATTTTACACTGTTTAGTGTATAATTGTGCTGAGGCCAATGTCAAAATTGTTGAATGATTTTGAAAGTCTCAAGCATGAAAAGGCCCAGGCTCAGAGCCTAATTTGCATTAAATCTGAAGAAATTAGACGAAATTTACTCCAAACGGTCCCAAACGGCCCACGCTTGTCAGCAGAATAACCAATAACCCTAAAACATTACCTGCCCGCGCGCACTTTGGACGTTTATAAGCTACCAAACTTGGTGTCTTTTCGTAAAATTTATCAAGATGGCGGATCCAAGATGGCCGCCGTTTAAGAACATGATTCTTACGTCAAGTGACGTCACCAGCTCATGTTGCGGACCTCAAAGGAAAGAGTTTTGGTCGTACTGTCTGCCCTCTAAGTTTCGTTGTCATAGCTTTTATATTCGGATTCCACATGCCCCCTCGGTCCCAGAAGAGCAAAAATATTTTTCTTGGTCTAAATAGGGTTAAAAATGCAACCAAGGCATATCTGAGATAACCTACAACGCTGCTGAATTCAGTGAATTGCAGACTGATCACGTGGAAGCGCCAGGCTTTGTCCAGTTTTAGTATTCTACTTAATGTTTTTTATACCGACTAGACTACTGAGTTAGCAGCTACAGTACCCGTATGATTTTGAGCGGCTTACATACAGATTAAACTTACCAGAGTCCACTACGCGAGGCTTTTATGAAGGACATCAGGGAAGATTCTTGGATCTCGCGTACATTTCACCGAAACCCAATCAACGTCCCGAGGATGCATATTAAAATCTGATGGCTTTTATTGAAGACAATCTTCTCACCAGGGCTAGCGGTATCACTCACCACGGCGAAATACCTGAGAAATTGATGTTGAGAATTTTGTTGTTCTAACGTGGTTGTGCTTACTCCATCCGAGTCTCCCTCGCCTTGTGAAACAACGTCACGGAACTGAATTACGGGATAGGAACCTGGCCTCGGTGAAACCAGAGATTTCCCAAGCACTTGATTCCTTGTTTGACGAACTCCAAGCTAGTGATGAGTCAAAGATCTTACGCTCTCCTCCTATGAAAGCTCATGAACTTTGGAAGACGCAAGGCTCATATGTCTACGCAACGAAAGTTACCTTCGAAGCCACGTTTCGTTAAGGCGTGCCCTCTTGGCACACCAACAGGCTGGTTGTGCCGACTTCCAATCACACTTCTTGAGCAAATGCAAGTATTTACCTGAGACTCACCGTCTATTTATATCTAAGATTCGAATATGCTTATGATTACCATGACAACCTTGGCCATACGGATTCTGCTTACCCTCAGAATTATAGCTCAGCAATCTTTATATCTCCGTTTAATATAATCGCTCAGGCCCCAGTTGGATAGCGCTATCCACCGGATAAATCACTATCCAGTGGATAAGTGTTAAGGAAACCAGTTGCGTTATCCACTGGATAGTGATTTATCCTGTGGATAGCGCTATTCAACTTTTGAACAACTGGGGCCAGATGATTATAGAGAAGTGCGCGCACTGATTGGTCGAGGATTACGTCATATCTCGCTATAATCACCCCGCGCGAGGTGATTATAATGCTGAACCACTAATTTTCAAAATGGCCACCGCGCGATTTTTGATGTTTCTGGAGAAAAGAAAAAAGAAAACGCATTTGCTCTGATAATCACCTGAACAATTGTACTAAAACAATTATTCTCCTCAGGCTCAGCGAATATTTAGGAATAATCCCCTCAACTTCGTCTCGGGGATTTTTCCACAATATTCACGTCACCTTAGGCGAATAATTGTTAAATAATACACTGTTTCCCGCGGTGTGTCTGAATGTTTTCCAGTCTCGGTTTTTCATGCCTTTTACTGTCACCATCCCTTAACTCTCACAATTGATACTGCGCAGAGACTAACATGATGAGAGCCTCTCTTGTGAAGGCCATTGGCACTATGATTACCAAAAGCTCCCAAACGGCTATGCAAGCTGAAGCCTCACTCCGTTGTCCGTTAACGTTCTTGGTGAGATCCGTCTATCTCTGACACATCGTGGAAGACCCCTCACACTAGAAGCCCTCGTTGTGGAAGACCTTGACGTAGATATTTTCGCTGGGACTCCGTTCATGACCATCGGTGACATCGCTGTCCGGCCTGCTACTTACAAGATCATTATTGCCGAGACTGACGTAGTCTCCTATGGATATTCTCAGCCCCCTCAGTCCCATCACGCTGTCAG
>Ga0126336_10001184_pt1 | contig 13027 bp, 5 predicted proteins | sample SidCmetagenome_FD_92530 | JGI IMG/M metagenome (GOLD analysis project Ga0126336, IMG submission 92530) | Coral microbial communities from El Islote,Puerto Morelos, Mexico - Siderastrea C C metagenome | ecosystem: Host-associated > Invertebrates > Cnidaria > Coral | place: El Islote,Puerto... | reverse complement strand
TGAGTTTTTCAAAAAGCTGAAATTGCACTCGCCGAAGCGGCTCGTGCAATTTCAGCTTTTTGAAAAACTCACTTGTGCAAATTAATTCCAAATTGAACTCGAAACCGTATGATTACCTATACTTACCATATATTTACATAAAAAAGAAAAAAGGGAAATAAAAATTAAACCAAGGGTAAAATTGGACTACAACATACACATTCAGGCGTCCAGAATAAAGCTGATGGCACACTTGATACGCAAAACCAAGTCCACCAGAAACTTTCACCAAAGGAACATCTGCTCTGGGTGTTTCCCTCAAGGGCACACATTAAGTTGCTGTAACAACCAACAACTTCTGTAGAGAATGTGCAGTTAATGACATTTTGTATTTTCTTCTGTGAAAACGTTTAATGCCGTAAGGTTTCAGATGGGATTGGCTTTATATTTGCATAAATTCATTATTTTTATAAAACTACAACTGACAAAGAAAAGGAAACACGTTTATACTGTAAGACAAAGAGCAAGAGATTTACTGAAAAGCACGAAAATTGTGACGATGGCCCCCACGTTGTTTTTTTTTTTCTCATGATCATTTTATTTTCGTTATGACCACTTTATTGTCATTACGGTCATTGCTCATTATGATCACCGACTCATCATCTTTTGTCATTAGTGTCACTTTGTCGTGCTGTCCGGTGCTGGTAAAAATCACAGGAAATTGATTTTACTTGGATTACGCATCGCCACTTAAAATCTGGTGAAAAATCCCTGAACAGCCATGAAGCCCGCTTCGTTAAAAATAGTCGTCGGGACATTATCTTTGTTTGTTGGTTCTGCCGTGCTTTACTCGTTAAACTCATTTTCAACCCTCATCTTCACAGACTATAAGGTAGAACAACAATATTGGCGAAAAGATCATCTCCAACTACCTTCAGCAAGATCTGAAGACCCTCTCGCCCAAGTGGAGCGGTTTGTTTTAATACTGATCACGAGCGCGCCGTGGCATACTAACCAAAGACAAGCAGTGAGACAGACTTGGCTGTCGTTTTTGGTAAATAATTCAATTGCACTGGGTCGATCAAATATAAGAGCTATGAAGGACCCTTCAAATACATCAGACACCTTGGTTGTAAACTATTGGTTCGTTTGCGGGCATGACAAGGAGAACAAAGTGGAGCTATCACTCGAAAACGAGACTCAAGTTTATGGTGACATCTTAAGATTAAACTACACGGAGAAATACTCGCTTTTAGTCCAAAAGACTTTGAGTTCTTTAAGGTTTGCTTCGACCATGGATGTGAAGTTTATTATCAAGGTAGACGACGATGTGTATTTGCACGTTCCTAGACTAATTTGGTGGCTAAAGACTGCTTCTTTGCCTGAAAAGCTGTATGCTGGCCAAGTGTTCGATCGTTCAATGGTCATTAGAAACAGACGTAGTAAGTGGTATGTCAGTGAACAATATTTCAGTGAAACTTACTTTCCACCATATTGCAACGGACCCTTCTACATCTTATCGAAAAACGTTGTTTTAGAATTACTTAAGGCCTCTTCCGGTGATAGGCTCAGTTCGTTCCCGATAGAAGATGTGTACATTGGAATACTAGCCAAGAGAACCGGAATTAAGCCCATTCAGCTCCTTCTGAAGGGAGTCTTTATATATCCCAAGGTTCCACGAGCTGTGGAAAAAAGCTGGAAAGATTACAAGCTCAACAAGTTCTTTGCCTTGGGACATGGCTTATCCACTCAGCGACTCTTTGCAATTCACGAGAGATTCCTCAAACTTCCGTTAATTATGCCGTCAGAGATTTAAAAATGGCGCACCTTTATAAGAAACTAATAGTAACGTGGGACTAGACACAGTGGGATCTCTAAAGGAAGTATTGTCTGTGTTTCTAGCGAAGTGGCCTCACCTGGTTAAGTTTCGTGCCAGACTCTTGACAGCGAAGCCACTGTTTATGAGCCATTTTAGGTATCGAATGCGCTTGCGCAATAAACGACTTGGCTAAATGGGTGGGAGACTTGTCACTCACAATATAAGATTTATATCAAACTACCGCATACAAAACGCCAACTACGTTTGTTTGGTGAACTTTAGATCAGATTTTATTTCAAATGGCGACCGTGTCCTTCACGCATGAGTTATTTAGATGCTAATTCCCCGTTCTCGGAAAGAAGAGCACCTTTCTAGAACGTAAATCAAAAGAAGAAGCCCTAAGAAACACTCGAAGCCTTAACAGTGGCCGGAATTCAGAGAGTTTAGAGCAAAGAAATGGTTCTTTCGTCGTCAAAATGAAAAGATATCTTCCTAGTTCACTCGAGCTGCTGACTTTCCAGGAAATGTTCCAGCGCTTCTGGGAATAGGCTTTAGCACTGAGCTCGTAAGAGACTAAAAGTAACATTTTATGCCACTGATAGTGCTCCTATTTTCCTGCAGCAACATTTTTACAGATGTCAAACGCACGACGCGTGCGCGTAAAGGAAACAATCTTGTTCCTAGAGCCCCCGTTACCCTTGTCCAACGGAACGGGAAACGAGGGCTATGGTAACGGGATTGTAAAGGAATTATACAGACAAATGTCTTAATTTCAGTTAATTTAATTTCCGGTCTTAATTTCATGTTCAGAGCCTTAAAGTTTCGCACCCCTCCTGCGTTTTACCGCTGTGTAATCCTATCCAGGGCTGCTTGATTGACACTTGCATCATCCTTCATGACTAAAAAGTACAAAGTTGCCTCTTATACCTATACACCAAAGTCAACCGGCAGGCAATCGTTAAGAACCTGAGCAAGCCTTCTGAATTAGGTTTGACGTTTGAAGTAGGAAACATCAGCACACGCGCACAAAACAGCTCAGTTCATTAGTACCGATGCTATCGCATCCATCACCATCCAACACACACACTGAATAGACGAATGAAACAACAAATTTAGATTAGTTAAGGAAGGTGCCTCCTAACACAGAGGTTTTTTTGCAAGGATTATTGGAATCGCAAAAGAAAAATATATAGGTAACCACGCATTTTTCAGAAATAATCGAGCAACCATAATTCCTAAAAAGCTTTAAAATACACGGAATGTATGACAATTTCTTTCCAAATTTAAGTTTAATTATCTCTGAAAAATGCGTGGTTACACCCAATTTTCTTTTTGGATTCTGATAGCCCTTGCTAAAAACTGGTTTTTCCACATATTCACAAATAGTACAAAAACACCTTTGTATTAGTAGGGACAGATTAATAGATTAACGCAGTTTTCAACTAGCCAGCGTAGCAAGCGTTTCCGTAGGATTTTCGGTCCGTTCGAGGTGACTTTTCGCTTTTTCGGAAAGTCCTACAGAAACGCTTGCTAAGCAGGCTAGTTTTCAACTGTGTGTCGAAAGTAATTCGCGTTTGCTTTGGTTTCCTGTACTTCGCTTTGTGATTGGTTAAAAAATCTCGCGCCACTTTCTTGTGTTGTTTACATCTTTTGTGATTGGTCAGAGTTATTGCTATTGGATTTGGTTTCACGATACTCGGTTGCTAACCGCTCTATCTTATTCTTTTATTCAATTTCTCAGTTATTCTAGGCCCCATAGGGGTCATTGAAGTTTAAAGGCGTTTGTTAGACCGGGCGGCTTTTTCTTAAATACCGGGAATACAAACGTCTCTGGTAAAAAACCTCGAGTCACTAATCAATATCTTCGCCTCTAAGCTTTATTTAACCAGGGCGCTCCGAAATAGCGCGTTCTGCTCTAATTCGTTAGCCATCGTTCTATTCTTGCTCTCTTTTGGTTGTCAAGCTGCTTATATGCTCATAAAACTTCTTGTATGAAAAAAGCAAAGCTATTTAGTGGGTGCGTGCGACTTTCAAAGAAAAAATTAAATCCAGTTAAATTGATGAAAATTGATGTGAATCGATAAAATCTTTTAAAATCAGAGAAATTCTATACTCACAATTCCGTTAACCATAGATTTTCATCGATTGCCGATATCAATCGGTTAACTGATATAAATATAATCGATTTCATCTAACAATCTACCTAATACAACGAATAAATGTTATCACGCGACTGAAGCTGACAGCGAAGCAGATCAGTAGCGGAAATGCATGCAGTTTTTTTATCAGTTATAATCATCGTTTGTTGTTCAAATCAGGATAGTAATTGCACAGTTAATCTAAATTCTGAGACAGAGTGACAATAATAATAATAATAATAATAATAATAATGTGTGAGCGTGAGTGATGCTACGTAACACTGTTTAAGGACGGTGCTTCCTAATTGCATTTTTGCAAAGGTTAAGACTATGGGGGAAAAGCAGATCTTAGCAAGACCTACTGGAATCCAAAACGAAAAATGTGGGTAGCCACGTATTTTTCAGAGATAATTAAGCAACCATAATCCTAAAAAAGCAAAGAATGTATGGCAATCTCTTTCCAAATTTAAGCTTAATTATCTCTGCAAAATGCATGGTTACCCCCTTATTTTCTTTCTGGATTCTGATAGCCTAGCTAAGATCTGCTTTTTGCACGTAGTCATAAACCGCCAAAAATATTGTTGTATTAGGGGGTAAATTCCTTAAGAAACCCGAATATCCGGGATGCGCAGTACGTATGCGCGGTAGCAAAAGGAGGCGCCTTCCTTAATGTTATTCAAATCAAATCAAATCAAATCAAATCAAAAGACTTTATTTCACGAGGGTAGCAAGTGACCGTGATGAACTCTGATGTCGCTCTGGCCCTCTATAAAATTAACGAAAGATATGAAAATGTAAAATTATACATAAGGTGCGCTACAGTAGAAATTTTAAAATATAACTAATTCAAATATAAAATATATACAAGATACAGTTTAATGAAATTGTGATAGCTAATAAAAGTATAAATATATATGCGTATAGAACTAATAATAAGGCAAAGTAAGTATTATTCAAAACTCGATATAACGAAGATTTTAGTCCTTTTCTCACAAATTTGTTTTTTAATATAACGAGGGTTTTTTATTGCTTTCAATTCACACTTTTAAAATTACATTACAAAACTTACGAATATAACAGTAGTTGGCTACGATTTACATATTTACATTTTATAATTATTAGCATATTAACAACTTTGCTACAATACTGAACTAACGTACACGCGACAAAACGATTTACAAATTACAATTTGTAACTATCAGAATATTCGAAACAAAGAAAACACTGAACAAAATATATTTTAGAATACGTTATACTGAGTTGCCCAAATTAGGAAAAAAGTATTTAAATATGAAGAAAGCGATACCATTTTTTTCAAATCCCTTTTTGCAGCTGAACGAGGTTTTGCTTATGACGAGCCCCCGCTGTAACGAACACATTTTCCCAGTCCCTTAGCACCTCGTTATTTTGGAGTACCCCTGTATCCCGGCTTAGGAGCGTATTGCACAGTACTATGCCGGTTTTCCAACACGCATTGAATAAAACAGGTTAACTAATAAGAAAAATAATATAGTTGTCGTGACTTAAACATTTGTTAAAATGAACATTGAATCGAATTGAGCCTTGAACACTAAACACTAGCTTTCTCACGAACTGAGCACGTGTATATTGCCATATATGGTATTGTGTTGTAAGATGTACAATTCCAGAGTGTTCGTTGCGAAGATACGAAATTCGTAGAGCTTTTCAGAAAGAGATTGTGGCGTCAAAAGTAACGCGATCAGGAGTTCTTTTTTTTTACTACGAGTGAAACGAAAATAGAGCCTGATCGCAGGTTACGTCAAAAGGAGATTGCAGATCGACAAGAAGAGAAAGTAAATTAAAGCGTTGCGTTAAAATACAGCCCTCAACAGTAGTGGCATAATAAATCCTTTATAATATATGTATTGCTGTGCTTAGGTCGCATTTTCCTCGCCCCTGGGAAGTTCAAAAAAATAGTATTCCACTCCGCGCGAGTTGACTTAAGCAAAAAAGGTGTATGGAGTAAAAAAGAATGGGAAAGAAAATTACGAGCTTACTCGTATTTTCTTGATCGTATAAAGTACCATTTTCCTCATTAAAAGTCGCAAGAAATATATACTTGACTTTACAAGCATTTTTCACGACAGTTTTTGTATCTAAGAAGTACGGTCGAACTCCCCGCAGGCGACCTCATTTGAAACCTTTATCCGCTTAGAATTGGTAATTTTTTTTGACATTGTTTGGACTAAAGGAAGACTTGTTGGTGGGTTGTCAAAGAGAAAGAAAAATCGGAAGGTAAGTGATGAAAAGTACTGACTGATTTAATCGAAAATGAATATGTCATCGTTTACTCTGTCTTAAGAAGCAAATCGCTGATAAATGATGTTTTAAGTAAAGGCAGATGACAACTTTTTGATAAATAAGGAAAGCGTGGTGAAATTAGTAAGATGGAATATTCAGTTTTTCAAGAGAGTGTGACGAACAAAAAAATTCGAATCCCAACCGTTTAATATAGTTATGTCCGCTGAAGAGTATACTCTGAGACATTTTCATTAAAGCATTCTCAAAATGTTCCCAGTAAGACAATAAGCATGAATACAATATTATTATTCATTGTCAGAGTGTTCGCTGGCGTGCATAACACTGGAATAAAAGTGGCATAAATTACACCCTTATTGTCTCATTTCAAAGTAGTCTATCTTGCATTTAGCACTGAGCATAATCTGCTTCGTTTTACAGTCAGTGTAACAAACCTCTCATTCCCTTTTTATTTCATTACAACTTTCGGCAATTCACTGGTAAATGGGAAAGGCAGAATTTTTTAAAAACTGCCTCGGTATGCTCAGCGTAGGTAGCTACTTACATGGATCACAAGTATATTCCGACCATTTGGCAACTCTCCCTGTTTTTGGGAGTGAAGCGGAGAACAAATAATATCATGCTATTTTCGTCATGAATTTCTATACCCACTTAACTGCTCAAGTTAGTAAACTAGATCTCTGTTCTGTCAGTTGTCTGCCTAATAGCGGAGCCAGCGCTCTAGCGCGTCAGCGGAGCTCCATTGCTAAGGAAATTTGGTAACCTATCAAGCCAAGAAATTTTGGTAGTGACGTGATAGTCACGTGACCGTCCGTCCGTACGTCCGTACATCCGTACGTCCGTCCGTCCGAACCACAGGGATACCATTACACTTCATACACTGGATATAACCCTGTGCTGAATCCCGTGTGTTTTTGGCGCGAAATCGCATGTTGACCCGCGTTGTAGCAAAACAAGCAAAGTCAACAAAAGTCAAAAACCAATTTGTTAATGGAAAAAAAGTTCAAAAGAATACTCAGTTGTCTTTTTGGTGGAAGGGGAAAAGTTCAATTTAGGCGAAAAAAATTAGGCGATAAAGTTCAGGCGAAAAGTTCATATTTGCCTCGTCGGTTCGAACTCGGTCGGCACACCGCTTGAGTTCGCAGCTTTTCGCAGCGGTTTCAACGCCAAATATAGCAGAGCTAGTGCTTTTTGGTTTTTTCTGTCCACAACCATGGTTTTTACGGCGTTCCGAACACCTTTTGCTAGGAAAAACACCAGTATTTTCATGCTGATAGGCAGCTTGTCACGAAGAAAGAAATAAGTATTAAAATTAACTTGATGGATCACAAGAAGCCCTCATGGCCTAGTGGATTAATCCCCAGCTTCAGACGCCAAAGTCCCGGGTTCAGCTCCCAGCGAGAATAACAACTTGAATGAGAGTATTTTCACAATTTAATAACTGCCAGGAAAAAAAAAACAAACAAAACAAAAAGGGGGGCTCCGCTTTTAGGCTTGGCTAAATCTATATATTAAATCGGGTTATGTTCTCATGTTGGTCGGATTCCAAACGGTGAGGAATAGTACATTATGTAAACTTCATAAAGTGTCTCATATGATTTACGGTTGTGACTGGAATGTATAGTTTCAGGGGGAACAACAGAATACAAGATTAGGCAACGCAACGTCACAGGAAATTATTAATAGTTGAAAATTGGAAAATCAAAAACTTTGATAGGTAGATGATCTTTTGGTCAAGTCAAAAGAATAAACAAGTTAAACGCAACATCCAATTTATTTACTGTAACAACAACTGCGTAACAATAAGTAACAAGTAAAAATAATTTTTTTACCGACATTTCAAATTTTGTATTTTTTCAGTTTTCACAGCAAAAAATACGTCCTTAAAATTACGAATTTTGGAGAAAACAAATTATGTCAATGAATCAGGCATGTAATAGGTTTTATTCTGACCCCCGCAAAGTCTCAAAATGTTGATTTTTGGGCTCATTTCCAACTTTGCTCGATCCTTACAGGCAGCTCCTTTTTATTATTATCATAGTGAGATTCTTTTGTCATTATACTACTCTTGTTATGCCGATTAGTTTCGGGATAATATAATAAAATTGAACTGATTTGTTTGGATTACGCATTCATATCGAAACTAAAATCTGGTCAGAAAGTTGCGGAGCAGCCATAACAACCAACACCTTCTGTAAGGAATGTATCCTTTATTAGATTTTCTATTTCAGTTTGTAATCCTCCGGTTTAATGCTGTAACTTCTCAGACGGGCTTTTGCTTTGCATTATTATTATTATTATTTTGCTTCATTCGGTTCCTACAATTACAAATAATAAAGAAAGAAGGCACGATAAGAGATGATTTCGGCTCCCAAAAAAGCATGAAAAGCTAGGGGAAAACCAGAAAGTTAGAACAATGGTCCCTACGTAGACACTGATATGGTTTCATTGTTATCATAGTGAGAGTCTTTTGTCATTTTACTACTTTTGTTCTGCCGATTGGTTCCGGATTAGTATAACAAAATTTTACTGATTTCTTTAGATTGCGCATCGGCACAAAATCTGGTCAGAAAGTTGCTGAACAGCCATGAGGCTCAGTCATTTGAAGATCGCCGTCGTGACATTTTCTTTGTTGGTCGGTTCTGCCGTGCTTTATTCGTTAAGTTCATTTTCAACCGTCATCTTCACAGACGATGAGACTGAACAAGGATTCTGGCGAAGAGATCATCTCCAACTACCTTCAGCAAGATTTGGCGACCCTCCCGCCCAAGTGGAGCGGTTTATTATAATACTGATCACGAGCGCGCCGTGGCATACTAACCAAAGACAAGCAATAAGGCAGACTTGGCTGTCGTTCTTGGTAAATAATTCAGTTGCACTGGGTCGATCAAATCTAAGAGCTATGAAGGACCCTACAAATACATCAAACACCTTGGTTATAAACTACTGGTTCGTTTGCGGGCATGACAAGGAAAACAAAGTGGAACTATCGCTAGAAAACGAGGCACAAGTTTACGGTGATATCTTAAGATTGAACTACACAGAGAAATACTCACTTTTGCTCTACAAGACACTGAATTCTTTAAGGTTTGCTTCAACCATGGATGTGAAGTTTATTATCAAGGTAGATGACGACGTGTATTTGCACGTTCCTAGACTAGTTTGGTGGCTAAAAACTGCCTCTTTGCCTGGAAAGTTGTATGCGGGTCAGGTGTTCAATCATGGAAAAGTCATAAGAAAAAAACCCAATAAGTGGCATGTCAGTGAACATGATTACAGCGAGACTTACTTTCCACCATATTGCAACGGACCCTTCTACATCTTATCGAAAAACGTTGCTGTGGAATTACTTAAGGCCTCTTCCGGTGATAGGCTCAGTTCTTTCCCAATAGAAGATGTTTACATTGGAATATTGGCCAAAAGAATCGGAATTATCCCAATTGGCCTCATGCGTAAGGGTGTTTTTATAATTGCCAAGTTTTCGGAAATCGTGGAAAAAAGCTGGACAGATTACAAGCTCAACAAGTTCTTTGCCTTGGGACATGGCTTATCCCTTCAGCGACTGTTTGCAATTCACGAGAGATTCCTCAAACTTCCGTTCATCAGTATACCGTCATATTTAAAAATGGCACACCTTGATCATGAAAAGAAATTGGGATAACCATACAAATATTGTCCTTGCTTTTAGCCGAGCGAAAATAGCATCACTTGTTGGGTTTCAGTCCGTTGGAGGCGAAGCCACGATTTATACATTCTCCTACCCAGAGCCTGCGATCTGTTTGGTCAACGGTGGGATCGCAGACGTAATTCAAATAAAGCCGCGTAGCTCTGGGGACGAGAATGCAATTTATGAGCCATTTTAAGGTGGGAGACTCTTTTGATAAAACTACCATATTGTTGCTATGGGAAGTTCCCAATCATCATATCTTGGGAGCCCCAAGTTCCATGGATAAGATGCTTCGCCAAGTTTGTTCTATGGGAAAGGTGTTCAAGAGATTTTCGAGTCGCAACCATATTTGGCAGGTCAGGAGACCTGAACAGAAAGAAAGCCTAAAACTCAAACGGCATACAGTTTTGGTTATTGAAAACAGTGCCAGCATTTAACGATCATCAAGATGCAAAACGTGACGTATCGACTTCTTAAAATTCACATTATTATAGAAGCTATGATGTCATAAGGACGTGTACTTATACATTTTGTACTGTAGTTTCTCTAATTTTTGTAATTATGATAATTGCTTACGTCAGATTATGAAGAACATTAAGTCATGCCCGATTTGCGAAAAAAAATTGAAACTCTACCTCCTTTCCTCCGAGTTTTAGGGATTCTTCTTTTCAACTCGCGGTTGGGGACTAGCCCTAGCTACGCACGCGCAACGTCGATTTTTAAAATTGAGATGTTCATCCTCACACATTACATCATTCTAGCGGCACAAAATGCCGCAAACCAGCGTATGACAAAATATCATCCCGCAAAATACCTGACAACTCCAGATACCGGGGGTAAACTTAGTAAGGGGCAGTTGGCTTGGCTGCAGGCACTCGTTACAAAATGCCAAGGAACAGGGACATCGTTTCTCAACTGTTCACGGATCTGCTATAACAGAAGGACCAGCAAAGATATCTGCGTTGCTCCCTTGCTGTGAAAGAGCTTCAAGCCAAGATTTGCAGTAGTTTCACTCGTCTCCAAATCAGTTTGTTGCGGAACGCCAACCATTTTAACATTGTACTTATAACGGTAATTTTGAAAAGACTCTATCACGTCAGAAATCTTCTCCACCGAAGTTGCGATGTTTGCTAAATAGATTTGGTTGACATACTCGTTAGTCTATTGTGGGTTAAATTCAGTCAGGTCATCATATTCATTGCCTAGGAATTGCAGACCTTCAGTTTACTCATCTTGTTCTTCAACATGGCGCATTTTACATGTATTCCTTCGAGTTCTGATTGGTTCATTGTGTTGTTCCCGTCTTTTGTGATTGGCCAGATTTATTGCTTTGGTTTTGCTTTACTTTGCCCTTTGCCTGGATTAAAAACTCGCACCACTTTCTCCAGTCAGACGGTAAAACAAAAACCAACCCCGACTGGCTCGCACACGTTTCCCGCCCTTGACACATGTTATATATATTTCCTTCGAGTTGTGATTGGTTCATTGTGTTGTTGACGTCTTTTGTGATTGGCCAGATTTATTGCTTTGGTTTTGGTTCTAAGAAACTCAGTTGATAACCGCTCCATCTCTTTTATTCAATTTCTCAACTATTCTAGGCCCCATAAGAGTCATTGAAGTTCAAAGGCGTTTGTTAGACGATAGTTTTTCTTAAATACCGGGTATAGAAACGTCTCTGGTAAAAACCTCGAGTCACTGATCAATATCTTCGCGTCTACGCTTTATTTAACCAGGACGCTCCGAGCCAGCGCGTTCTACTCTAATTCGTGAGCCATCGTTCTTAGGGGCACCCAACGAAAACATTTTAGTAAAAACCTCTAAATATCATTTTCCGCTCTCTTAGATAGTGTCAGAGCTTTCTAAAGGCATATTTTTGTAAGCTAATACATACTGATCTGTTCTGGGCTTTTAGCTAAAAATTTAGGCCACAGAAAATTTTAGGAAACAGAATCCTATCCGCCGAATTTCCGAGCTCAGTGCCGTGATGGCTCACGGAAAATGCTAACTGGCCTTATTTTGCACTGTAAGCGACATATTTGTCCCTCCGAAAACAATAGGAACTAATAAGTCCTCTTGTTACGGAAGTCCAAGTTGATGTTTCGCCAAAGAAATCTCTAGCTTTCGCTGCATTAAATCTGAATATCTCAGGCGATTTTAGGCCTTTTTCCCGAAACGAACCGTCGGATGCCCCTGCGTTCCATTCTTGCTCTCTTTTGATTGTCAAGTTGCTTATATGCTCATAAAAAGTAACTGAATTAAACCACGGATTCCTTTGATTTATTTCCCTTCTTTTTTGAAAAAAGAGAGCTCTTTAGTTGGCGTGTGTGACTTTCAATGAAATAGTTAAAACCAGTTAAATTGATAAAAATTAATGTGAATCAATAAAATCTTTTAAAATCAGTGAAATTCTATGCTCACAATTCCGTGAACCATCGATTTTCATCGATTGCCGATATCAATCGATTAAGTGATATCAATTTAAATGAATTATATTGATTATCGTGTTTTATCAATTTGCCGGCACGCCGAGCGTATCACACTGCAGGGCTGTGAAAACCCGATATCGAACCCCGTTATATTTTCCTCAGCCCGGCCAAAGCTATAGTGAAACAACGAAAAGTCTGAAACAGGACCCCGATACAGCGAGCCCCGGTATACCGAAATCCTCCTTGTAACGAGGGCAATCCGGAAGCCCAAACTTTAATCGTTAAACTAAAAATCTATGCATTACAAAGCATAAATGTCACCACGCGACTAAAGGTGTCAGCGAAGCAGATCAGTAGCGGAAATGCATGCAGAACTGAATAATGAATGTTCAGTTTTTCATCAGTTATAATCATCGTTTGTCGTTCAAATCAGGATAGTTATTGCACAGTTAATCTAAATGCTAAATAATAATAATAATAATAATAATAATAATAATAATAATAATAGAATGCTTGGCGAAGCGTTTCGAATTATGGAAAAAGGGAGAAGTGGATAGTGTTCTTCGTCAAGGGCGTATGATTCAAAGGCACTTTGTTAAAGGAACTATGTCACGGTATTTTCATTCACTTTGCTGATGTGAAAAAAATTATTTTCTTATTGAAAAAACCTCACAATACTAGTTTCCTAAGGTAGAAAAACACCAAAGAAGTAATAATA
>Ga0126336_10001183_pt1 | contig 13027 bp, 18 predicted proteins | sample SidCmetagenome_FD_92530 | JGI IMG/M metagenome (GOLD analysis project Ga0126336, IMG submission 92530) | Coral microbial communities from El Islote,Puerto Morelos, Mexico - Siderastrea C C metagenome | ecosystem: Host-associated > Invertebrates > Cnidaria > Coral | place: El Islote,Puerto... | reverse complement strand
TAAACTGGTACACTACGCACTGTTGATTTACCAGCTGCGGTTTGTTTTCACATTCTTGAAGGTCTTGGCCAATTTTCCGACTGACAAATACGGGCTGGATTGTGGTTTGGAGCTTAATGCTGATTGTAATGCAATCAGCTTAATGCTGATTGTAATGTAATTCTCTGTATTCAAGTGTAATGTTAACTATGTAGTAACAAAACACCAAAATGTAAATGAATTTTAAATTAAATTGAAAAACACAAAGCCAAAAAAAGCAGCAATAACACCTGTTTTAGAATACCATAATTTGTTTGTCTTGAAAACTCACTTAGGAATTCTTGCTTGTACAGTGTTGTGTTCTTGCAATTGTCAGCACATCTTTTGTCAAATGAAGAATGATCCTCGCAGTGATGTACGCAATTAAAGAAATTGCGATTAAGCCCGAAAAAAAAAATCGAGGCTTTGGGCTGGATTTGAACTTGTGACCTTCACGATGCTCTAACCAAAACGACTGAGCTACAGTTTCTAGGCCTCGTATGTTGGGAGCGGTCTATTGTTAGTTCAAGTTGGAGCAGCACACTAGCAGCGTGAAGGTCACAAGTTCAAATCCCGTCCAAAGCCTCAAAATTTTTTTCAGACATAATCACAATGAAAGGCAGGAAGTGACGTAGCTTTTTGCATTTGACCACTGCGAAACAGTGATAATTGTTGCAAGGCAAAGTTTGATAGTGGTCAGTATTGAGGATTTGCCCTTTCGCCACACTAAACCAGAAAACCGGGATTCCGTTTTCCCTCCTGGAACGTACTAAACCATTTTTCCGGGAATTTAACTGATTTGAGATTGGAAACCTAGTAACAAGTTCTTTTAGCTGGGGATCTAATATGTTGTGGTGGGAGCGCAGTGGTGTAGTGGTTAGCGCCGTGGACTTCAGATTTGAAGGTCAGTGGTTTGACGCCCAGTCCCTGGCATTGTGTTATTCCCTTAGACAAGAAACTTTACCCTACATCGTCTCTCTCCACCCAGGTGTATATAAATGGGTACCAGCCACATACTGCTGGGCATAACCCTGCAATCGACTAGCATCACATCCAGGGGGAGGGAGGAGAGGGGGACGAAAAGCAATACTCTCAGTTGCTTCATGCTAAAGAAACCGGGATAAGCTCCGGCTCGCGTGGGACACTTTGGCTTATGAGCGACTTTGCCTACCTACTTAATATAATGAAACCATGTGGTTGGACTTCAAAATGGCGTCCTGGTATCATGAAGTGAGCAAAGAAACGCCATAAAAAATGAAGTGAAGATGCACAGTGATATATATTTTCCGTTATATTTGGATTGAGTGAGAAAATGCTCTTTCTAAGAGTTAGAATTTTGACGCCAGTTTCATTTATGACTTGGAGGGAATTATGACACAATTTGTCAGTGGTGAATGGCTTGGGTTATAGAAGACAATCTGAGACTTCTGATGCCAAAACCAAAGCTATATGGACTCAAAGGGAGGGGGTGCCTTTGGGATGATCCACATCAGGATCAGTGATCCAAGCTTCCTCGGATCATGGTCCATCAAAAGAACCGAAGGATTTTTGTCCAGAGTGGATTCATCGGTTTCTTTGATGCACCGTGATCCGAGTGATCTTGGATCACTGATCCTGATCCGGATCATCCCAAAGGAAAGCACCCAAAAGTGTTCTACCGTTTTCTACAGACATGTTTACCATGCGGTTGAACAATGGGTAAGGGTTGTGCAAAGTTTCCATTAATTTTCTGCTCTTTTTTGAATGAAATAAATTTTAATGTTCTAATTTATCAAGGTGTCTTTGTCCTGGATTTTCTTGCATGTACTGTAGTTTTTGAAACACGAAATCTTAATTTTCAAACCTTCATTGAAAATTATTCCATGCTATTTTGGACTGAAAATTTGACATAGCTAGACATCCGCTGTTCAGGGGGGGGGTTTACTAGAAATAGAATGGTGAAAGGCTTAAAGCACTAATGAGCTACTTGGGTTTCTTAGTCCGTTTTTGAATGACACAGACTTGTAAAGGCTCCTTTCGTTTAAACTAAAGTGGATGGGTAGGTGTCTACATGGTAGTGATACTCACATCTCATTGTTGTTTCTGATTAGCCTTACTAAATTTTGCAAACCATCTCTCTTACAATGTGCAGTTCCACCCAGAATACATAAAAGAGATCAACATCTGGCTGAGAAAGGCAAGAAATCCCATGTGTCCTGCATTGTGGACAAAGCAAACCCGCTGCCAACATTCAAATGGCAGTACCAAACCTCGGACTGTCAAGACTCTGACTGTTCCCCTGATGATAGCAAGTGGCAATCTGTCCCTCAGAGGTTGATTACGCCCTGGGCAGTACCGACAGAAAACAGCACTGTTGAAATTGAGAGTGACCGAGGAGGTGCATTCTACCGTTGTCAAGCATTCAATTCTCTTGGAAATGCCTCTCAGGTCATACGATTTGTTCGACTTGGTAAGAACGTGTTGAGTGTGAGAGTGTGTAAGAATGACACACTTTAATTGAGCCACAAACTTGCAGATGATGTCACTGAAATTATGGTATTAAAGTGAAAAAATAGGTTATACAATGTACAGTGATGTGTTCGCCATATCATAATACATGTGAATGCTTAAAGTATACCTGTAATGAGCAATACATTTCCTGAAGTACAAATTATATTGTCCATTTAATATGCTGCACAAGAGGGTTACAGCTTTTGTGTCTGTGGATGAAATCCTTAGGTTGACCATTCAAACCGAACGCTATCGAGCAGTACTTTCTTGAGGTGTTGTTTATTGTGGTTTAACTTTTAGGCCTGTGGATGAAATCCAAAAGTGTGAGCATTCAGATTTAAGCTATTGAGGACTTTACTGTGATTCTGCCTTTTATGACAGCTTACGACTGTACGTTATTGGAGGGGGGGGGGGGTGAACTTCCCGCTTCCTGTAGCCTTTTGTCGTAGTTCCCGCCCAAATGTTGGGGCTCCTGCCTTTGTACACCGTTTTTATTTCATTGTTTTTTTTTGCAACATTGCATAGTTTTTCCTATTTCTCCGACTTCCTGCCAGCTTGGGAATCCCCCATCCTGCCCCCTCTTTTTCCACCTCCCACCAATTCCCCCCTGTCCTCCTCTACCACTTTCACATACAGTGGTCATGAGTGTTTTCCAGGTTCTCTAAGAGAAAGAAATGCTCCAGTTTACAGTTGTATATGTACAGGAATAATCTGGGGCAAGAGGCTCGACAACCAAAATATTCTTTGGGCAACCAAACAAGGTCTTCTGTTTGCTCCAAGGACAACTAGATGCACAAAAAAACTTTGAAACCTGACACGCATTTTTGATGTTAAGCAAATCTTGGGAGTCAAAGAATTTAGTAACGAAACCGAAACTTTGGGTTGATCTGTAAATATTTTGTTAAATTATTTTGTTTGCTGACTGGAGCAAATCCAATTCTTAACAACAGCAAAAGGCAAGGCAAAGATTGAGATGGATACCTCCAAGACCAAGACTGAACATAATGAGCAGTTTACATTACAAGTCACCTGCATCGACCGCTGTCCTGGACGGTGTCCCATTTACTTCACAAAAGATGGGAAAGAAATATCACCTAACAATGACCCACGTGTTAATGTCACTTATGACCTGCAACCTAAACAAGAAGACAGGATCGTGTTGACCGTCAAAAACTTAACACTGAACGATTCTGGAAACTACAGATGTGTGATGACGGACTTTGCGGGCCAAACTGAGTTTGGCAGCATCAATATTACTGTCAAAAGTAAGTGATGTTTTAAGACTTTGAACGCCTGCACTGTCTGCTTGGTGTAAGGGTTGTTTTTGGCTTGCCACTAGCATTAATTGTAATTAAATCACCTATCATAGTACACTGTCACTTGATCTGACTGTCTTGGAATTATCACAAATTAAATGTGTTTTAAACTCCTGCAACACCGCCTTTCTCACTCTTATAGCCCCAACAGTGACCAGCATCAATTTTCTCCTTATCATATCAGTGCATTATAACACAAACTGGTCATGGAATTAAGGAAACGATTCGCAAAAATGAAATGTAACGTATTTTCGGTTATGCAACTTTTGCTTTTCGCTGACACTTAGATGTTTGTTGACTGACAGATTAATAATGGGTTTTGTGTTAATGCAGTAGATTAGACCCCGAAAAATATTTACTGTTTTAGTATTCTGATAGGATTAAAGGAGTTAATTGCAGTACAAAAACAGTACAAAAACAATCTATGTACAGTATCTTTTCTTCAGGGAATGGGTTATTCAAATCGCGAAACTTGTCAATAAATTTCAATGTAGCTGTCACAAATTAATACAATCAAAATTGGAACGTCAGATCAAGATGAGTGTTTCATTCTTTAATGCACATCTCCACAGAACTTGTTGCACCTAACATCACTAGCTTGAAAGATGTAACTGTGGTTCAAGGAGACCTACCTTACCTACCTTACCAAGGTCCAGGAAGAGCGGTTCTGTTTTGTGAAGTGTTTGGTAATCCAGATCCTGAAATCACTTGGTTCTTCTACAAGGATGGTACAGGAAAGCGCAAACGAGTGAACAAAGGAGGAAGTCACTTGAATGGAAACCTTGATGACTGTAAAAATCGTCACAGTGGGTATTTCTTCTTACGGGGAAATGATCCCAAGCACCTTGTGATTTGCAATCCAGATTTTGAAAAGCACCAAGGAAAATACCATTGTCATGCCAGTAATATAGCTGGTAAAATGGAAAAGTATGCATCTGTGAATATAGAGAGTAAGTAGTATAGTTTTCAGCATTGATACAATATCGATTTCAAGATAGGTATTCAGCTGTCTTGTTATATTACTTGAATAAATACCTTTCTTTAAAATGCTCCTCTGCAATTAAATATACATGGATGCCTCTGTTCGTCTTTATTTCTCTATCTGGAAATCAAATCACTCTATGGTTTATTTCACAACTCTACATACCTTTTCTTATGTCTCTTGTCTTGTCTTTTTTTTTTAATTTTTAAACAGTGACACCAGTCATAAGTGAACCCAAGAAGGGTTACATACCTTCTCCACTGCACATCGGTGAAACACTGAATGAGACCTGCATAGCAAAAGGAAACCCTACACCTAATGTTACATGGACAAAGAACAAAACAGGGGAGATTGTTGCCTCAAGTCCATCTAACTCCAAACGGGTGGTTATTACGTCAATGAAAGAAGATGATTTTGGAGTCTATTATTGCACTGCTAGTAATAAACTAAAGAGCACAATGGTTTCGATACAAGTTAAGAAAGGTTAGTATGCAGACATGTGCATGGACCATGGTCAATTGTAAGCACTACTCTTGTACATGTAAACTACATGTAACTTGCTCTGGTACTCCAGAATAAGTATGTTTGTGAAGGGCTCAGTGTGCGAAATGTATACGGTAAGTGCTGTTTTAAAATACATAAGGCATTGTAATCCAGCTTTCCAGAGAGAATTTAGGTCAATAACAAGAGACGTACAGTTGCATACCATCTACTCACGTATCACAGTTTACTTGGCTCTTATGTTGTCATTCATTCAGGTTGTTGAATGTCTGTCGGTGTCACAACAAACAATCCCTTTCAGAACTACATAGGTCACTCCCAGACAATCACACTTCGCCAACTTAAGATATGGGTTCAAACCATTTATAGCGCTTCTGTCTCTCATGTTAAAAAAAGTGTTTTGACCTCTTATCTGAAATTGAAAGGTAAAAAAAAAGGATAAAAAGTAGTAACATAGAACCACATGGGTATATGTAATGAGCGTAGGACGAACCGCTAAAATAACTAGACAGACTTTAATGTAGCTCAAAACAGAGCAGTTGAACACTCTATGTACAACGGTTCAACCTCACCCTTCCTGGGTTACTGCGATTCGCTAGGTATCCTCTCCTAGAAGCTAGGTACCAGTCCTACACTATCCCCTTCTTAGAAAGGACTATGTCCTCAAACTAAATGTCAAAAATAGTCTACGTTGAAAAGGACAGAATCGTTCTTAGATATGACCATGTCCTCGAACTTAATGTCCAATTAATAGTGTAAATATCCACATCCAGACGGGTGGGCGCCTGTCTCTTTGAGGCCTTCTAGACGGTCCCTCTACTAGAAACGAGCATTATCTAGTCCCAGGGCCCTCAGATGAAGCTTCAATGTCTGCACTAGGGAAAACGTCATCTTCTAAGACGATCACACTAGGACCATTGCCCTCCTTTGTTGGAAAAGGATGGGCAGTAGGTTCTGCGTCCCTCGGAATGCAACTTTGATCACAGTTACAGGTTCCATTGAAGAGTTTCAACTGATTGAAATGTTCAACTCTACTTTTGACCCTGGAGTAGTTTCCAACTGCCCCACAGTACTTGATCCTGTAAACCACTTCACTCAACCGCCTGATAAGCTCCCAAGGGCCAGTCCAGGGTCTATTCAGTTTCAAACAACTGCCCCTCCTGGTTTTCTTGTTCAGCCAAAGGACACGGTCTTCTACTTGGTAAGCGTTGGTTCTTGCCCAGCGGTCAAGGTAAGCCTTCTTAGTGCGATGCGAAACTTTCAGAGTTTCTCTAGCAGTATGGAAAGCTTGAGTCAGCCTTGTCTTGAGCTGGGTAGCGTAGGTGTCTGGCTGATGCAAATCACTTGGCAAGAGAAGTTCCCAACAAACTCCAAGAAACTGGGGGTAAAACCAGTACTACTGTGAACAGAAGTTTTGTAAGCCAGACATGTGAATGGGATGTACAACCAGTTCCTTTGGTCCTCCTTAACAATCTTTGCCAGCATACCATACACTGTACGTATGCTTTGCTCAGATGCTCTATCAGACTTAGGGTGAAACAGTGTTGTTTGCGTGTTCCAGATCTCAAAGAAAGAACATATCTCCTGGATCATTTCGGCTGTCAACTTCTTTCCCTGATCGTGGTGTATTTGTTCTGGAGCTCCGTGCCGGGGAATCCAACAGTCAAATATTTTTTCTAGCAATGGTCTCAGACGTTTGGTTCCTAAGTAGGTACAATTCGAGCCACTTGGTGAAATCATCGACCATGACTAAACAGTACCGGAACACTTGGGAGCTCATTCGGTATTCCACAATGTCCATTGTCACCAGTTCGGTTAGTGATGATCGGTTGTAGTGGAGCACTTCTTGCAGGAACAGGGGTTTTTTCTCTTCTGACACGGCAAACAGTTCCTACACCATTCCTCTATTTCCAGTGACATGAACGGCCAGAAAAACCTCTCTTTGACCCTGGCAGAAGTCTTGGCTGTTCTAAAATCACCCAGGTCGTGCATCATTTAATGGTACAACCCTTGATGTAAGATTTCGAGGGACAACTATACGTTCTGTTTCAGAATCCTCAATGCTGCTGTGCCAGACGATGCCATCGTATCCTCCACCACACTCAGGTTTGGCCTCTCCTTATACAAGAATCTGAGCTCCATGTTGTCCATATTCTCTGGAGGCGTGGGTTTAGACATCAGCAAGGACTTGATCTGGGAAAGTGTTCGGCAACTGTCCTGTTGTCGTCTGGCAAAATCAAGGGACCATGCTTCCTCTGCATTAGCCTTCACTCCTTGGAATCTACTTAAGGCATCTGCAACTGTATTCTTGCTTCCTGTGATGTGGTGAACTTTGCACTGGAACTTTCTGAATTTGTCAACCCATCTCCACACCCGTCCACTGTGTTCCTTGGTTCGCGTGAGAAGCCACTTTAGAGCTTGTGATCAGTGAACAATTCAAGCTCGCGTCCAAGCAAATATGGTCGATAGACTTTCAGGGCCTCAATCAAAAAACACTTTGCATCAGCCAACTGGTCCAGTGTTTCGGTCATGTTCAGGAGAGGGTAACTAGCCACCCTTGTAGCTTCATTTAATTTCCTGTAATCCACACATATTCTCAGATCCCTTCAAGGTTTTAAAGCAATGACCAAAGAGCTAGCCCACTCAGAGGTGGATTTCTCAATAATCCCATCTTCCAACATAGCTTTTTGGTCTGTCTTGACTCCTTCTTGATAGGCAAAAGGGACTCTACGAAGCTGCTGTTTAACTAGAGTAGCGCCAGTTTTCAGAGGAAAATGGTGCTGCACTCCTGCATGGTATTTGCCAATGTTAAGTTTACCCTTTGAAAAAACATCAGCATAGGAGAGAAGTAATTTTTCGAGTTGGCCTTTCTGAGTGCTACTCAGGTTACTGTCTGACAAGTCAATGTCAAGTTCCTCCAAATTTCCTTTACACAAATCATCTGAGATGTAAGACACAGTTGCACAATCAGTCATCAATGTCAGTAAGAATCCCAACTTTCTGGTTCTTAAGCAGAATCACAGTCTCGTCATACAGATTAACAGCTTTCACCCCAAAAAGCTCCATTCCTGTCACCATCAACAACAGTTTTAGACATCAAAATCCCGCCTGGGGTCCTCGTGGACTCAAACAGCCCAGTTCTACTGTCTCCATCCTTAGTCCGCATAGGAATCAAGACCTGATGTCTTGCACGCAATTTCACTGTACACCTGGCAACTACAGAAGAGTAGTTCTCAACCAATGCACTACTGCATTTACGATGATCGACTAGGGGAATTTTCCAGTCATCTACCAACAAGGCACCTTCACGGATTTCCCATGAACTCTTGCGGTGACTTTCAATGAAATATGCTCCTAACACAGACTCTTTTAGGTTATCAACCATGAGGAACTTCCATTGCGTTTGAACAGCCCCAGCTCCAACACGACCTCTGCTTCCCCACCAACTGTAATTGGCTGGCTTGTTATTGAAACAGGAGAGACGCGTGAATCCTTGGCCACCAAACCAGGAGTACTTGAAGATATCAGGCTCACTTCTGCACCAGTATCCAAGAGGAGGATTAACTTCTCTTTATTCACAGTCCCCTCGACATAATAACTCTGTCTACTTGCAGCCTTCACTTTATACACAATGTTAATGTTAGCAATGGGCTCTTTCGTAGAACGCTATGGGTAGTTGACCACCTTAATTAGTGTTAAGGGCTGGTGTCGGGATCCTTGACAATCCCAGGTCTCCTTTAAAGTTGGGCAGCTACGGGCCCAGTAGCCGTGGCCATTGCAAGCTCTGCAAACATCAGTGGACTTTGGGCCAGGTCTCTGCCTACCGGTACGTTTTCCTCCCCTCCGTACTGCTGAAGACAAAGGGCCTTGAAAACTTCTTGCTAACCGCCCTACCTTCTGTTACATTGTTCTACTCGCAATTTCTTCAATTTCACAGAGCTGGTTTCTTGCACCTATGGGATTGTCTCCCCCACCTGATTTGCTAACAGCTGACACCTTTGGCACTCCACTACTCTCCTCCTCCAGTGTGGCAATTCTCTTGACAATAGTCTCTACTGGAGTCTTCAATAGATCATCTTGCCGAATCAGTATTTCCCTTTGATCTTTCTTGAGCCCATTAACAAACTGGTAAAACATCTTCAGCCTTCCAATCCTCATAATATGCAAGAGCGCCGATTTGTTCGCTGTTTCTCTTTTTCTGTGCTGCAGTAAGGCTTTCAGGTAGTTCATCGACTGTAGGAGGAGCAAAGGCTCTGTCATAGGTCATTTGTAAGTCAGCCAGATACGAATGGAGTGGTTCACCTTCTTTTCGGCTCCTAGAATTAGTCTCTCTTATACTTCAACAAGGCCAGTCCCCCCTCGTATCTCTGCTTCAGAGCCTTTGATAATTCCTTGCAACGTTTCCTCACTGTCTCAGACTGTTGGTGATAAAAGGCTTTCGCGTCGTTTTTCAAATACACAGCCGAGTACTGGCCTGCTTTCTCATCCGTTCACTCGTTGACCGCTACGTAAATTTCGACGTCCCATAGAAATTCACGCACATCTTCTTGACCAGAAAATTTCGCTTCTGGCAGAATTACTCGGTGCGATCCCATTGCTGCCACCAGTGTAATGAGCGTCCAGCTGTAGCACGAACCGCTAAAAAAACTACAAAGGCTTTAATGTAGCTCAAAACAGAGCAAGAAACACGCTACGTACAACGCTGGAACATCACACTTCGTAGGCGACCGTACCTTGCCAGGTAACTACTCCTAGAAACTAGGTACGAGTCCTACATATACGAGTAGACTCTAAATTAAGGCTTTTTAACAACATTCCATAAACCAATTGTTTTGTAATTTTCAGCATTTGGATACTAAACCTTTGGCTTCAATAGGTGTCAGGAAATAGCAAAAATGTTCCATCTAAAATTTTCTTCTGTTTACTTGTATTTAAAATTCACATAGCATACGAATGTGTATTGCTACCCTGCATAGTGTGCAGTGCTACTAAAGTTACAGAGTACTGCTTTTATCACAATAGTTTCAAGTACATGTTTCGTCAATCACAATGCTTCACAGTTTTATACTATGGATTCTTGATCATTAGGTTAGAAAAATTTAGTCCGATAACCCGATTTTTGAGCTCTGATGATGCTTGAGATGGTCTCACTTTTTCGTCTAAGACTAAAATAAAGTAATAACAATTTTTGCCACATCGAGGGCGTTTTACTGACTGTTGTGAATGAAAAAAGTGGCCTGTGGTAAACACATACTGTAACTTGGTTAAGTCATTCAGGACACAAATTCTCAAGTTAAAGTATTTACGGAATTGATTGTTAGTCCTCCTTATTAAGGTTGCTTCGTATTTTCTCTCTTGTCCAGTGGGAACAACTGACGGCAATGGCGGTCTAGGCATTGGTTCTTTGGTAGGCATTGCCATCGGCGTGGGTGTATTTGTCCTTATTTTGCTGGTGGTTTGTGTTGTTCTGTATCGCCGGCAGAAGAAACAGATTGATGAGTATAAACAGCTTAATTTGCTGCAGCAGTCGGACTACAAGGTATTGTCCTTGGAATAAAAATTAAAAAGTGGAATGCAATATTAAGTGTAACGATTTGAATAAAGGAGTTTGTTCACTAGAAAACTTAAATTTAAGCCTACTACCCACTTCAGACATACTGTAAGGCAGTACCATGTATTTTCTGGCCTAATTATATAGATTTGTAGAAGATGACAGGAAAAGAGTGACCCTCAGGAGAGTTGGAATCAGGGTGTGACAGTCTACATACAGTTCATACTGTAGAATCCTGCTTTTCATGTATGCTACCAAGCCTTTGTTGGATGCTCAACCATGTATTTGTTTTTAGATTGATCCCGGTCGCAGTCTTCTGGAGCAGTGTAATGACCTACCATATGACCCAGATTGGGAATTCCCAGAGGAAAGGCTAATCCTTGGAAAGATCCTTGGAGCTGGGGCATTTGGCCAGGTTATTCAAGCAGAGGCCATCGGTGTCTTAGCTCTCAACCCGCGAGACAAGAGTGCTGAGTCTTTCAAGCGACGCTCAAAGATTCGCCGCTCATCGAGAGCAAAGGACCTCAAGAAGGAAGATTCCAATGAAAAGTGGGAAAATCTCAAGGTCCCTGTAGCAGTGAAAACATTAAAAGGTTTAACAACTGTTCAAAGCTCTTTGCCTCAACATGTTAAGGAGGCCTCCGTCTCAAAATGTTTCGTAGTGACAACTATGTAGGAGTTTTAGGGGGCGAGGGACAAGTTCAATTCAGAGTGAATCAAACGGCGTGTAATCAACTTTATACGGCAAACGTGCCAGCCATTTTCACCAGCACATTTTGATAGACTTTTAAAATGTAAATAGTAATTAACACAGGCAACCATGTGGAGTAACTCTGGCAAACTACTTTTGCCCTGGCCTTTGTCATCTTCCTTTGTCCTGTAGCTTTAAACCTCAAAGGGAGGAAGTACGGGTATGGTGAATTTACAAGTTGAAATAGCAAATACCCAACCATCCATTCTTAACCCTTTAAGCCCCAATAGTGATCAGCATCAAATTTCTCTTCATCATATCAGTGTATTATAACACATACAGGTCATGAGAATTTAGCAAATAATCACCAAAGATAAATTGTCTTGACCTTTAACCAAGTTCTCCCAATTGAAAATCATTAAAATCTTTGGGGATTAGTAAGGAGAATTTGTACAATGATGCTGGGGTTTAAAGGCTTAAAGGGAGTTAGGAAGCAAGGCAGCAATAAAGAAGCAAAGGTACGGGTGTATTACTGTGCTGATAACTTTTGTTAACATTTTTTTTTTCAGAGGGTGCTACACAAGCAGAGTACAAAGACCTGGCTTCAGAACTCAAAATACTCATCCACATTGGACAGCATAAGAACATCGTCAATCTTCTTGGAGCTTGCACACGAGGAAGGCGCCTCATGGTTATTATGGAGTATGCCCCACATGGTGCCCTGTTGCCTTTTCTCCGAGGAAAGAGGGAAATCTACGACGCAATTTGGACCAAGACCACAAATGATCCAGAGAAGGAATTCACTTTAGTGGATTTGGTGGTGATAGGTTTCCAAGTTAATAGAGGCATGGCATTTTTAGCATCGAAAAAGGTAATAAATGTATACTTAGACAGTGAACAAGGTTTAACAAAACTAATGATGAACGAAGATGAAGTGCCTAATAGCCCTTATGCGTCTTTATGTCAGACTAGATAATTTCACCACCAAGCCTCGCTTTCAGAGTAGAAACTTGCACATTTTACCACGAACAAAATCCCAAAGCAGCAAAAATGAAAAGAATATTCACGTGCAACGTGCCAGAGGATGAGAATAATTTAGTGCAAACGAGACTTGGCGTTGAATTTTGGCATGTGACGTAATCATGCAAAGGGCCCATTGTTTAAGCAAATTTTTTCAACTAATGCCGTAAGGAATATTTGGAGAACAGTCAGGAGAAAGTGCGTGTTAATGTCAGGGCTTAAGGGGTTAAAGGTGGGAGAGAATTACAACTGGATTATAAAAAAATGTTCAGCAATGCTATGTTGCTGTTCATTATCCTGTATTGACCGCATTTTTGTCATCAAATCATCTTCGTGTAACATGTGATTCACGTATTTTGCTCTCCAGTGTGTTCATCGAGACTTGGCTGCAAGGAACATTCTAGTCGGCGATGATTATGTCATGAAGATAGCTGACTTTGGCTTGGCAAGGGACATCT
>Ga0126336_10001182_pt1 | contig 13028 bp, 8 predicted proteins | sample SidCmetagenome_FD_92530 | JGI IMG/M metagenome (GOLD analysis project Ga0126336, IMG submission 92530) | Coral microbial communities from El Islote,Puerto Morelos, Mexico - Siderastrea C C metagenome | ecosystem: Host-associated > Invertebrates > Cnidaria > Coral | place: El Islote,Puerto... | reverse complement strand
GTCACCACAAACAGTCCTTCTCTGGACTACACTCACCCGCACGATCATACTTTACCGACTTATAATATGAATATTCAGGTTCAAACCATTTACAGTATCTCTGGAATACTGGCTTAAAGGTTTAAAGGTACTGAAACTTTGCATGCCTATTGAACTTTGAAAAAGGTGCATGACTGTACATATTGTGATGTTGTCATAGCAAGATTCTTGACTCCAGATCTCTCTCACAAAGGGACTTTCCCACTTTTGTTCATTGATATTATGACATGTGGGTGGTTCAGGAGACCCAGCTCAATGGAGATATTGTTTGTGAGTCATATACTGTATTTTTTCGATTAAACGCTGGATGTCAAGTAAATGCTGTTGTTCGAGTTACATGTACCTGTGTTTATTTGAGGTCAGGCATTTTTTTAAACTGCTCCTTATCCTTCTGAATCTCATTTTAATGGGTTCATGATCCACTACAGTACACTGTACTTCAGCTCAATTTATTTTGCTTATTCCAACTAAAGGAAGTTGGCGTAATGTACGTACACACAAAAAAGCAGCCAATGTTCCCCCTTTGTTTGTCTGATTAAAATTTATTTAAAACCTTTCCAGACTCAAGGTGTTTCGATACAGTTTTTTTGGGGACCATACCTAAATTTTTGAATCGGCTCTTAGAGAGTCTTCTCCTTGTCAGATCAACGTGAAATTTGCAATACTTGATGGTTTTGGATTGAACTTTAGCGTGGTTTACATTTTGTGAAAATCGATATTTCCATGACATCGACAAACAAAAATCATCGAACACAGTAAAATTGAAATTTTGCGCGATCCAGATTTCACTTTGAAAAGCAGATACTTAAGCTGTGGTGTATGGCAAACAAAATACACAAGAACAAAAAATTTCTCTACGTTTGTTTTGGAGTTAATCGCAAAAACACTTTCAACCTTTGTTTTTGCATAGTAGTAGTAAATGCACCGACAAGTTCTCAATGCTGTGATGAAATGGCTAGAAAATACTGCTAGAATGTGTCTTTTACGTACTACTGTACGCCTAGAAAGTTTTGTTGAAACTGGTGTTTGCGATCTCGAGAACGAATTGTTTTTCTAAGATCATTCGCGTAATAATTTTGAGGTAACTTTTGAATTTGAGCGCTTTTGCGAAAATCTTAAGAACGGCTCGATAGATTTTTTTTAAAACATTAAACACACGCACTTGACGATGTGACCAATTTTAGTATTGAGTCTTTACTTATTAACACTGATTCACTAGAACACTTTTAGATTTAACGTTAAAGAGGACCAATGAACCGACGGAAAAGCTTGCGTTACATATTCACAGTTGGCAAGTTAATGCTAGTATATTCAAAGTAATGCGCACTGCATTCCTCCGTGATTTTTACTTTTCGTTGTAATCTACGTAAATACAGTGCAACAAAGAAGAAAGAAACCTGATAAAAATCACGAAGCAATGAATTACGCATTACTTTGAATATATTAGCATTTATTTGCCAACTGTGAATTTAACTTCAAAACAAACATACATAATTTTTTTGTTCTTGTATATTTTGTTTGCCATTCACCACATTTTAAGATGTTGGTATTTGCTTTTCAAAGTGAAATCTGGATCACGAAAAAATTCAATTTTACTGTTTTCGAGGTTTTTTGTTTATCGTTGTCATGGAAATATCGATTTTCACAAAATGAAAACCACGATAAAGTTCAATCCAAAACCAACAAGTGTTTCAAATTTCATGTTGATCCAACACGATAGACTATCTAAGAGCCGATTTTAAAAGTGAGGTATGGTCCCAGAAAAACTGTATCGAAACGCCTTAAAATACTATTTTCCTTGGTGACTGGCAAACGTTTATTTTAACCATTTGTTATAGTCTCAAGATTAAAACTTTGTGCTTTCTTTTATGTTAACTCATTCAGTCTTACTGATTGGTATACAGTTGTTGTTTCTTTCTTTCAGTTCCAAAATAAAATTCTCCCTACTTACTGATAAACATTTATGTTAACTCTCTGAGTCCTAAGATTTAAAAAAATTATAATAATTTTCTTACTGATTGGTAAGCATTTATTTTAATTAATCTTTCAGTCCCAGTATTAATTCTCTTAGCTTATTGACTGGCAAATATCCATTTTAACCTTTTCAGTCCCAAGACTTTAATTATATTTATTCTCTTCGCTGATTGCCAAACATTAAGTTGAACTCTTTCCTACCCTAGATTAATCCGTAGATAAATTAATATTTAAAAATACTTACTGGTGGTGGAGTTGGGATGTTGGGAGGGGGGGGGGGGTATGGTTTACGCTTTAAATAAATATAATATAAAAAGGTGTACAAGTGGTCAGAAAAAAACAAACAAACAAACAAACAAAACATGTGGTAAGGAAATCTGAACACAAACCCAAAGGCTTATAATGTTAGGCTTCCTTGTTACCAAAATTGTATATATTTGTTGGTTGATTTCTATAGTTTTTATTAATAAGATTACTTGATATGCATTACTTGAACTTACTTGGAATTGACTTTCTTGGGCTTACATTGCACATCTGTAAGTCTCAATATCTCATCAAATGCAATTTTTTTCTGACTTGAAGGTGTGTTTAATGCTATGAATCAGAGCTCAGCACTGGTAAACAAAATCAGCTACTTGGCTTGATATAAGCACCTACTTTTTAATCAGTATTTCTTCATTTAAATCAGTTTTCAAGGAATCAATCATCATGAAAAACCTAGTTGCCAGAATGGAAAATTGAACTGAACTTTCAGATGTTCTTGCAGATAAGCCGGAAAGCCCTACCCTTCTGCCTTTTTGCAGTATTTACTGTTACCTTGTGCTATTTATTTAAGGAAATGCGCTCTAAGGCTACCCAATCCACTGTAGATACAGCTGTATATTACATTTCAACCTCAAAGTACTGTGTTTTCCTAACGTCTTAGCCGTTTTTATTACTTGCTTCCTCGACTTTTCTTCGCGTCATAAATGCCATCATAGACGTATTGTGCGAGGTCCCACACTGTAAATCTGTCAGATTTTTTGAGCGACTTTTAAACGTGTGTAAAGAAAAAAAATGGTTAGGGGGAGAGGGTATTGATGAATTCTAGGAGGTTGAAAAAATATCAAGATTTAAAGTTCAGTTAAAATTTAAAGTTTCAGTCAATAATAGATGGACATCAAAATAAACAAACTTACCCGCTCTTGCTTGGGGTGGATTTCTGTTGGTGTGTAAATTAAACAAAAATACCCCCTCTTTCTTTGTTTCTTAAAAAATAAAAGGGTGAAATTGCTAGAGAAATTGAAACGGTAGGAGTCTCAATTTGCCCATCACCTTTTTTACACCTATGCAGTTTCCTCTTGTAGAGCGTAGCCAAAACAATAATACTCTGGAATTGAACTCTGGCGCCCTCAACGGCATCACTCAGATCACTCGAAGTGACGGTTTCGAAATTGACAAATACACAAGTTTTAAGGGAAATGTCTCAAGTAGGAGTTTCAAAACTCAATGCAGTGTATGGACCAGGCAATTTCAGTGTGATTTGATTCCATGGAAATGGATTTCACTGCCACTTGTAATTTCACTGCTAGTGTTTCAATTTCTTGGAGCACAAAATTATTGTAGGACCAGTGCATCATTGAAAGTAGCAATGGGTGTTTAATATTCATATTTCCCATTACCTGGACTTTCGACTATCGGACTATTTATCCAGTTCCCACGAGTCCGGATAATCGTGGCTCAACTGTAGTGTTCTGTGACACCTTACATCCGATTTCACTGCAGTGATGAGACCCAGGTCTTTCAAACATGATTTGATGGCCGTGATTCACCCGGTTATTATTATTATTATTATTATTATTATTATTATAAGGCCGTTATGGCCAATAGTGTAGGACATGTACCCACAATCATCAGGTGAAGGACATGTACCCGTAAAATGGTAGTTCACGGAGAAAATGCTTCTGAAATATCTGTTATCCACGTAGATAATAATGATTTCACTGTAGCGTACACACCCGAGGTTTTCAAGCATGACTCGCCAGCTGTGATTCGCCTGTCGGGATTCGCCCTCATGTTTAGCCGGCTTCCATTTGCCCATGGTCAGAAAGAGGTGAAGGAAGTTCACGGATCCTTTTCTGTATGGATATTTACATTTCAAGTAGCTAGTATTTGTAGTGTTCACTCATATGGAAAAATTCTCTTCACCATTGCCCGAACATGACTAAATCATGACAGTCGAGTTGTGTGCATCAAATCGTGTTTCAAAATCCAGCGGCAAGTTGCATAAAACGTAACGTCCGGCGTACCTTCTAACGTCAGACGTTCACTCCAGTTAAAGTCACCATGATAACATCCGACGTTAGCAGTTACGCCCGGCGTTAGGTTTTATGCAACTCACCCTGGTCTATACAGAGTACTGACATTGAAATGGTGATATTGATTCAATCTTTTATTAACTGACCTCATTTTGTCTCATAAGGGCAACATGCAGGATTAATGTGATGACAGTGGTGAGAGTGATGACATTTGCATGGCACAAATTATACAGGAACACAATTTAGCAGCCTCTGAAAAAAGGCTGTGTGATAGATTGTTTACCCAACCAGTAAATATGCAGGTGCCCAAGAGAACACAAACTGGATTGAAGCCCTACACTTGCGAGCGTTGTGGAAAACCTTTTACAGGGAACAAAATCTGCAGGTGCATAAAAGAACACATGCTGGACAGAAGCCATATACTTGCAAGTATTGTGGGAAGTCATTTACTCAATTGGGATCTCTGTAGGTACATGAAAAAAGACATACTGGATAGAAGCCATATACTTGTGAGCACTGTGGGAAGTCGATTACTCAAGCAGGAGCTCTGCATGTACATGAAAGAAGACATACTGGAGATAAGCCGCATATTTGCGAGCAGTGTGGCAAGTGCTTTGCTAGACAAGACCATCTACGGGTGCATAAGAAAACACATACATACTGGAGAGAAGCCATATACTTGGAAGCAATGTGGGAAGTCGTTTGCTCTAGTGACAACACTGCAGGTACATGAAAGAACACATACTGGAGAGAAGTCTTTTAGTTGTAAAAAGTGTGACAGGTGTTTTACCCAATTGTCACATCTAAACGCTCATAAAAGAATCCATACTGGAGAGAAGCCTTACACATGCCAGCAGTGTGGCAAGAGTTTCATTCATGCACATCAGCTACGCATACATAACAGAACACATACAGGAGAGAAGCCTTATTCATGCAAGGAATGTGGGAAGTCGTTTACTCAAGCAGGAAGTCTGCTGAGGCATAAACGAACGCATGCTGGAGAGAAGCCTTTTACATGCGAGGAGTGTGGGAAGTGTTTTTCCCATTTGTCACTACTGAACACACATAAAAAAAACTCATACTGGAAAGAGGCCTCACACTTGCCAGCAGTGTGGCAAATGTTTCACGTATGCACACCAGCTACACATACATAATATAACACATACTGGTGAGAGGCCTTCACATGCAGAGAATTGGGAAGTCCTTTGCTCAAGTAGGAGGTCTAATGATCCATAAAAGAACACATGCTGGAGAGAAGCCCTTTACATGCAAGGAATATGGTAAGTGCTTTGCCCTTTTTCAATTTTGAAAGGACATGAAAAAACTCATAGTCGACAGAAGCCTTACACGTGCAAACAGTGTGGCAAGAGTTTTATTCATGCACATCAGATACGCATACATAACAGAACACATATAGGAGAGAAGCCTTATACATGCAAGCAGTGTGGCAAGTGTTTTGCCCAAAAGACACATCTAAACTCACATGAAAAAACTCATACTGGAGAGACGACTTACACTTGTAAGCAGTGTGGCAAATGTTCTAGTCTTGCACACCAACTACATTCACATAGCAAAACGCATACTGGTGAGAAGCCTTATGCTTGCAAGCAGTGTGGCAAGCGTTTTGCCCATTCATCACCTCTGCAGGTTCATTTAAGAACTCATACTGGAGAAAAGCCTTACTCATGCAGGCTGTCTGGCAAGTGTTTTCCCCAAGCAACCCAACTTCTGAGCCATAAAAGATTACATTCAGGGGAGAAACCGTATTCTTGCAAGCAGTGTGGAAAATGTTTTGCCACAACAGGCTATTTGCAGAAACATAAAAGAATACACACGGGAGAAAAAACGTACATATGCAAGGAGTGCGGAAAGGGTTTTGCCCAAATGGCAAATTTGCAGAGGCATAAAAGAACCCACACGAGAGAAAAGCCATACATGTGCAAGGACTGTGGCAAGTGTTTTTCCCGAGCTTATTGTTTGCAGATGCATAAATGAACACACAAGGTGAAAAGCCTTACATGTGCAAACAGTGTGGCAAATGTTTTGCTATCCTATCAAATCTACATACGCATAAAAGAACACATACTGGAGAGAAGCCTCATACATGCCAGGAATGTGGCAAGTGTTTTACACAAGCAGGATATCGTTTTGCACATAGAAGAACACATACAGGAGAGAAGCCTTATACGTGCAAGCAGTGTGGAAAGTGTTTTACCCATTCGCACATCTGCGAATACATGAAAGACTACACACAGGAATGAAACGCTATGCATGCCAGGGATGTGGCAGGAGTGTTAGCGAGGAAGCATCTCCTGGCACAAAGCAAAAGCAAACAGTCACAACATGTAATGCTTGTTCACGTGTCTTTAATTTGTGGAGAGTCTCAAGGTAGCACTTTTGAGACAATGGAGAAAACAATTAATTCTCCAAATGGTGATAATTGTGAACTAGTGTCGTCTTCAGAGAATCACGAGTTCAGCCAGGCCGAAACACACACATGCTGGATCTGTCAAGAGGAATGCGATAACGAGTTCAGACTTCTTGAACGTTATGTGAGACACATGGAATCAGTTGAACTTGATTAGCATACAATAGAACCCTACCTTACGGCCACCGGCCGTTGATGCGACCAGTTTTTGTTTTGTTTGTTTGTTTGTATTTTTTTGGGGGGGAAGGAGGGGGGGGGGGCAAACTTCAATGTTCTTTACCACAGCGTTGATGTTGCCAAAGAGCAACTTTTGGAGCCCGAGATGTTACTTTCTTTATAAATATGCTCCGTTAATACAACCTTTCGAAGTGTCTGGTGGCTTGAAGGACAAAAGGCAACAGGAATAAGCAATAAAAGTCGAAACCTTTTCTTAAAATCGGTTTCAGAGTAATTTTGGTTTGTTATATATACTGCTTTCCTTTGTTTGTTTTTTGTTTTTGTTTTGTTTTTTACTTCTTTTTGTTTTAATTGTAGGCTATTGTAATGTGACCTACCCCGTTCGGTGGTAGTATAGACGGTTTTCCACTGTATGAAACGCCTAATTCAATATCAGGTGCTATCAGAAACGAATTCTAAATACTAACATTTGTAGAAAACTTTTGCTAACAGTTTTGACTCCCCCCAATTCCGGCTAAACGTTTTAATATTACAGGCCAACAGTTCCTTGATCCAACAGTGTTCGATCGCTTAGCACCTCATGTTTCTTGATGTAGGGCCAACATTTGTATTGGATTCGTATCCAACAAGGGCGAAAGCTCGAAAGGTCATTCTAAAGGCTGAGCACAGCTTGAGTTTTTTTCGGGCATCAAACTGAACACATATTTTACTCACGAGCCGTCTTGCTTGGTTTATGTATTGTTTCCATATCCTGTCATTTAACTGTCGAGACTTGAAACTTGAAAGGGCGCTCATTTACAACAACAAAATAAAACTTAAATGGGTTATCTTCATCGAGTTTGGATGTTAACAAATAATATGAACTGCCACTATTAGTCTAGTCAAAAATTTATACTGGCATTTCACCGGCATTCTACCGGGATTACCCGAAAGAAAGGATTTGGAGAGCTTCGAAGCATCTGCAAATTTTAGTTATCGAAGAAATGTCGCGTAGGTTTTAGAATAGCTTGGAGATTGCTTTCTTGTGGACGACTCTACCTATTTAATTTTGCCCGTTTTTCTTAGGTTTTGTTGTACGAAAGCGTCTAAAACTTTATTTGTCTCAGTAAAAGCGGAGTCAGCGACGATGGAAAACGGTTTGTTCTGCGGCAACGAGCGAAGGAAACGATCCATGGTGGCTCTTATGGATTTCATGGATGAAGTTATAAGTGCCATCTTAGCTTTCTTCCTCGCAGACGTGCAAAGATTGAAGATTCGTAATTTATTCATGTTTTCGACTTCTAAAAAGGTGTTACACCAGCTGATGTTATTGTATGCATTGTGGTTTCAAGAATATTTGTGTTGTGCAATACGTGATTCTTTAGATTAGTGATTGTGTAACTTTGAAATGAAATATTGTAAAGTTATAGTGGTCGCCACGTTTTCAATAGTTCATTTTTGGTTGTTAGTTGATTGAATTTTTGATGTTTATTCCTTGCTACGATTTTGGCACGAAACGGATGTTTGCGATGTTTGTTTATACCTTTCTAGGAAGTTAATCCTTATTTAATGCATGTTCAATTGTTTTTGTACAGAACATCAACTTCAGCTTGTTTTTGTTTTAACCTTAAGATTTGACATTCGTGATTGTTCTTCCTGGAAATGACTTTTCTATCTTACTTTTATCATTTTACACGCAATTTCTTCGTGTTTCCTGCCGAATTCGTACCATTTAATACTTCTTGTAGTAATTGCTTTTATTCAGTTTGTTTTTAAAGGGAAACTTTCATTCACAAGTGTTGTAGAGGAGCCCGCGCGCGTAGCGCGCCAGCGGAGCACCTTTGCTAAGCAAATTTGGTAAGTTATCAAGCCAAGAAATTTTGGTAGTGACGTAATAGCCACATGACCGTCCTTTCATCTGTCTGTCCGCACCACAAGGTCACCAATATGAGGTGGCATACACTTGAGATACCCTGTTCTGTATCCCGCGTTTTCGGCGCGAAATCGTATGGTGACCGCGTTTTAGCAAAGACAACAAAAAGTAAAAAACAATTCTATTTATTGAAAGAAAAAGCTCAAAAAAATACTCAGTTGCCTTTTTGGTGGAAGGCGAAAAGTTCAAGTTACGAATTTGCCTTCAAAGACTTCATTTTTGTTGTCGGTTCTGCTGTGAACTCGGTCGGCACTATGCTTGAGTTCGCAGCATTTCGCAGCGGTCCCGACGCCAAATATAGCAGAGCTAGTGCCGTATGTTTTTTCTGTCCACAACCATGGTTTTTGCGGCAGTCCGAACACCATTTTCCAGGAAAAACACCAGCATTTTCATGTCGATAGGCATCTTGTCACGGGAAAAGAAATAAGTGGTAAAATTAACTTCTTCAAGTATTGTCAGCGCTCGTGGCCTAGTGGAATAATGCCGGCCTGCGGAGACATGAATGCTTTTGTTTTTGTTTTGTTTTGTTTTTTTTTGTTTTGTTTTTTTAATTTAACGACTTGAATGAGAGTATTTTCACAAATTAATGAGTACCAGCAAAGAAAAAAAAAGTGGAGCTCCGCTTTCAGGCTTGGCTAAATCTATATATTAAAAGACAAATAGTCTATTATTAGTGGTGTTATGTCAAGTTCTGTTTTGGATGTTAATTTTTCTCTCCAAGGCTAGGGATCACGTCATTTTTTAATTTATTGAAAAAGGCAGACCCTAGATTTGAAGACGTTTGTGTTCTATATTTAACTTACGTTGTAGTACACTGATATGTAATAGTATTCAACTTGCGATTTCACTTGTATTTAAGTGAAGTGTGTTGAATCTTAATCGACAGAACTGTTCTTTGTATTATTTTATTGCTTTATATTGCTCTTTTTACTTTATTTTGACCAGATACGTTGAGAACGATGCCAAAAATAGAAATAAATTTTGTACTGCGTAACTGGTCGAAGCTTTATATGCTAATCACCTTGGTGCGCAAGCGTACTTTCGCAATGGATCTACTGCCCAAGGCATTACCTCAGCCGAAATTTGAGTTTAACAGGTAACTGTCATGAGATTGACACTTCTCGCCTGTTCAAGATAAAAAATGGAGAGCGAAAATTCTTGTGTGATTCGAAGCTAGCCTCAGTACTGTAAAGATCACAAATTTGAATTAAACAGTCAAGTCTCACAGAAGAAAACCAAGTCATTTTAGTTTGTTGTTTGTCTAGCTAATTCCCCTTAAAAAGGACCATTCAGCATTATATATAAAGTTGTAAATCTCGTGACAAGAAGCTGGTGCATAAGCGCAGTGCTTACCTACCATCATCTTCTTATTTAGAGAGGTTTTACGGAGGTTCGCGTGGTTAGCATCTCCCTCTGTTGACATCGTATGGTAAACAGCGCTCATCGGAAATTAATTGCGCTTACCTACTTTACTCACTGTATACCTTATTAAAGGAAATTAAGAGCACTTATTTACCTTAATAGGGCTTATTTACCTTACTCACTGTATACCTTATTATAAGAAATTAACGCTCCATGAAATTAACGCGAATTGTAAAAATTTGCGTTAATTTAAGTCGCGTTAATTTTTGTGAGCGTTAATTTCCGCGTTGTTAATTAAGTGGATGCTCGAAGTGGTCACAGTGCCTCTCTTAACCCCTACATTTAGGCACAATTTAAAGCACAATGTCTGGAACGAAATTGCCTTACGCACTAGAAGATCTGTTTTGTTCGGGTTTTTAAATTCAGTCATGAAAGAAATTTGTTCCAGTTGTGACCACAAACTGTGTTTCTTTGCGTTAATCGCGTTAATTTCCCTTACTTTGAAATTTTATCTCCTCTTTCGCGTTAATTTCCTTTATTGGGGAGAAATTTTCCCTTCACTTCGTGTTAATTTAAGTCGCGTTAATTTCAAATACCTTACTTAACACAAGTGTTAATTTCCAATAATAAGGCAGAAACAGACACAGCAGAACAAATCCCGAACGCGGTAGACCAGGCAGGCCAAAGGTCTAGGTCTAGGTATCGAGCGCTTGTTGTGCGCTAGATCATCAGACTTTGTCTGTTATGCAGGTGAACTGAGGACTAGCAGAGTGTAAAATTTAAATTGATTTTTAATGAATCAATTTTTGAAATATGCCATTGGGTTTTGAACCCAATAAGGCGCAAGTGCGAACAAAACCTAAAAAAATGTTTCTGTTAGCAGCCAGAGGGAGGATACACAAAGCTGTCCTAAGTCAAGATGGATTCTAAGTATTGTTTCTTAACAATAGGATTTTGTTTTCCAACAATGATACATAGCACAGATTTTATCTCAAGAAGACTTCGTGAATCCATCCCCAGGCTTGTTACTACACAGCTTAGCTACATAGACTTGGATAAGAACGTGATTAAGGTAGCCACAATCCTTGATATAGGATATTTTTCTCCGGGCAAGCTTAAGTTTACACGACTTTATGGTGATGTCGTTAGCCGCCTTTAATCTCGGACTTTGTTTCATTTTTACTTCTTTTATATTTATTGAGGCTTGGGGAATTTGCTGATGTCTGAAAGAGCCCTGGATCTAACCATCGCATGCTTTTTGAATCCCCCCCCCCCTACGATACAGCGAAAACCCGCGTATAAAGGAACTGTGGATTGAGAATCTGCATGTTAAAATTTGATTGAACCTTTAATGTGAAACAGCCATTTCACTCCAGCCTGAGCAGGTTCTTATTAAGAATAAAAAAAGATAGTAGAACTTGGAAAACACAGCCTTAAATCAAAATGTCCTTTGGAAGTCCATAAAAAAATGTACAGTGTAAATCTTACTGCATATCTCTCTCATTTCTGAAATAAGTGAACACTTCAACTGTACATGTAACTTCTTGTAGCTTCTGTTGTTTTACTTGCGGCCTAACTTTTTAATACTTAGGCCTGAAGATCAATGTTTTACTGTATGAAATAGAATTATGTGATATAACCACATTGCACGATGAATTACTCTTATTGCCAGCTGCAAGCCAGTATTTCCCATGTCAAATATAAGAACCTACTTAAGGTCATATCATTCACGCTAGGGTTACCTAATATATTCTTCTTTATTATATAGACAAGAGTGTTTTAGTGGAAAATAGACGTCTCGTAAATTTCATACGAAACTACATTCGGGATTCGAGTGGAGTATTTTCCATATTCTCACTAGTGAGGATATTCATGACGTCATTTGCTGCTATTGCACTGTTGTTTGTACAAATATACTCTTGCCTATACAATAAAAAGAAATTACACGACCGTTTGGAGATATGAATTTTATTTTCTCGTGGGGAAAAAATATATGTTACTCACTCGCTGCCCTCGTTCGTAAAATATCGTTTTTCCACTTGAAAATAAAATTCATGTCTTTGCGCCGTCGTGTAATATCCTCTCTGTGATGTTCTTATGTACCATTGATGGCAAAGAGACTGTACAGGATACTTTAGAACTGGTAACCCTAACATGGAATATATGAATATTTGAAAACCTGGAGAGCCTGATTTCTGATTAGACATCCAGTATGTAAGAACCATTCCAGCTTGCCTTGGAAAAATAAGGGGTGTTTATACGCGGGTTTCTACGGCAATTACATCTATGACATGACATCACATTACATGAGGACAAATGATAATCCTTCAGAGGACCTTTAAAAGTGTGCTCATTGCATTTACGATGAACCTTGATCACACGTAAGAGACGTCTGCACGCAGGCTATGGAATTACTTGCTCCGTAAAACCGATATATATAGGTCGTAACTTCCCAGGGGTTCGTCTTTATTACACATGAGCTAGACAGCTGCCCGGATACGCCTATGCCCTGCGCTGAGATGTTTGAAAGACGCCGTATTAGAGCGGTTAAAAAAAAGTCCATCACAGTCCTTCTTAGGACTACACTTACCCAGACGATCATACTTTACTGACCTTTGATAAAACTCCTGGGTTGAAACCATTTACAGTGATAAAACACTGCTGTTCGTTTTTCGAAGAGTACGCAAAATGCGGCTATTTTTCACTAGTTCTCCTAATTTCCAGAAGAACGAAATCTTGAACACTTTTTACAAACTTGAAAAACTCGGGAATCTTCCCAGCTATAATGTCCGGTTCCCAATCTCCTGTTCTAAGCAACTTGTCCCACTCTTTGCAGTGT